>Ga0209557_1000034_pt1 | contig 95585 bp, 140 predicted proteins | sample SaaInlV_120m_DNA_4_FD_184672 | JGI IMG/M metagenome (GOLD analysis project Ga0209557, IMG submission 184672) | Marine microbial communities from expanding oxygen minimum zones in the Saanich Inlet - Saanich Inlet SI074_LV_10m_DNA (SPAdes) (version 2) | ecosystem: Environmental > Aquatic >... | reverse complement strand
ACAACAATAATACCCGAGAGACCAAATTGCGTGACTTTACTCATAGGTTTGTGCGATAGCTTGAGATTTGAAACGGCGACATAACTTGAACAATAGTTTCAGGTCATCTTCAATCACATAACGAAACGAGTCTGATTCGATGATAAACTTACCATCTTCCATCCAGATTTGTGGGAGTTGTTTCTTGTAAACTGGGAGATCGAAAATCATGATGATGAAAGAAAAGAACTCGGATCAACCTACTGCCATTGGCATATACTCGGAGCGTGGCATTTGCTCTACGTTGTAACCTGTGACGGTAGCACCGTTAGCGATACGCTCAGACCACTCGTTACGTGCTGTGAGTGCTGTGACAGTGCTGTAAGACTTGAGACCGTTTGAGTTGAAGGTGACACGCTTCTGGAAACGCTTGACGATCACGCCGTCCTCTTCAGCGATGAATGCTTCAGGAAAGAAATCAACTGTGGTGACGAGTGTGGTGAGTTGCATGGGGTGCTCCCTTGACTACCTTTATAGTATAGGGCATTATGCCTCCCGTAGGGCGTCTTGTAGACACTTCTCCAACTGGTCGTAGAGGTCTGCGTCGTTCACGTTATTCTGATATGCATGATCCTTCGTGAACCCTAGGGGACACCCCATCATCAAATCCATCAAAAACTTGATTTGTGATGTCGAAATCTCTAATTGTGTCACAACGTTGTTAGATGGGTCTGTCATGGTTTCAGGCACGTTACAGACGATTCTAGCGTACTCTCAGAGGGTTTGTCAACGTTATTCCAATGTCTCATGGCGTTTGCCACGATAGCAACATTAGTGACCATGTAACACATAAGAATAAAGGTGCGTATGCAAGCAACAGTATCTGCTTCTCTATCATTCTTCCCTACCTTCGTTCCTAATGACTTCGCCCACAATCTCCACACTTCCCGCATCGCTCTTCTTTATGTATTCAAACTTATCGATAATTCCGCGTATAAACGTGACCTTACATTCAGGATATGGTGCATAGTGCGCGGACCACTTCTCAGGATATACTATAACATCCCGTGTCAAGACATATGGACGCACTTTACCATGGTTTCCATTAGGAATCACTCTAAATGAGTTCCATGGTTTGTCCATGGTATCATTCAACAGGAAGTCTTGAGTGCCAGCGTAGTCTATCTCCCACAATTTCCCCGCAGGGTCTACCCACAGGGAAAGCATCATACACTCAATATCTTTAGTTTGTAGCGATCTATTGTTGAACCCAGGACCTAAATTGTAACTACACCTGATTGTGTCGAACATTCCCATACTCTCCGCTCCTTTTATATGTAAGATCGTATATTCTCACTTCCTTATCAAACTCTTCTAACGGTTACCTGTCATCAGATCGTAAAGTTCCCTTGCTTTGACATACTCTTTTTGATGATAATCAATCACATCTTGGACACAAGATAGCATCTCTTCATATGCTTGTCGTGCTGGTACTTTATCATCCGTGAGGTAATCATCGATAGCATCTTGCATACGACATTTACGTTGTTTTTCATATGTCAGGTCAGGTCCAATATAAGGATAAAGTTCAGTGGTTGCAGTAGTCATGATTCAAAAGCAGATTTTAGTACAATAAGTGTCAGATTGGGTACTGGTGGTTTCATGTCAGGCGGACACGATAATCACGCAGTTTTTGAGCCAAACGAAGATGATCTACAACTCCAGGATCAATTTGTTCTCTTGCCCTTGCTACATTATAGGATGACATTGTTTCCAATGCTTTGATGAGATGATCAACTTCTTGCAGGTTTAGGTTCATTTCTCAGTGATGGTAGTGATTGTCGTTGTGCCCATGTTCATGGATTCTATGTCCATGACTATGCATTATACCCGTGTGTGGATGATAGTGCAAATGTCTGTGACGATGATGTTCATGATAATGATGTTCGATGATCACACGTTCGCGCCTTCTTGGTCTTTCATAATGATAATGAACCTCATCAGGTTTAATTGGTTCCCAAAACTCTTTCCAAGTGATTGCATGTGTTTCTACTGGTGTTGCCAGTAGTAAGAATGGCAATACTATTAGTAGTTTCATTTGATATAACCATTCTCCTCTAAGTATTTACGTGTGAGCGGAGTTGGTTCATATACTTCCCACATATTACCACCAGCACATGCTGCAAGAGCATTCATAGTCATGTTTTCAGTCTTACCTGCCCACATTGCTTCTTTCTCCCACGGAATTGCACCTGGTTGTAATACATATGTCCGCTTTACCATCTCTTGCCAGATCATAGGAACTTCATCCTCTGGCATAATAATAGCAATAAGTGAGTTATCAATACTTCCTGCCATACAATCCTGAGCAGCGTGCCATCCTTCATGACGCATAACACTCATGAGTGTACTAGGACGACCCATAAATGCCTTGTTCAAGAAGAAGTTATTACTCACAGTATGATAGACACCACGATGACCTACAGGGAAATACTTCTCATCAGCAAGGAATACATTCACACCAATTTGATTGAGTGAATGAATCATGTTATTGAACTCACCTGCCACTCCAGTAAACTTTTCTGGGTTGGGATATTCAGACGAAACATCTAACAAGGAGGTAATTTTCTCCACACCTTGAGTACATTCACCAAGGAGCATACATCCCATTGAATGGTTGGAATAATATTCATCATCTTTTAGAGGTTCTGCAATTGCAACACCTGCGGTAGTGATTGTTAGTGTGGCGAGAATAGCGGAAATGATGTTTTTCATGTTAGGAAATCATAGAGAGGGGGGGAATGCCATCAACAAAGATAGCATCAACAACACGTTGTAAACGACCTATGGTCTGTTTACCGTGATTAGAATGAACAGGGACGCTAACGAACCCACAGGGTTTACGATACATAGAAAACTTGCCAGGAGTAATAACGCCAGAAGCAATTTCTTTGGCATCTTGTGTATCAACACGGATGACCCGTCCGATAGTTTGCGCCATTTCGACAATGTTGAGGTTGCGAAGCAAAATTGTGTGAGTGAGTCCAGGAACGTTGATACCTTCCGAAAGAATCGAATAGTGAAAGACCACAAACTTCTTGCTGCGATCTTTACCCCATTCAGTGAGCGTTTGGAAGAAATGTTCACGGTTGACTTTTTGATCGTCAATGTATGCACCATGCTTAGATGTGATGTGAAGAACGTGATAGTCACGATCTTTGAGTTGTGAAATTAAGTCAGACGATGATAGCATCCTCCACATAATCTTAGTTGTAGGTGCTGCGACAAGAATCTTTGCGGAATGATCTTCCTTCAGACTATCTATAATTGATACTACAGTGTCAGCATCAACTTGAGGCGCAGTTATGCGATTGCGAACAGCATCAGTCTCAAACGCTACAACTTTAGGAGGAATAATACTGCCATTAGCAATCAACTCAGGAGCAGGAACGTTCTCAATAACTTGACCATATACTGAACTGTTGTTCATACCACGATCATGCTTATTAGCAAAACGAGGAGTAGCAGTAAAGAAATAGGTCCGAGCAGAAATTTCAGAACAAGCAGCAACAGGAACAAAGAAATTGCGCGTACAGGAGTTATGTGCTTCGTCAAAATAAGCAACGTCAATGTCAATGCCAGAATCAATAACACGACTCAGAGAATGATATGTGGTAAAGATGATGCAGGACTCACCTGCTGCGCGGGCAGTGTTGTTGAACAGTGCAATCTTGTCACTTTTGGTGGTGCTGAAGTGATCAGTCTCACCGCTGTGAACATGACAAACATGGGTCCAAGTTGCGGAGATCTGTTGCATGAACTCCTCACACAACTGGTTTGCCAGCAGGATGCGAGGAGCAACCACAACAATGGTTTGAGGACCGTCAGCGAGCAGACGCAGCGCGTGACGGATCATGATAAAGGTCTTGCCACCGCCAGTAGGCACGATGACTTGACCCTTGCTGTGCCGTGCCATGGCGTCCAGAGAACGCTGCTGGTGTGGGCGAAGGGTGAAGGTCAAGGGCGTTTGGTCTCAATACATGTATTATACACAAAAAAACCCCCTAGCGCAAGGGGGGTGGACAGTTCTCAAACTGTCTTGAGATATAATTTTGCCAAACCATGTTCTAATGCATATGCCTCAATTTCCCACGGTTCATCCATATATTCTGTACTAACATCGATATGCTTACCATGCCAATAGTTCTCACCTTTCCTATCCTTACGATCAGAAGTCAACCACTGTTTGACATGAAGCATCTCATGCATCAGTGTAGCTACAAACGACCCTCTTTCGAGTCCATTATGTATTTGAATCTCAAAGTATCGTGGGCGATAAGTTGCATCCAGAACTGTGCAAGAACCATTCAGTCCTTCTCTCCAGAGTCCCTTACATATCACGTCTACATCAAATTTGTACCGATCAAGTTTGTAGTAATCGACAAACCATTCGACAACAGATCTGGTGAGGCGTTTGTATCCAGAATAGTCATAAACCGAGAGGGAACAAGACATAACCAGTGTAAGAACCAGACTCCAGAAAGAACGAACGCTAATTTCACTTGAAAGATTTTAGCGCAGCAATAGTCTCTTTGTCAAGGGTTTCGTGGATACCACATGCATAAGGATCTTCTTCTTCATAGAAGAGATATGTATCAGAATCAAGTTCTCTGAAATCAAATCCTTCATTAGAAAGATCGTGTTCTGTGTATTCGTTCATGGTGCTTGTGTCTTGAACTCTTATACTATAAACCCCCTGACAGGATCTGTCAAGGGGTGTGTGTAGGTTATTCGACTGTCCCCTCTAGCAGTCTTTCGTATGCTGCCTGAGCAATATCGGGGAAATCTTCCATACCCTCTCCCTCATCACTGTCGTAATACGGATCATTTCTAATTTTATCTAAGTCGATCACTTCTTTGTAACGATCCTCTGTAAGGACACCATTAAGACCAACGGGAGAAGATTTTAGTACGCCATCCTCAATGAATAGCGCAACATGCCATCGGTCTAGAATTTCATATCTAATTGAATTAGTCATCTGGATTCTCTGTAATTGTACTATATTTTATCACAATTTCATGATAAACACAAGACCGACCCATTCTGGTTGGTTGTCCCATGTCAGACTTGCTGATGTGGAATCTCCACTACTAAAATCTTCCGTATTAACACTACCAGAAGCACTTTGACCAGTACCAGAAATTCTAAGTGGATGATGGTGAGGGAATGATCTTCCGCCAGTGTCTACAACTGCTTGCGTACCAAGACTGTTACCATAGACACTAGTATCTGTTCTTCTGGGATCCTGAATACCAGGGAAACCAGCATGATTACCACCAGAACCAGGACCAGTTCTATTAACTTGAGCACCACTACCATCTACGTGCGTCGCTGGACCAGGAGTCAGGGAATCATAATTTCCACTACCACTATCAAAGTATTCTACTCCACCACTAAATTGTGAATCGGCAGGGGTACCCTGACCAATCGTGATGCTAGATAATACATTAGTGCCTTCTCCACCAACAGAAGCAGTTCCTGTAGATAGCGTGTAGAAGTGCTTACTTCTAAGGTATCTATAGTTCATACCGTGTGAGTGAGGTGGTATTTCTGCTCTTGAGTTTTCATGACCAGAAACCTCAAAGGTTCTAGTTTGTTGATGTTGACCACCAGTAGTATTAGCAGTTGTATCACCTTTGATAAACTTATCTGTTAGGTTTGGTGATGTTATGGAAGCACCATTTCTGTCAGTGTATTGGCTACCATTACATAGAACATAACCATTTGGAATGTTATTTGAGGTGCCATTCCACATGATGATTGCTCCAGGTGGTAGAGCATTGTTCATAATATCATCACGAATCTCTGGTGAGAATAGTGTTGCTGCACTAGAAGTAAATCCATTGCTAGAACTAAAGTTCTTGTAAACATTATTCGCAGAACCAGGATTCTTGATTCTAAAGAAGTAAGAATCGTTGTCACTTGTTCTTGAAATTGATGCACCGTGAGTGTTAGGAATCGAGATGCCACTGGTTGTTCCACGGAAGAAACAATCATCCTCGATATAAACATCAGTGCTGAAGACTACATCATCACCGAATCTAGAGGTATGTCCTGATGCAACATCAAACGAATAGATAGACGGATTACTTGATCCAGGTGCAAGACCACCAAGTTCAGAAATTCGTGTAGTTGGTCCATCTTGGAAGAAGGCAATAGTTGCAGTATCAGAAGTTCCACCACCATCATTTTCAATCCACAATACTCCAGTATTTGTATTTGAGACTCTATCAATACCAACCAAGGCATCAGTCAGTCTTTGAGAACCACCCTTGATGTACAGATTTGCTGCCTTAGTTGTAGTTCTATAGTAAGCATTGATGCCCAAGCGTCCACTAGTGCCACCATTTTGATCCTCATATGGATATAAACCACCAGTTTGTGTCAGACCATGTTGATACCAGTGACCAGTATTGGTTCCTTCAGTATCAGGCAAGAACACCCATGAAGTGTTATGCTTGTTAGTTGATTGGGAGAATGATGCTTGTGGTTTGTGTGCAATGTCACCATATGATCTACCAAGAGACCAAGTTGCTTGAACCTCTGTCAAGGTAGTAGAGACCAAGTTGTCAATAGTTTCACCAGAACCAGACGTATATGATCCAGGTCTAGTTGTACTTCCCCAAAGAACTACAGACTTTCTGAAGTCACCGCTAGAAGCGATTGTCTTGACTTTTTGTACATTACCTGCACTCTGCTCAATCTCAATTGCTCTAAAGTTTACGCTGTTTGTAGACAACAGGTCATGAATACCTCTGTAATCACCAGCACTAGTAGGTTGGAATCCATTAGGAGCACCATAGAAAGTTACTTTCTGTGATGATCCATCTGCCTCTCTTGGTGTTGAGTATTGAACACCACCAAAGAATCTAGTTGGACCTCTATTTGATCCCTTCAATCTAGCATTTGTATCCTCGCTAGAGTTCTCAACTGTCAGATTACCACGAACAGTTACATCGAAGAAGTTTGGACTTCTATCACCTGTGGATGATTCTTCCTCTTGTTCTTCTGGTGGGAGTGCAGAAATCTCAAGAATTGATTCGTCAATAATCTCGATTGCACCAGTAACAGCGTTGATCTTTTGGTTACCAACAAACAAGTCACCTTGTGAGTTCAGACCAGAATAGAATACAACACCAGCATTTTCTTTCTTTGCCTGAGATACAACAACCTCACGATCTGTTAGTTCTCTTTGTTGTTTGGCAGGGAAGGCAGTAGAATAGTTACCAGGACCATAACCAACATATTCAAATGTATGGTTGCCAGATCTAACTAGTGATGGTCTACGAAGTTCAAGTTCAATACCAACATCTTCAGTTCTATTTGTTGAACCACCCCTCAGATAACCAACAGGTTTGAGTCTAGATTGATCCTCTCTTCCTCTCCTTGCATCACCTTCATTTGAAACACAAAGGTTGGTGATTTGAGTTTGTCCATAGTTGTTATCATCCAGGAACGCTTCTGCTGCCTCTCTAGTGATAGACTTCAGACGTGAGTTAGAGTAAACAAAACCATGTGTTCTGTGGTCTGCAACTGATTTAGCAGCAGCAGGGTTATCATTAGGATTATCTCCCTCAATTGCAGGATAAAGTTCAGCAGTGTTCTGACTAAACTTGAACTTCTTGAACCAATTCTGTGCAATAGTTCCACCATTACCACGAACCATTCTATCATGGTCAATCGTAATGTCTGCAAGAAGAAGTGTCAAATAATAGACACCATCCTGTACCTGTGGAATATAATCTTGAATCTCATCGATGTCATAAATGTAGTAGGTTCTTTCATATTGAGTGTAGTTGGCAGGATCTCCACCATCCCACGTTTCCATTACATAACCATCAGAATTAGTTCTCAACTTGAGAACATAACCAAGGAATGGTGGTCTTGCATCACGATTCTCCTTAGGCAGAACATAACGGAACCTATAAGTTCTATCATAATTCTGTCTAACGTCTTTCAGTCTCTCAATATATGAAGGTGACGTTGTTTTAGGTGCCTCATTACCAGAATAGTCTGCTTCTTCTTTCAGAGTAGCAATAATTTCATTACTTGTAGACCTTGTAGTAACAATCCAGTTACCATATGTACCAGTCTCTGAATTGATAGAAGCATTATTCCTACGAGTAGGATCGTACTGAAGTGGATTTCTTGTGATCCATGGGGATACACTCCACTGACCAGCGTTAGAATAAACTTTTACGGCACCAGAAGCACTAACAGCACCAAGAGTAAGAAGGTTTCTATCATTGTCAGCATCATCCTGAGTAGCAACAATCTTGAATCTAGTTCTGCTAGTAGGATAAGCATAATAGAATTGAGTTACATCCAGGTCACCAGTTGAAAGATTTGGGAATACATCAGTTGCTTTACTCTTAGCAAAGAAGATAGGTTGACCTCTGTCAAGACCATGAGGAATCTCAGTATAGTTACCACCTGCTGCCTCAGCATCATTGACAGTAATAAACTCATCAGTAGCACCACTGGTGATAAATTCAAAATTTGCAGGAATTGGTTTTACGTCAAATGTCTTCTGGAAGATCTTCATCTCACCATTGGTGAGAATTGCTCCAGTTGCAGGATTGACTGTCTTTGGTGGGTTATCAGTTCTCAGATCAAGTGCAGTACCTGCTTTTGCTTCTTCAAGTGTTTTAGCTAGTTTGAACTGAGCACTTCTATTTGAAATTACACCAGTATCACCATTCCAGTTGTTTGAAATCCATCTACCACCATTCTCAGTAATGATGTAGTAAATAGTGTCTGGTTCCAGACCATCTGGCATATAACCAGTCTCAGATTCAAGTCTTACTGGAGTACCAGTTCTCCACTGGTGAGTATCGTTATTTGCAAGAGTACATACATCATTATTAGGGTTGATGGTAAATGCTTTCTCTTGTACTGCCTCAAATAATCCAGAGCTCTCAGTGTTAGTTGCAAGACTTGCTTCTTTCTTACTAACAAGAGCACCAATCGTCATGTCAGCAAACACTTTCTCGCTAGGTTTGCCACCCAGAACATACTTATTGTCAAAGATATATTGTGGCGTTGATGCTGGAGTTACAGCATTGAACAAGTATAACTTAGTTCTAACTGTAGTGGTGTTTGCTTCCTGAGTTTTTGCAACATCAAATGGATACCAAGAGAACTGTTCAAGGTCATCAGGATCAATTGCTTGTGGTGGTACGATGTGTGTAATCTTACCATACTTATCCTGTGGGAATGACTTCTCACGGAAACCAATCGCTCTCAGAGCTGTATTACCAAAGTTAGAGTTAGAGTTAGTGATAGAAATGTCACCACCATCTTCAATGACAAAGTGATCACAGAATCCAACAGCAAAGACAGAAACTGCCTGAATCAAACTTTCATTGATAATACGAACGTGGAATGTTCTCCAGTTGTCCTGATAGTAAGCATCGCCAACACTGTGTAGTGTTGACATTGTTGCCGTATTTTGGTCAGATGGTAACAGATAACCAACGTCACCCTCTTTCAGGAACGCAGGATCTAGCAGTGGATTGTTGTTATCATCCGTTCTATTCTGATTCTGATAAACGTAACGAATGAACGCACGATCATCCTTTTGCAGTGACACACCCGTGTACTGTGCAACAACCATTGACTTGAATCCAGTTGCCTTAGATCCATCAGTCAACATACCACAGATACCAAAAACTGAACGAATTGAACAGTTGAAGATATATGGTGATGCAGAGTCAACAGTGTCAATGTCAGCAACCAGTGTTGCTGCTGCATTTTGGTTGAAGGTATATGTCTGAGCAATAGTAGATCCAGACAGATCCTTTTGTACTTCAATAGTATTAGCGTTGAGAACAGTACCAACAAATACTGTGCCGTTGATTTGTCCTGAGAAACCAGTTCCTTGTGTGGTCTCAGTTACATCCAAATCTTTGAGAGATACAATCTGATTCTTGAACAGACCGTGTGAACCTCTTGTGGTAATTGAAATCTTGTACTTGTTATTGACAATCTGAGTGATAGAAATACTAGCAATCTTGTTGTCAACGTTCAGAGGACCAACAATTCTATTCTCTTGTTGTCTTGCTTCAATCTCACCTTGCGAATCAGTAATAGCGTCATCGATTGATTGTGCAGAGAAACCTCTAGCAATCTTTGCATAATACAATCCAAGGTCATTCAGTTTGATAATTGAGACGTTTGCTGGATGTGTTGCAGGTGCAGTTGTTCCTAGTTGATTTCTATAAACCTCAATCTTACTCAGATTTTTGTAGACTTTCTTGACCTTGACAATCTCTTTGTTCGCATCTACACCATTATCGATCAACAGCAAGTCACCCATATAGAGTCTTGCTTGTGAACCACTATTGATCTTATTCAGGAAGATCTCAGTGTCAGTGTCAGCAGTTACAGTTGTGGTTGTCAGGTCAGAAACTGACATACCATTAGCATACTCAAAACCAGTAACTTTGTGGTGTGAACCAAGACCAGTTGTGGCATTAGTTGTGAGTGGTTGCTGTGTCAGGTTCCACTCATAGTTTGGTGTATATTTGGTAAACTTGATGATGTCATTCGCATCATTTGATGCATATCTGTAGATACCACCAGTATTAGTTGGGACAGCATCAAAGATAGAGAACTGCCAGAAATAACATGCACCAGTAACTCTGAAGAACGCTGCTCTTCCAAGAGTCTGACTATATGCTTCTTCAATATATGAACCAGGAACTTTGTAGTCAGAGGTAGCGTATCCTGTGTTGTTAGAGTCAAGATACTCTGCATACATTGGGTCAGGAACATACCTAGGTCTAATCCTAGTTTTACGCAGGTCACTACCAACAATGGATGTACCTCTAGGGATGATTACACCACCATCCGTAGAGTTGAACTTGAACAGATCATTATTGTCGTCAAAGATGTCAAAGTTTGACTGATCTGTCAGTTGTGGAATAATTGGGACTTGGGTGTTACCAATGTTCTGATCAGTATTCCAGTAGTTTGCAGTAACGTCCCAGTCAACAAAATATCCTGGCCTATTATCTAACCAGTGGTCTCCAGGCGATAGTAGGATACTATATTGATCATACTTATCATTACCACGGTCAGGTCCAGCAACATATGAAAACCTAGCAACTTCCAGCAATGCTCTCTGGATCGTCTTGAAAGGTCTAGTTGGTGAGTTACCTCTGTTACTAATCAGGTCGGAAGCGTTGAACTCATTAGGGTCAACGTATAAAAATCTGCCTTCAGTTGAACTAATGAGGTTTGATAAACGGGTGAGTGACATGCTTATAGACATACTGATCCTATATGCATATTTATACTCTATAGTAGTTGGAAGACAGGGGTTTTACCCCTAAACTACACTCGCGTACTTGAGAATCCTCTCATCCAAGAGTTTTCTGCACACCTCAAGAACATCCATGAATTGTTGAGGAGACTCACAATCTAGAATCTTTTCGTCTCCATTGTCAGAGTACAGATAAAACTTTCTTGCTTGAACATCGACAACAACTTTGTTGAGGCAATCGTTTTCCATGGTGTCCCTCTGGCGTCTTCGTATTATAGTACAGGTCTGTGGCGCTGTCAACCCCTAGTTCAGATAAATTTTCAGTGCGTCCATGTCGATCTGGTTTGCTGCGACTTGGACTGAGTACATTCCTACAGAAACATTTGTGTTCATGTCCCCTAAAAGGACTGTAGTATTGTATGCTTGTGTTGACAGAACTGTCATAAATCCTAGAGTCTCGATGTGAATACCACCCTTTGGATTGGTGTTCTTGATACCCACACCAGTTGCACTCTCGATTAGATAAATTCCAGCAACTTTATCAGAGTGTGAGTCAGTTTCAGTATCAAAAGAATTACACTTAGTATATACTCTGTTGGTTACATCTAGAGTCCATGCTTCACACTTATTGACCCATGATTCTTCGACGGTCATTGTTGCGGTCAACATTTCAGATCTAAAAGCTTTTGTCACCTGTAAATCCATGACATCTTCAACAATCATGTCAAACTTTTTCTCTTGCTCAAAGTGAAGAGGACCACCACCAAATCGAATAGAGTGTTGTGTTCCTTCTTGCTTTGCACCTGCTAACAGATGAAAGTTTCTCTTTGCAACGATTGAAATATCACCATCAGCAGTAAATGTAATGCTGCTACCACTTTTATGTCGGAAGGAGATTGTCTCCTCTTCTGGTGTTGTATTGATAACAAACTGAGAACCATCATGAAATGATTCTCCAAGGATGTGGGAAAATTTCCCCTTTTCATCTCTAATTGTAGTTGACATAGTTTTTTAGGGGCAATCGACGACTTCAACAACTTCCTCACCAGAAAGTTTCTTGACAAGATTTGGATTGGAAGAGGACAAGTATCTTATAATTGGATATACTCTAGCACCAGCACCACGGAAAGTATTTGGATCTTCTCCAAGGACTGGTACATCCTTGATCAAAACATTGGGTACTGATGTATATCCAGATCCAGAGTTAGTAATCTTGATATCTACTATTCTACCATAGTAGTCAACCACCTCTGCTGTAGCACCAGATCCACCACCACCTGTAATACTAACGACTGGGTTTTTATATCCAAACCCTACATTTGTGATGTGGAAATCTTGGAGGATACCATTGATAGCGGTATTGGCAGTGTTGAGAACAAGTGTAGTTTCTGTCTGGTTAGTAAGTGTGTTTGGATCTTTGACAGCATCATTCTCTGTTGGATCTCCAAGATCTCCACCATCTCCATTGATAGAGACCTGAGGAGTGTCTTTGAAGCAATAATTGTATTCATTGTTGAATGTAACTGCTGTGATAGATCCATTATCATCAACAAATACAGTTCCCTTGAGATAATATCCCTCAATAGGTTGACCCGTTTCATGGTCATACATCTCTGTGACTACAAATGCATCTGGGGCATGATTTCCGTTCTTACCATTACCATATCCTGATCCACCATCAAGAACAATAGCATCAGTTTTAGGACATCCATTCCCATCAATAGGAAGAATAACTCTGGCACCTCTACCTTTTCCAGGTGCTTTTGGTTTATAAATGCTAGATCCTGCAACTTGAATGCAATGACCTGATGCTGACCGTATCCAAGTGCCTGGGATAAGTGGAGCATCTAGTCCTTCAACTATATACGCTCCAGTGTCAGGATTGAATGCGACAAGTTTACCAAAAATACCGTATGCTGGACCAACACCATTACTTTCAGTAAATTGGGAAAGAACACCTGTCTCTCCTAATGCTTGTGCTGCCTGATATGCTGTTGATGTATCACCAAAACCAGATTGGATTGCTGATTGAACACTTGTGGTAAATGCAAGAGCTCTTGTCTCATCTTGAACACCTGATGCTGCTAGAGCAGCACTGATGTCAACCCCACCATCTTGGAACGCTTGAATTGCGTCAATGGGAATATATCCCTCAAAGAGTTCTCCAACCTCTTCTACACCACTTGTTTGAACTGGTCTTTGACCAGGACCTGTTCCCCCTAAATTTTCTCCGCCCAAAGCAGTAAGGACAGTTCCTACACCACCACCAAATCCAGTGATTGTTTGAGATACAGTATCACCTATAGCAGATGCAAAAATTTCTTGACTGTTGGATGTTGATTTCTTTGCATCTTCACAGACATTTAGGGGAGCACCTGCCAGATCAGCAAGTGCCTTATCAAGGTCAGGATTATTCATATCGAAGAATGCTTTTGGTCTCTTCGATCCCTCCTTGGTAGAGTAAACTTTAGTTCTAGCACACTTTTTGCTATCAGGGTTGACACAATCAAGAATACCCAGAATCTGTTGTGCAAATCCCATAACAGAACTGACAGCACCAGTAATCTGTTCGATAGTGCCACCAATAGATGCGAGAGCACTACTTATTCCATTCATGACACTATTGAGACCAGACATAATAGATCCCATGGTCTTTTCAAGTGCAGACTGGAGAATACAATTAGCAGCATTAGTTACACTTGTGAATAGTCCACTTACTAAATCACCAATACCACCCACAATGTCTCCAAGGATACCACTCACTAGGTCACCAAGACCACCCAAGATGTCACTGTTGAAAGCACATTTGATTGCCGACAAAACTTTATCTACGGTTTCTTTTACACCCGAGAGTCCAAATGGATCTGGTGCCGCTGCTGCTGCAAAGAGCGCAGGAAATAGTTTTTTTGCTTCTGCTTCGGCAAATCTCATGATAGAAGCCATTGGTGCCTGCAACATATTTCCAATGAGTGCAGAATAACTCTGAATCTTTTTAGTCATGTCCATGACTGCACCAGTTTGGGTATTGATCCAAAGTTCCCCTACTTTTACAGCACTGGAGATATCTTCAATAAATTCTGTCAATTTAGAACTCATCTGGTCCATGACAGAATTAGCACCACAGACACCATCTGCGACTGCTACTTCATAAGTTTGTTCTTGTTCCTTTGAGACTTGACCAGTGGATGCAAGACTATCTTCAGTCAATAATTTGGGTTTACTTTCACCAGCGTCTACCTTTTCAAACTCATCTTCATCTCCTTCAGGTTTATTTGTACCTGCCATATGTGGCATCTGATTAGTTGCATCAGATGATGGATTAGATGCTTTCTTTGCCACATTTGTGGGTTTGACCATTTCTGGTTTGCTCCACAAATTTTGTGGGCTCTGAAATGCAGATTGAGGAACTGTTGGATCAGTATCTGTTCCAATGGTTCCGCCAAGACAACCCCAGATACAAGGAACCTGTGCTTCATCGCCATCCAGGAAGAAACCAACTACCCACTGTCCAGGAGTGAGCATTGCTTTCTTCCCTGTTCCACCACTTTGAGCATTTGTAGGTGGCATGAGAATATGTGCCCATGGCAATTCCTCAGCAGGAACAGCAGTTCTGTCTGAATGATAACCAATAATTCTAACCTTGACTCGATTAGAATTCTTAGCAGTATCTACAGACTTCTCTACCTGTCCAATCCACCATACAAATTTATCTCTACCAATGAAATGTGGGGTTGATAGCGTTGAATCAAGCATGTATCAATCGTCGTATACTAAACACTCTGGTTCTGATGGGTTTTGATCACAAAAGAGTTCCAATGGTGTGGGATCGTGATGATCGCCAGCAGCAATTTCTTCTTTGTGATTTACTACCCAGTCTTCTAAATCATGCAGTTCGTCCTCAATGTGACGACGCATTTGTGGAGATACAGTTGGATTGTGAAGAATCTCCTTATCTTTTGCGATATGCTGTTCAATATTTTCCATTTTAGATTTCGTTGTTTTGGTCTCTAATTAGTAAACATGTGGTGGTTGCCATGCCAGAATCAAATTTGTGTACCACCTTAGATATAAGATAGTACCCACTCATCTTTTTGTCAACCCTGTCCTTTTTCCTAGAATCTGCGTTACTTACTGATTTATACACCTGCAGGATGATTTTATCACCTGCATGTAATGTAGAGTTACCAGGAATATTTATCTCTACTTTTTGGTTTTTTCCCAGGTTATTTCTTACGAGTTGTTGAGCAAGGTACTGTTTAATTTTATCGTACTTTTCCTCCTCAGCACGGTCAGATTTCAATTCATACATCTCATTGTTGAAAACCTTTGTCATGATTCTAGAAGGAATTTCTCTCCAATTATCGATGTTTGGATTCTCTCCTGTTCCCTTGGCAAGGTGACCCATTGCCTCAAAGTTTTCACCCTTTAGAATATAAGTTTCTTCTGTATATCGTAGAGAGTTTGGATCGAAAAATCCTACCAAGTTTGCCTGGGTTCCTTTATATAGTTGATCTTCCAGATCATTGTTATCTTTTACTGAGTAGTTTTGGACAACTCTAGTTTCATCTTCATCACTAGTACCATCAGCGTTAGGTGCAACGTTTACATAAAAAGTTTCAACTTCCTTTTCACCTTTGATTTTAGATGTGGTGGGGGCATATGCTCCACCATCACTTTCTGCACCCAAAAGTTCATCGATGGATTTGAAGTGAAACCCAGCAGATGTTTCATAAAAAGTATATCCAGCAGTTCCTTTACCTGCTCCTTTTTGACTTGTCTCTGAAGGAATAGATCTCTTACATACACTCTGAATAAAATCAAATGGTTTGTCACGCATTGCTGCCAATGTAAGAGGTTCTGCATCTATTCCAGTATTGACTTCTTTACTTGAACCTACGAATGTAGAAAGAATATCTGTGATAATCTCTGTGGGCGTTTTTTCTTTATATAATTTTTCCATTCTAATATAAAGTGACCTGAATGCTTCTTCACTCATACATTTGAAAATGTTTGCCACTTTATCATTCTCTCTTCCACCTGCCATTATACCATAAACCACAAGTTTCACAGTCACATCTGCACCTTCCTTGGTTCTAAAAGTTATACTAACTTTTTCACCAACGAGAATTTTTTCCATATAGTTTGCATCATTAGTATCAACTATAGCAAAGTCACATTCAATAGTAGGACATTGAATACCCTCTCTATAGACAAGACCAGCAAGTTTGTCTCCACTGATGAGCAGTTCTTCACCGTCTTTGTTGGTGATCTTTAGAATTAGTTCGTAATCTCCAGCGCCTAATGCTTTCATAGTTACCTCATTTCACTCTTTGCTTCGTTATTTCTATTTACCGTTGAAGTAGAGAACAAGGAGAGACCGCCGCCACTTGAAGGGTTAGCAGTTCCTTGTGCTGTAGATACTGGATTTGGAGCAGCATTGCCTCCAGTTGATAGAGCTGGTTGAATTGCACCACCCATGGCACCACCAAATATACCTCCACCACCTGATTTAGATACATCACCTGCCAATGCCATGATGCCTTTTGTCATTGCAGAAATGTTTGCTTGACTTGTGATGCCTCCACTCGCGATTACGTCTTGTTGTCCCAAGAATCCATAATTATTTTCGGCAGTTGCTGCTGCTGGTGTGCTTCCTCCAGGACCAGTATCAGAATCAGAAAATTCTCCCTCAGATCCTTTGCCACCGAGTCTGATACCAGCAGCAAATTTGAACATGTTTGTCTCATGTGGTGCTCCACCAGATGTACTTTGATGTAGAATCTTACCCTTTTTATCTGAAGCAATAGATACGTGAGTAATTGCACCTTCACCAAAATTACCAAATGTATTTTTATGGAGAACAATATCTCCAGGTTTCAAAGCACTTTGTGACCTAATCACTTTACCCATATCAGATCCAGCAAAAGATGCTGCCGACTCTAGAGATTGAGCCCACGCACTTTCTGGTCCAATTTGTGGATCAAGGTCTGCTTTCTTTGTAAATTTCTTCGCAGAACTATGCTTAGTTGCATTGAGAACTGTTCTAACCCAAGATGCACATGGAGGAGATGCATATCCTCTCTTCCCTCTTTTTACAGCTGATTTTGCTGCATTTACAATGACTTTACCGTTACCTTCAGCGTTCATGTCACCAGCAGATGGAGTCGTTGAACCTGAAGTATTTGCAGTTTTCTTTCCATCCTCTGGCATTCTACCACCGCCAGCTCTACCACCCCTCTGCATGAATCCCACAAGGTTGCTCAGGAAACCACCACTTCTGTTTGGTTCGGCACCAGATCCAGGTTTGGAATTTCCATCTCCACTGACATATGCAGGACCACTGCTAACACCTTTCGATTGCATCAACTCGATCAGTTTCTGAGGATAGCTAGGATCTGTAGCGTATCCTTGCTGTTTCAACATCGCTGCTGCTTCATTAGGACTACCAGCATTGTTGACACCCTTATAATTCTTATAATTCTTATACCACTGAGACACAAGGTGATCAACAGCGTCTTGAGGTGCTTCAAAGTTCTTGAAGTTAGCATTGATATAAATGTCTTTACCATTGACAACTTCTCTAGTTCTATGATTGGTTGAAGATTCGCTGGTGGTTGCTTTGATTCCAAAGAAGTTATTTTTACCAGACAGAGCAGATCCCCATCCAGATTCTAGTGCCCACTGAGCACTAACGAGTTGAGGATACTTTGCACCCTTCTCCTTACCCCACTCAGTAAACTTATCCCATCCTTCTTGTCTCGATACTTGACCACCACTTTGGAATCTTGGATACATTCCAAAGTTCATCGCATCTAGATTTGATGGTCCAATAGCAGATACTGCTTTTCTATTGAGGACATATTCACCACGCTCAAGATAAGCAGGAACGCTATCACCAGTTGGTCTACCGCCAAAGATCTTACCACCCCTTGCTTTCTTGACTGGTGCTTCCCCGTCTGCTGGTTCTGGATTTTCAGAAAGACCTGCCGTAGAGAACAATGGAGCACCATTGATACCAGTGAATCCACCAATTTCAGGTGGGAGAACATTACCCAATCCTCTTGCAATCGCCCGACCTGCTAATTCACCAAGAGTTGCACCTGCCATGGCACCGATAAACATTCCAGGAGGACCACCAGGAGTACCAACAGCAGTACCTGCTGCTGATCCAAGAACACCACCAAGAGCACCCAATGCAGCATTACCTGCTGGTTGTTTGAATGCAAAGATCTCAATCGCAGCAGTCAATGCACCAATAGCAGCATCAAGTCCAGGAATCTTGAATGGACCCATTGCTTTCTTAGCATCTTTGATACCCTTCAATGCAGGTTTGGCTCTAGATAAGGTATTCTTCAGAATCTCTTTCATCTTTTTAGGATCTTTGAGATTCTTGATTGCAGCAATCAAAGGTTCTGCTTTCATAATCTCATCAATCTTTGATCCAACCCCGCTCTTGATTTTTTCAAGTGCTTGCATTGGATTTAGGTTTGATAAACCTTCACCTAATGACCTTAGAGATCCTTTGATTCCACCAACAGCAGAACCACCAAAGGACATTGCCTTTTGTCCAACACCTTTTGCAAGGTTCGCTGCATTTCCAGGTAGTGCAAGAGCGCCTGCTAGGATATTCTTTCCAAGACCTTTAGCACCTTTCAGAAGTCCCATGCCTTTTTGACCAAGACCTGTCATAAAATTGCCAAACCCTTGCCTCGCACCTAATAAAGTATCTCCTCCACGTTGAGCAAGACCACGACCAAGATTTCCACCCTGAGCAAGAACACCTCGAAAATTCTTTAGAAATTTAGGACCCTTAGACTTAGCAATATTGAGTGCCTGCCTTTCTGTCAGGTTTCCAGATAGAACTGATTTTCTAAGAAATTTTGTAGCATCAGCACCCTTTAGATTATTTACAACATCGATTGCTTTGTTACCCCCAAGCATTCTAGTTGCTCTACCTGTACTAGCATTAATAATACTACCAGGACGTGCTAAAACACCAGCATTTTTACCTGCCTGCATAAACTTCGATAATCTACTTCCACCAGTGTTCAGACCACTACCTCTAGCAGCACTAAGTGACCTTTGAATATTAAGACCACCACCAAGAGCACCACCACCAAGAGCACCACCACCACCACCAAGACCACCACCAACAACCTTGACATACATTGGGTTGCCTGGGTTTGACCCAAGTTTACCAAATGATCCTAAAACCTTACCAATAGGACCAGGAATACGTCCACCAACTCGACCAACAAGTCCACCAAAGAATCCTAAAACTTTACCAACATCATCAATAATCTTTGTTGGGTTCTTGATATATCGGTATGCTAAAGCAAGACCACCAATGCCAGTGATCAGATTGACAATACCGCCTAAATCAAACTTCAGATTGCCATCTTTGTCAATGAGTTTATCTAGACCGTTGAAGATTTCTTTGAATCTATCTCCAACAAAGGCACCGACAAACTTGAAGACATTGCCAAAAAACTTACCAAACTTATCAAGAGTTTCTTGAGGAATCCCATCAATAAACTTACCAACACTCTCAATAGTTTTACCTAGTTGACCACCAAGAAATTTTGCAATGCCACCGATAGCATTACCGATCTTGTCAAATGCACCCTCAGGAATTGATTGAATACCTGCAATCAGGTTCTGCATTCCCTCCATGAACCCTTTGACAGTATTCTTGACAAAGTTGGAGTTGAGTGCTTTCTTTAGAATCTGATAACCAGCAAATGCAGTTACAACAGATGCAATGAATCCCCCGATTCCAAGGAAATCCATGATGGTCTGAAGGAAATTCTTACCACCCTTAGCAAGTTTTCCTAAACCACTTCCTATACCACCAATTACTTTTTTACCTTTTTCTAAGGCACTTTCTCTTTCTACTCTTCTTCTTTCTGCTCTATCTCTTCTTCTTTCCTTTCTGTCTTCAAGAGCACCTTTATTTCGGATCTTATCTAACTCTAAAGAAGTTCCTACCTTACCTGCAAGATCCTTGAGTGTCTTATTTGCTTTCTTCTGTGACTTTGCAAACGATTTTAGTTCTGCTCTCTGAGCACCAATCGCAGTTGCAATCGCAGTTAGTTTCTCACCATTCTCTTTTCTGAGACCTGTGATTTCTTTCTTAGTTTGAAGAAGATTCACATTCATCTTCTTCAAACTTTGCCCCATGAGGACAACAAACTTACCGAGATTCTTGTATTCTCCCTTATCAGAGAATTTAGCTGACTTACCTTGTCCACCAGCACCGCCAGTAGACCCCATCATCTTATCAAATTTTACAGCTTTTGTTGGTGTGATATTTACAATCGCACCTTTGACATCGATGGTATTAGCCATTTAGAATCCTTTCTGTTGTTCCATTTGTCTTTGTTGTTCTTTCAAATGTTCGGAAAGCATGGAAGCGTACACATCCCTTTCCCAAGGTATCATGTTTTCAATCTCAGTTAGAGACCACTTATGGTGATGCATCATTGCGAAATTGGTTTCATAATATACTTCGAGGGATATGTACCCCATGGCTAACCGAAAAAATCGCCAATACCTGACAAAGTAATTTCTTCCGATTCTCCAGTTTCTGGATTGGGAACAGAAACCGTATGCTCAAGTTTAGGCATAGTTTCAAAGAACTTATTGACCTTTGCAAACTGCTCTGATGTCATTGACTCAATAAACTCAGTCAGTTCTTTCTTAGAACATTCAGATCCTTCCCAAATTTCATCACCTTGAATAATCTGATCAATACACTTGCCAATTACATCAAAAGGATCAACTTCTTTATCAGTAAAATTCATATCAATGAACATATCCATGTTTGGATACTTCATCACCACTGTAAGATCATCAGTGACTTCAACCTCTTTTTCATGACCTTCTGGGAATTGAACTGCCACGTCTTGAAGGTTGACTTCTAATTTGACAGTAGAGTCTGGATCAGAAGGAAGAGGTGATGTAATTTGTAGAACCTCACCAACAGACTTTGCTCGTACATTCAGGAAAAGATATTCAATGTCAAAAGATGCAAGTTCTTCAACTTTGATTCTAGAGACAATACAAGCAGATAAGATGGATTTGATTGCGTTTGCAACATCTTTTGGATTATTAGATTCTGATGCCAGCATCAAAACCTTCTCTTCCTTGACAAGAAACGGTCTATACTTGATAGTCTTTCCACTTGATGGCAAACTCACTTCATAAGAAGGAGCAGTAATCTTGGGTAATGGCATGATGATTCAAAAAAATAATCTGGTATATGTATTTATTATAGCACAGAACCTAGAACATAGTAAATGTGGCACCATCACCTATATCAAAACTATCACTACCAGTTCTTTGTGGTGACTCAGACTTACCTCTGTTTGCAAGAGCTTTCTCTTCAGCAACAATTTTCTTCGTTGCATCATTTGATTGACCGTTCTTGAGTTGCATCACTGATGAATAATCAATTTCAGACTGGTCTGCTCCAAATGCAACATCCCAGTTGTTTACAATCTGATTATCTGGATCAAACATGTCGTACCCAGGATCAAATTTGTATGAACCCGTATCAAGTCCAAGATCTACATCACTCCATGCATTTCCATCTGCTCCCATTCCATTAGCACTAGTAGGTGCAGCTCTCTGTAAAGTTGACTGACCACCATACATATTTTCAAAGGTTTCATATGCAAAATTGACAGTAAATTCTAATGTACTGTTATTACCTGAAGCAGACAAACTAAGGTCAGAGACATTCAAAGGAAAAGCATTATAAACATTAGTGACTAATGATACCTCACCAGTTCTCTCCATTTTTTTCAAAACGATCTTAGGATCAACGTAACTATTATAATATTGTATTCTTATATCTTTTCTAGTAAGACTAGGACCAGTTACTCTCGGAGCAGCATTTTCTAACCATGTAGTAAAAATATAATGCACATCTAATGTACCATTCAATGTAAAAGTCATAGAAAACTCATTGAACATGACACTGTGAATATACTTTCTTGTAAGTCCAAGTGCTCTATCACCACGCATCTCTCCAGTAGCAAATGATCTACCAGGAAATTGAATACTAGAAATCAATAAATCAGAATGTTCGTTCAACAAACGTAGTTCTGACTGCAATCCATTTGCCCAACCAAGTGTTCCACCTGTTGCGCTTCCACCTTGCTGGTCAAGACCTCCTCCCCCAGAGAAAATTGCAGAATATCTATTAGTAGATGCAGGTCCTTTTGATAATAATTTTTTTACCTGATCGTATATCATCTAAATAATACTTAGGGTGTTATCATTATTTATCTTGGCATACAAAGGAAAATACTCCCCATCTAACACTAAAAAATACAAAGGCGATCCTACAAATATTATCTACAGGTCACTGTGGGAAAGAAAGTTTATGATTTGGTGTGATAAAAATGTAGGTGTTCTTGAGTGGGGATCCGAAGAGATTGTGATCCCATATGTCTCTCCTATTGACAGTAGGAGACACAGATATTTTCCAGACTTCTACATCAAAGTGAAAAATAAACTTGGAAAGATTGACAAGTACATTATTGAGATCAAACCAAAGTATCAAGTGAACGGACCCAGACCAGGGAAAAGAAAAACCAAGACATATATCAATGAAGTGAAAACTTATGCAGTAAATCAAGCAAAGTGGAAAGCTGCAGAAGAATACTGTTTAGATAGAAGATGGAAGTTCAAGATTTTGACTGAAACCGAACTCGGAGTATAACCAATGCCATCAAGACCAAACGGACAAGAAAGAGCAAGACTTAGACAAGAAAAAAGAGACGCCATTGATACGAAACAACGTATGAGTAAGATGGCGTCCATGGGTGAGAACTATAATCGCCAGTATCAAGAAGCTGCTCAAAGAGCTAGAGCACATCAAATTAGGGAAAATAAACCTGTAACTCATGGAGTCCCTATTGGTGGTGGTAACTCTGCAAATAGTCTGAGTGTAGATAATGCTAATAAAAATAATAACTCAAGCACTTCTACAGAAAACACAGGGGGAGAAACTAAAGCGACTCCAGCACCAAAGATTGAGAAGTCTAATTCAGTAAAAGATGCGTTGAAAGGTATTTTTGGTTCTAGTGATTTGAGATTCCCTGTGGATCTATTAAATGATACTACAGACTACATGAAGATTGACATCTATGAACATCAACCAGCATTTTCTGGAGAAACTGGTATTCAAGGACCATCTTTAGGTACTATGATGTTCTACATGCCAAATAATCTTGGCACATCATATGGTCAAAACTGGGGTGCCCTACCATTGACTCCAGGTGCAAGAATGGCAGTCAATGCCACTAAGATGGCAATCAATACTGGTTCTTCAGAACAAGTCTCTTCTTATATTCAGAAAGCACTTCAAGGTGCAGAAACAACATTTGCTGCTTCAGTTCTTGCTGGTGGATTGAATAGTCTTCCTGGTGTTTCAGGTTTTGATACTAATAACTTACTTGGTTTGACTCAAGGTGTTGGGGTCAATACCACAATCGAATTGTTCTGGTCTGGTCATGGTGGACAAAGATCTGCAAACTTTAGAATCCTCATGAGTCCTAGACATGAAAAAGAAACACAAATTGTTCGTGATATTGTAAGAGCATTCAAGATTTCAATGCATCCATCCAAGTCTTCAGGTGGAGGGGCACAAAGCGTTGGCGGAAGATTTGTGCAGTATCCAATGGCGTTCACAGTAAGATTTATGCATAAATCTGAAGATCATGAATTTCTCAACAAATTCAAACCCATGGTTCTTGAAAACATGAGTGTTGAATACACGCCAGATAATGTATATGCAACTTATGCTAATACTTCACCAGTTGCAACGTTGCTAACACTTACATTCAAAGAACTCAAACTGCTTTACGCAGACGATATTATCGAATCCACAGGAGCAGGTTTCTAATGTATTTCTCAAAATTACCAGACTTACTTTATACTACAAAAATCACCAAAGCAGGATCTGGTGATTTTGTCAAGGTCAAAAATCTTTTTAGAAAGTATAAACTGAGCGATAATGCTCGACGTGCTGCTCTGCAATTTTATAAGTATCTAATTCCAGAAGGAGAAACTCCAGAGCAAGTAGCAAATACAATTTATGATGATCCTAACCTGCATTGGGTCATTATGATTATCAATGACATGTCAGATGTCTATGAACAATGGCCATTGGATCAACAGTCTTTGGAAGAATTAGTCTACTCTAAGTACGATAATCCAGATGCTGTTCATCATAACGAAACTAATCAGATAACAGATTCTGAAGGCAATCTAGTGGTAAGAGAAGGTCTTATAGTTCAATCTGGGTGGACTTATGAATACATGTATTCTCAAAGTCCTGTCGTCAAGAAAACTCTCACATTCGCTACTGACACATATGCAGTAACAAACTACGATTATGAAGAGAGATTGAATGATGCAAAAAGAGAAATAGATCTTCTCAAACCACAGTTCCTGCAAGCATTTATTGCAGACTTTGAGGAGATTACCTCATACGAACCTAACTCTGATTTGGAAGATCTAAGAACTAAGAGAACCGCTATCGATCTCGTTAGAAAATACTATTAATAAAAAGAAGCGTCCCCATTTAGGAGACGCTTCTTGAGTGCTTGACGACGTGCTTTTGCTTGTCGGAGTGCTTGTGGTTTGAGTTTTCGTTTTTGCTCCTTCTTGGAGTGGTGTTGCCAGTTTGGTGTGTTCATGTCCCTATTATAGACGAAAAAAGAGGGGTGGTCAAACCCCTCAAATCGCGATATTCCTTTTGTAGCGTGTCGCGCACGAAAGAGCGACAAAACTATTTAGGAGGACTCCAGAGTTTAGGATTGACTCTACCCTCAGTTTGCTTCATAGTTACAAAATCATGACGATACTCATCCCAATAATAGTCAAAAACATCTACCTTTTTGGGAGCAGTTGCAATGTCATACTTGAGATGTCCCTCTTGCCGATATGTAACTAAGTAAGAAGTGTAAGGGAGAGACCTGTCATCTCCCTTAGATTCATCACAATCGCGATGAATGATTTTTACTCGCGCCTTCGCCATCAGGCATCAGCCAAACGTTGAAAATAGGAGAGAGACTCATCGAGATCCTCTTCTTCAACCTTGCTTGGAGGAGTAATAGAATTGAGTTCCTCTTTCATTGCCTGAGGTACGGGAGGACGGGAGTTGAACTCGGGAGTAAAAGATCCACGACCTTCACTTTCATTCTCTAGTTCTTCATCAATACGAGTCGCTTGCTTTTTCTTACCAAGAACCATATCAAGACGTGTCTTGAGTTGATCATAGGACTTGAACTTATCAGAAGAAGACAAGTCAGCAAGAGAATGCTGAGATTTCCAAAGAGTCTCTAGTTTGGCATCATCACCACCCATCAGAGGGGAGGGAGAAGCAAACTCAGACTTGTCGTAGTTCCAGTAACCATCAAGTTTACGAAGTTTAAGTTTGAAATCAGCACCTTCCCAGAAGTCGAAAGGATTTAGTGGAGTTTCATCAGCAAAGGCAGGTTCCATTGCTTCAGTAATCTTATCAAAGATCTTCTTACCAAACTTATAAAGGAATACTTTACCTTCATTGTCAGGATTCTTAGGATCCTGAACGACGTAGATATTTGCGTAATACGATAGTTTACGCTTCTGCTTACGAACAGTTTCTTTATCTTTATCACTACCACTGTTCCAGAGTTCACGATTATACTCAGAAACAGGATCTTTTTGGTTCATAGTGGTGAGAGAGTTCTCAATATACCAACCACCAGGACCTTGGAATGCGTGACTCCAGAGTTTTGCCCAAGGAATATCTTCACCGTCAGGGGCAGGGAGAAAACGAATTACCGCATAACCATTACCAGACACGTCCATTTCAGGTTTCCAGATGCGCTCATCAGCGCCTCCGCTTTGTGTGTTCTGGGACTTCTCAAGTTCTTGAGAGAGTTTAGCAAAAATGGATTTGTTGTTTTTCTTGAGATTTGAAAATGACATTTGGATTCGTAGGATTCGTTGTGTGGGTTGCTACTGGGTCATCGTAGCATGATTATTTATCGGTGTCAAGGTGGGTGAAGTTGTATTCCTGAATCATAGCGAAGAAGCGCATCTTGAGTATGCGAAGGTACTCCTGTTCCTCATAGGGGCGTCTAGGAGCACCTGGCCACATCTCAATGGAGTAGCAGATGTGGTCATACATCATACGAGCCTCCCTGATCCCCATTTTCATCTCGCACCACCACTCTTCATCAGGAGCTTCCATTAGGAGATCTCCACCTGTTTCTTCATACTTTTGATAATTCGATCCATATTATCGAAAAGTTCTTCAAAACTTACTTTATCATCAATACCAAGGGCACTTGCAGTTGCTCTCATTTTAGAAAGCATTTGATTTGCCTCGGGATCATCACTAAGTTTGATTCTAGCATGAAGGATTCTTTGCTTATCAAGCAGTTTTTGCATCAAACTAATGTGATTAATTTTCTCATCTTGGGAGAAAAGAATATAATTTGCCGATGCCAGATAAATTTCTTGTTGCAGTTCCATGACTGCTTTGATTTCGTTTTTTACTATATCTGAGTCGAAAAAACTCATGTAACCTTTCCTTTTACTATTTGTACGAATTTGCCAATCTCCACTTGTACAAATGGTTCATACTGTTCAATTTTAGTAGAGACCGATTCCCATATGGGATCTTGGAGGACTTTATCGTAGTCTTTTTTGAATCTGAAAATTTTGTTTAGGATGACTAAAGTTTCAATACAAACTTTACCCGAAAGGTACTTTCTTAGGATAATAGGATGCGTGCTCCTCTTACATGTAAGTGCTGCATCCACTCCTGTTTCAAAAATTTCTTCTACTTCATTAGAGAAGTTATATGTTAGATTTTTATTTCTCTTTCTCCAAGAAATAAAATTCTCTTCACCATCTTTCACAATAGAACGGATCCAAAGTTTGGAGGGATCATCAGATGCAATAAAGTTAGAAACAAAGAATTCACGTATTTCAGTGTCATTCCTCTTTCTAGACATTGCTTCAAAGAAGTATCTATCCTTTCTCATTTTGAAAGAATCTTCTTTTACTGATGTCTTCCCGTTGTATTTGAAATAATCATAATGTCCTGATGAAAAATGGTTTTTGAGTGCAAGATAGGTTTGGAAGCACTGAAAACCAGTCATTTTCATAGTGGCAATTTTGCTCGGGAGGTTTTTTTCAAAAAGTTAAGGTCGATTGCTTCACATCTCAATTTTTCTTTGAGTGGTTTAGAAATCAATTTAGAAACTTTTTCAATTTCAATTTCATTCTCTTCGCAGTAGAAAACCACTGCGTCAATATAAGTGAAATCTCTTTCGTTATGCACAAGTTGTTCAATATCTTTACTGAACTTTTCTTGTGACATAAACTTTTTTTCAATTAGATTTTCTAGATCTTTTTCATTTGCCATTATGGAAATTAACATATTCCTCTACGTAGTCCTTCAATAGTTTCATGTATGTAATTTTATCATATTTTTCATAAACAGCAACATCACCGTCTTCACATGTCATAATAATTACAACTTTTTTGATAGGAATATTGGTGCGTTCAAAATACATCATCCCATATGCCATGCATTGAACGAAATAGTGTTCAATCCACTTCTCGGGTTTCTTTTTTTCTGCCGTTTTGAAATCAATGACTGCCAACTCTCCGTTATACTCAGCAATACAGTCAACTTGACCTGCAAGGCATAGTTCGTCACTATACAAAGAACCTTCCAGAAGGTGAATATTATTGATGTTGTCGAGAATTGGTTTTGCTTGTTTGAACAAAAACGAAGGAAGAGGACCAACCTTAGGGAGGCCCTCATTCTTTAGATAATGCTCAATTAGGAGGTGTGTATCAGTTCCCCTTCTGGTCGATCTATTAGTTTTCCGATTGGCTTCCTCGTTTCCTACTCTTTTTCGCCAATCAGCAAAGATCTTACGATTTTTGAACGAGGTGACAGTGGTGATCGAAGGGTATTTGTTGTTTTCTGGTGTGACGTAATAACGTACATCACCTTCCTGTAATCTATTTAGGTTATAAGAAGGTGCATCAATGTGGTTGAAAATCATAAACCAAGTTCAGTTTTACTAATAATGTAATTACGTACAAGTCCAGAACGGACAATATCATCAATACCAAATTCAACTAGTTGAAATTCATCTGTCATGACTTTCAAAATCTTCATGAAGTCATGAATACCATTACGTTCATTGGTCTTCACCAAATCTGTCTGGATGGCATCACCACAGAACATGATCTTAGAATTCTCACCAACACGGGTAATAATAGAATCTAGTTCATGGAAGTTCAGGTTCTGACACTCATCAACGATGATAATAGAGTTATCAAATGTAGTACCACGAATAAATGACGTGCTCCAGAAACTGATCGTTTCTTGCTGCTTGAGGTTACCATAGAGCATCTCAAAGTCTGCATCAGATGTCATCTCAAACATATACTTTACCATATTTTTGTATGGAATCTGGTAAAGTGCAGATTTATCTTCGTGGTCTCCAGGTAGGAATCCAATCTCTCTAGTTGCGACTAGAGATCTTACGATGTAAATCTTTTCGTATGGAGTGGTTTCATCCAATACGTCTTTTAGAGCATTATAGAGTGTGATGAAAGTTTTACCTGTTCCAGCACATCCATAAGCATAAATGTTCTTCCCTTCAGCATAAGAATTGAAAAGAAGTTTTTGATTCTCAGTTAGTGGTTCCACTCCCACTAGCATGTCACTGTTGATTGGTTTCTTACGACGCATTTGTTTTGCAGTCATTGAACTCAGATCAGGTGGATCTTTTCTAGAACGTCTTGGCATACTAAATCTTTTTTACTCTGGATCCTGGGGCTTGTGAGGCTTTTTTGAGGACTTCGTTCCATCCTGGGTTTTTATTGACTAGTTTATCTCTCCACTCACCAACGTCTGTTGCCATTGGACAAGTAGAGGGGTCTGACCAGTCTCTATCCCAATCGGGATTGTCAGTTTTCCACTGATCCCATTCGTGAATACTCATACTGACTTGCGTTTGCTCACCAGTAACTCTGTTTTTTACAGGGTAAGTTGCCATTTTGATGTCCTCACAATTTATTTATTATGTTTGGTCCAACCCAATGCTTCAGCAACAATGGGGAACTGACCAGCGAAAATACATTGACACTCCTTTGCAATGTCCATATGCTCCTTCTGTGTACCATTTGCAGAACGCAAATCGATATAATGGATCCACGACCGAACTGAGCCTGTCATGTAAATTTTGGTGGGACACGCCAAAGGGAGCACAAAGCGAGCACACTCTTTTGCAATATTTCTATCAAGCATTTCTTGATAGAGTTTCATTCCTTCTTCAAAATGTTTTTGCATTTTGATTTGGAATTCTTGACGTACAAAAGGATCGATGTCATCAATAGAGTTCTGTCGATTCTTTGAGTCCTGACGACGTAGTTCAGGAAGAGGAATTGTTTCAGATAGTAGAGATGAATCTGCATACCGTTGAGAGAACTCTTGATATGTAAATGATCTATGGCGGAGGATTTGAGCTGCCAGTCCCCTAGTAGTTTCCACTTCAAGTGTCATGAATGCTTGCTCAAAGACGCTCCAGTGGTTGTGTTTGATGCAATAGGACAATAAACCTGCAACCTTAGGGTTCTCCTGGTTGTTGGGGTTGCTCACCCTCGCTACGTACCCCATCGTTTTCTCCGCTTCGGGAGTCACTGATATTAGTCGGACTGACCCAATCGATTCCGTCATTTTTAAATCCTTTGCTCTTCATTGCACGTTTTTTATTGAGGCCATCCCTAGCAGCAGAAAGTGCTTTGGTTAGGTAAAGAATCTCAGCATCAGTATACCTCATTGGATGCTGTTTTGCAAGTTTCAAAGTTTTCTTGCACAACTTAATTGTTTCTTTGTATCTCATAATTGAATACCTTGATTTTTCAAACTTTTTAGAAATGCATTCTCAATGCCTTCTACAGTTTTGTTACCTTGACTAACCCAGTCATGACAAAATTCGTACATGTACTTAGAAGTCTTCAACTTAAAGTATTCTTTACTCAAAGCTAGAAATGCTTCAGATCTGAGAATCATTCTTTCATCAGAGTAGCGCCAGTCATCCATGTAAATATGAATAATGTCTTACTATTGTAACATAAAAAATGAGGGGTGTAAACCCCTCATTGAAACTCAAATCTATTTGATCTTACTTGCTATAAGTACGACCACGGTAGCAGAATGTTCCATGAGTTTCCATGGATTCTACACAACGTGTATTATACTCAACACCACGATATGAAGTGTGGGCAATCTGTGCGTTGTGAAGTGCTGCCTGCTTTTCGATTTGCTTTTTGATGATTGTAAGCGTGTTCATTTGTCAGTCTCCTGAAGTTAGGGTTTTTAATCCCCGTTCCTTCAGTCGTGTGCGTCCCAGAAACACTCAGGGGTAGATTCCTTTACGGTCTCTATCAACTCTACCTTAAAAGCATCAGAGATTTTCTCGTTTGCTTTCATCCTCAGCATAATTGCGTCAGCTTGTTGGCAGGTGAGTGATGAATAGAATAATAGTTCTAACATGGGATCAACGGAACCGTTGCGCGACTTACTTGCGTCCGATCTCTCGGATGAACGATGGGTTTATTATAACCCATAATCTTATTTATGTCAATACCCACACACTAAAAATTTGGTGGAATTTTTTTCCGCCGATTTTTGGATTCAAACTTGGAATTCGATACGGGCAGGTGATCTATCCATCACTGTAGCAGTGAAGTCTCTTGCCCTCAGTTTCCTACCTAGGTGAACTGCACCTTTCTTAGGATTAGATGCACCACAAGTAAAGACATCACACACTGCCATCTTTTTCTCTGGCCAAGTATGAATTGACATGTGCGATTCAGCAAGAAGAGTAACTGCTGTCACACCCTGAGGTTGAAACTTATGAGTAACAGTATTCAAATGAGTTGCGCCCATTTTATTTGTTGCCTCACCTAAAATAATACGAATAAACTGCTCATCATCAAGGAGATATTCATCACAATCATACAACGTGAAGAGTACGTGCTTCATTTCATTCCCATGACAGTTCTGGATAGGCATCAACGATCAGTCCTTTGGATATCTTGTATTTCTCTTCCAGTTTACCTTGTCCTGCAAGAATGACAACCTCTGCATCAGAGGAATGTATGGAACTCATGAATTTTACATACGCTTGGCGCACCTGTTCAACTGTTCCCTTCATTTTACCACCACCCTCAGTCAGATGTCCAATGGTGGCATACTCATCATAAAGATTAGAGACTGGTGTCTGAGTTTTTAGATAGTCTGCTTCAGGAAAATCAACGAACTTCATCTCTGAATGATAGTTCAGAAGAAGAACAGTGCGAAGAGCAGGACTATCATACTTTGTAAGATGACTGAGTTTAGTCTTCGGTGTTCTGGCTCTAGAAACCTTTTCAAGAACCTCATATACCAAAGGTGGTACTTTCCTACTCGCCATCTTCCTTTACCTCAGACTTTTTGTTGAATCCAAATGGTCCTGTAAGTTTATCCTCTAGTGCTAGCTTCAATGCAACACCACCGACTGCTTCCATGACTTTCAGAATGTCTTCTGCTTTAGCATCTTCACCAAGTTCTTTAGCGATGTACCAGTACTTAGGCCAGAATGTTTCACCTGCCTTTTGGTAATCTTCAAGGGTCAATAGTTTCATTTCTTCCTCCTATCCCACTGGATCTGGGGGAATGCTTCAGAGACCACCGCTTTGGTGACACGATACTTATCCTGAAGTGCTCTATCTTTCACAAGACAGATCAGTTCTGCTTCATCCTTATGAAGATTCTCCAGGAGTTGAATGAACATGGTTTCTCTACGAATCCTGGTCAGTTTTGGTTCTCCTCCCTGAATAAAACGGTACAGACCTCTGTACTCCTTGAAGAGTCGGGTGTGATCTGTACCTACAGGTGCTTCATTAGGATTATAAGGGACTTCTCCTTCAGGTACAGCACTTGTGAGACTCTCATCAAAATTCCAGATAAGAATTGATCTCAAAGCATCACTGTTGTACTTCTGCAGAAGTTCTACTTTCTCCTTTTTTGTTTTTGCATTAGAAACCTTTTGCAAGACTTCTGTAATAAGCAATTCAGCCAAGGGTAATTCTTTCCTTGTTTTTGTAGTCATTGTAATTTACCTCAAATGTAATCAGTCTTCAAAATACTCATCCTCAGATTCAAACCTAACAGTAAGAAGTTGATTCGGAATAATCTTTCCTTCAGAATCATAAAATTCTGGGTGGTTCGCTTGGAAGGATTGCTTCATTGCGAAGTGATCAAGATAGTAGTGGTGTGCTACCCATCCTATCACACCTCCTAAAATAAATCCTCCCATGGTAATCAGTACAGCAAATACTAGCACCGATGAAACTAATGTGACTTCCATGGTTCCTCTCCAGGTTACTCGTCTATTTTGTCTATTTCAAACAAAACAGTAAACCTTCGAGAAAAAAGAGTAACCGTTTGTTTGAAAGAAAATACTGATGGTTTTTCTTCTGGTTCTTCTTCCTCTCTGTTGGATGAAATCATAATCTCTACACCTTTATTTAGATGTATACCTGGATTTCTTGTTCTTGGATCCTTTTTTCCTTCCTGGTTTTCTTTCTTGCTCATAGCGATTTGTGTCTTCAACAAGTTGATTTAGATACTTCATGATTTTTCTAGCGCGTGGTTTAGGAAGGTGACCATACGCTTCTCTGAGCATTTTATGTTCTCTATCTTGCCCACCTTGAATATATTCATCAAGATCTCTGATCAAAGATTGAATATTTTCAAACGTGGACGATCCCAAAACTTCTCTAGTCTTTACTCCAGTAAGTTGATAGTGTTTGAGCATAGAATACATGTTGACAAGATACTTGTCATGTTCAAATGCTTCATCGATAGATCTTTCTATAAGATAAAGAAGTTCATCCATTGGACTAAATGATTTTACGTTCCTTTAAATACTTCACGGTTTCTGTACATCCCCCGATAGGAGTATCATCAACAATAACTTGTGGGAATGTAGATCCTGGTCCAAATTCTTCGATGAATTCGTTTTTTGTGAAGTCTCTTTCTAATTTATATTCAACATGTCTCATCTCGGAGAGTTGAAGCAGTTGAACAACTTTGGTGCAATGTGGGCACCCGTCTTTACTGTAAACTATAAAGCTCATTTGCTACGGTTTCTTGAATAAGTGCAAGTTTACCCTGGAGATCTTCGATGCTCCAGTTATTGTACGTGCCGTCCCTATACTGAGCGTCAAGTAACTCAGGGTCAGCGTCTGTATATTCAAACAGATTGAAAAGGATTTCCTTGATCAGAGAATCTTTATCCATAGTCTGCTGGGATGCCTCCTGAGGTTTTACGTATTGTATCACACCATATTAGTGCGGTCAATAGTAGACGTGAATGTATTTAGTCAACTTTTTTCATAAAATTGTTTGCCAACATGTTGTTGGCAAGGAAGAACATCTCTTCTGCCTGAGGAGACAGACTACCTTGGAAAGCATTGAACAGTTGTTGATACCTTAGATTGATTTCAAAGTGAGTATGATCCTTGATTCCAACCTCAGTTGCCCAACGACAAATAACACGTTCGCCAGATGTTACCTTCTCAAACTTGACGTAAGTATCTGAGGGGAAAATTGCCATGTAACCCTTTGGAAGTTTGATGGTAGATTCAATACCACCGCGAAGAACAACCATTTCTCCACCTTCGTATTCATCAGACAAAGACAATACAACACTATACTCGCGAGTCATATCGTCTTGATCATAGTCATCACGATGGAACTTCCACTCTTCTCCAAACTCTTCATTGGAGAAGTAAACATAAGGAATAGACGTTTTCTGAGGAAGAACAGCGTTGCGATAGAATTCATTCTCAGAGAAAATCTTGAAGAAATATTGATAGAACTGTTTCTCCATGGCAAATTCTTCCTTCTCATCATTCTCTGAGAGATAAAGAAAGCGATTGGCAGTATCAGATTTGACACCAACCTTACGTGCTCTGTCCAGAAACTCATCAACTTGCTCTGAATCCAGAATTTTTGAATTGAATGACATAAAAAAAGGGGTCCGAAGACCCTTAGTATATCATGCGAGATCACATTTGTCCAGCAGTTGCCCAGTCCTCTTTGAAGATCTCCATTCCTTTGTCGGTAAGGATATGATCATACATCTGATCAAACACTTTAGGTGGCAACGTACAGATCTCAGCACCATTGTACCAAGAGCGTACAGCACGTTGAACACTACGGATTGATGCAGCAAGAACCTGTGTTGGCATCCTGTGAATACGATACAGTTCAGAGATGGATCGTACAACCTCCAGACCTGCCACTGACTGGTCGTCTAAGCGTCCTACAAAGGGACTGACGTAGGTTGCCCCTGCCTTGGCAGCAAGGACTGCCTGAGCAGCACTAAAGACCAGTGTGACGTTGATCCTGATTCCCTCATTAGAAAGAGCTTTGCACACATGAAGACCTTCACGGGTGCAAGGCAATTTGATCGTAGCGACATCACCAAATTCTTTTGCGAGTTTATATCCCTCAGCATACATTTGATCGAAGTCACCCATAACTTCCATACTAATATCTTGAATACCAATATCTTTGATGTGGTGGTAGACATCTCTTGGATCTCTACCACTCTTCATAATCAAAGTAGGATTAGTAGTGACACCATCAATCAATCCAGTGTCAGCATATCGTTCAATAGCAAGAGAGTCAGCGGTGTCAAGAAAAATTTTCATTAGTTTACGTGTACTGTACCAATCATACCTGCTCCCTTGTGAGGACCACACCAGTATGTGTAATCACCTGCTTCTGTAAAGGTGATGTCAAACTCTTCACCAGGCATCATAGCGAGTGCTTCATGAGAGATTTCTGGATGGTCTTCAACTACCACGTTATGTGGAGGAAGCATGTTGTTTATAAAGTGAACTGATTCACCTGCTGAGATTGTAACATCTGCTGGGTCAAAAATCAAGTTGCCACCTGATCCCATCTGAACGTCTACAGCCCAAGCAGGTGCAGCAAGAAAGAGTGTAGCAAGAAAAGCAAAAAAGAACTTCATATTCGTGTATGAAACTACACTATCTATGAGGTTCTTCTTTGTTTTTATTTTGTTTGTTTTGATACTCTGACGGAGGTTTCCAGTCCTTTTGTGGACGGAACAAGTTGGGGAAAGTGTCTCGAATAATTTCCCTCAACTTGTAAGGCATATCGTCAGAGAGCATTGCCCCTCGGGAGCACTTCCTCTGGAAATACAAATTGCTCATGTGGTTGATCGACTGGTGCCAACCATGCTCTCAGTCCTTCGTTGAGAAGGATGTTTTTAGTATAGAAAGTTTCAAACTCTGGATCCTCTGCCGCTCTGATCTCTTGAGAAACGAAATCGTAAGCACGAAGATTAAGAGCCAGACCAATGATGCCAATCGATGATGTCCAAAGTCCCATAACTGGAACGAATAACATAAAGAAATGAAGCCAGCGTTTGTTACTGAAAGCAATACCAAAGATCTGTGACCAGAATCGGTTTGCTGTAACCATTGAATAAGTCTCTTCTTCCTGAGTAGAATCGAATGCTTTAAAAGTATTTGCCTGCTCACCATCTTCATACAATGTATTTTCTACTGTAACACCGTGGATTGCTGAAAGCAATGCTCCTCCTAGGATGCCTGCAACACCCATCATATGGAACGGGTTGAGCGTCCAGTTATGGAAACCCTGTAAGAATAGAAGGAATCTAAATATCGCTGCAACACCAAAAGACGGTGCAAAGAACCAGCTGGATTGCCCGAGAGGATAGATGAGGAACACACTGACAAAAACAGCGATAGGCCCAGAAAACGCAATAGCATTGTACGGTCTAATTCCTACGAGACGACTGATCTCAAATTGCCTGAGCATGAATCCTATGAGAGCAAAGGCTCCGTGGAGTGCCACAAAATTCCAGAGTCCCCCCAACTGGAGCCACCTGACAAAGCTGCCTTGAGACTCAGGACCCCAAAGTAGAAGAAGAGAATGACCCATAGCGTCAGCAGGCGTTGACACAGCCGCTGTGAGAAAATTAGCACCTTCAAGGTAGGAAGACGCCAATCCGTGGGTATACCAGCTTGTAACAAACGTCGTGCCAGTAAGCCAGCCACCAATTGCCAGATAAGCAGTGGGAAGAAGTAGTAATCCAGACCAACCCACAAAGACAAAGCGGTCGCGTTTAAGCCAGTCATCCAGGACATCAAACCATCCCCTTTGTGGAATATTTAGTGTACTTGTTGTCATTTAATATACCCCATACTTGTTGAAAAGTTTTCTAATGTTTTGAGTGATTTCCAGTCCCCCGACATATTTTTCGATTCTTTCTTCAAAATCATTGACGACAACCAATGTAGGCGTAGCGCCGTCAGTGTATTTTTTTGCAAGAAGAAAGTTTTCTTGAGGAGCACCAAGGTCTAAAGAAATTTCTTCAATGACAGAGACCCTTGGGTCATTGATTGTTCTGAAATACTTTTTGACTAACATGCAGGGACCACATGATTCTTTTGAGAAGATTAGGAATCTAGGAATTGTAGTGCTCATCACGGTTTCTTCTGGTTCTAAGTTTCCGATCATAACAGTATAACACAAAGGAGGGGGATTGCAATGCTTGAGATACCGATAAAAAACCCCGCCACGTATTCTGTGACGGGGAGAGGACTACCAGGGGTCATATCAACCGATGGCAGGTGCTTGAAGAGCAACAGGAGTTGACTCAGCAGCAGCGAGATCAAGTGGGAAGTTGTGTGCGTTACGCTCATGCATAACTTCCATACCAAGACCAGCACGGTTCAATACATCTGCCCAGGTGTTCAACACACGACCCTGACCATCAATGATGGACTGGTTGAAGTTGAAACCGTTCAGGTTGAATGCCATCGTGGAGACACCAAGTGCGGTGAACCAGATGCCAACAACAGGCCATGCAGCAAGGAAGAAGTGCAAGGAACGGGAGTTGTTGAATGAAGCGTATTGGAAGATCAAGCGACCAAAGTAACCATGAGCGGCTACGATGTTGTATGTCTCTTCTTCTTGTCCGAACTTGTAACCGTAGTTTTGGGACTCGGTTTCAGTCGTCTCTCTAACGAGAGAAGAAGTAACCAAGCTTCCGTGCATAGCACTAAACAAACTGCCACCAAATACCCCAGCAACGCCGAGCATATGGAAGGGATGCATGAGAATATTGTGCTCAGCTTGGAAGACCAACATGTAGTTGAAGGTTCCTGAGATTCCGAGGGGCATTGCATCTGAGAAAGATCCTTGACCGAAAGGATAGACTAGGAATACTGCACTCGCAGCAGCAACTGGTGCAGAGTATGCAACACAGATCCATGGACGCATACCTAGACGGTAGGAAAGTTCCCACTCACGTCCCATATATGCATAGATGCCGATAAGGAAGTGGAAGACTACGAGTTGGAAAGGACCACCATTGTAAAGCCACTCATCGAGTGATGCTGCTTCCCAAATGGGATAGAAGTGAAGACCAATTGCATTGGAAGAAGGAACAACTGCACCAGAGATGATGTTGTTACCATACATGAGTGAACCAGCTACGGGTTCACGGATACCATCGATGTCCACAGGGGGAGCAGCGATGAAGGCAACGATGAAGCAGATTGTTGCTGCCAACAGAGTTGGAATCATCAGAACGCCGAACCAACCAACATACAAACGGTTGTTAGTTGATGTTACCCAATCGCAGAAATCATTCCATGTGGATTGCGATTGTTGCCTTGAAAGAGTTGAAGCCATTGTTTTGTACGAAAAAGTAAGACCATCAGGGAATGGTGGAGTTACTATTCCTTTCCCACCCTCAGGGAAAGGTATGAGAGACGGATTGGTAGACCTGCCTAGTCTCGGTCAAGCGGCAGGTTTTCAACTGTGTTACGTTTCGTAACGTTGTTGATCTATTTATAATACCACCGTTTCCATGACCTGTCAACCCCCTGGCAAAAAAATACCCCGAATTTTTTTTCGAGGTAAAATGGTTTCAATAATCGATTTTGGTTTTAGCATCTATACTCTTGAATCTTGTCAAGCACTTTATTCAGATACTTCTGTGCAACATCTTTCTCACCTGGATACCATCCAAGATCAGAATCAATTTGATGCTTGAGTTTGAGGACATAACATTTGAGTTCATCCTTGTTCATTTCATTCTTCGGCATTACCGTACATTTCACGAAGTTTTTCCATGTCCTCTTTCTTTGTGGCGAAAGAACCTTCCAAGAAAGAAAGGCGTTTTACCCAAGTATCTCCTTTTTCAGATCCTTTCTTAGGATTGATGCATTGGTGGTCTCCTAAGTTATTGCAGACTAACCCAGCAAGGTCTTCTTCATTTCCTATGTTACCTGTACCAGACCAGATGTGTTGACCATTGATCCACACTGCTTGACACTTAGGACATTCCTTCCTGGTCAAAGATAACTCAGATACTTCTTTTTCGTTCATTGGTTTCCTTCCGAATAAATTTGTGGTAATTTGCTGTATCTTTGATCAGTCCTCTACGAAGGTTCCAACCCATCCATTTCATTCTAAGTCGGAGAACTGCAAAACGCAACTGTAAGTCAATATACGCAAACAATAGCATGGTTTCCTCCATGCCAGCGAAAGCGATCAATAATATGATCGTTACAATAATAACGTACATACCTAACATAATTTCCTCTGTATCGTGAGGTTACATTATTTATGAAAAAAAGGGAGGTTTTACCCTCCCTTGATGATTATTCGCTAACACTAACATCTACGTCTATTCTTTCAAACGTATGCTCCTCACCAACTTCAACTTCTTGAATGACAGAGTTTCCATCTTGGTCAACCAGTTCAGCTGACATGTTAGGGTCATTCTTGAGTTTCTCCAGGATCTCAGCAATCTTTTCTTCACTGGTGAAGATAGTCTCTGAATTATCTGGTTGTTGCTCAGAGAGGTGTTGTGGAAAAGTGTCTCCAGTAGGTCCACCTTCTTTTGGAATACGCTTGATCAGAACTCGGTCCTTATCAATGTAAGACCACTCAAGTCCATCATGGTTTTCCCATTGAAGAAGTTCATACAGTTGCCAAGGCATGGAGAGTTGGACTGAATTAGGTCGTTCAATGACCTCTTCCTGCATTTCTTGATCTGGATTAGTAATGTCTTTCATTAGTAAGTTTCTGCGACTTTCTCAATAGAGTAGCACAATAGCACAAAAAATGCAATAGAGGTGACCGTAAAGATAAGTTCAGTCATGATAGATAGAATTAGTAATTGGGATCATTGTCCCACCGCCAGGACCATCATTGTCATCGTCAATTTCTTCAGCAAAGAGGACTGCCCATAGTATGAATATGCCAATCATCGATGCTGCTAAAACTAGCATCACCAAACTCCAGGGATGATCTGACCAGTGGTGAAGTAAGTACCGACAGCAATGACGAAACCGAGCATTGCCAGACGTGCGTTGAGGATCTCTGCCTCAGGGGTAAATCCGAATTTCATTTTAGTTTTTCCTGGGTTTTGTTAGTGATGATGATCTTCTGACCATCGTGAGTAAATTGTAGTTCATCTTCAGGATTCCACAGTAGCTCTTCATACAAATCATCGAGCTTCTGCATATCCTCATACAGTTGGTTCGGGTTCGGCATTTGCTTTACTAGGGACAAAAGGGTCTCGGGAACGATTCTTGATCACAATGAATGAGTCCTTATTATATTTACGTGTTCCCTTTACTGGTGCCCACTTAGTACCAGCACCATCAATCTCATAGACTTGAGTGCCACCGATCTCAACGTGGATGTCATCATGTAGCATGTCCCATCCAAGGTCAGTATATGCCTGGATGAGAGATTCTTGTGTAAACTGCATTCAAAATCAGAAGATTCCAAAGAACAGTTTACCAGTGATTGCGTAAGAAAGCAAGCCCGACACGATGCCCATCATTGCCCAGCGTCCGTTATACATTTCACGGTACTGCATGGGAGAGAAGAGACCCTTGCGGTTGTAGTCTTCGATTACCATTGGGGGTTCTTTGGCAAACAGATTGTTTTGTCCGTGTTCGTTGGTCGTTACAGTCATGATACAATGTGTTGTAAATCTTTACATATTATATAGTAAAAAAAGGAGGGTGTCAAGCCCTCCTGTCTTAGTGTCATAACAAACTGAGTAGAATTACTCATCATTAGACATTCTCACACAAATGACAGGATTCTTTTTACAAAATTTATGGACGTGTCCATGAACATCCTGCTCAATACGATAATGAGCGTGTGTATGGACAACTTCTACAACTGTAAGAAATCCAACTATAATCAAGTTGAACAGAGTAACTGGATGACTCAGCACCTTCATAAGGGTGTTCATAAAAAAAGGGGTCCGAAGACCCCAGTGTTACAGCAGAGTATCAGAAGCTGTACTTGACACCCAGCTTACCGCCGTAACCACGATCGATGTCGCTGTCGCCACTGCCGACGAAAGAGACTTCACCATAGACACCCAGCGCCTCGGTAGCAGCAATGCCAACACCTGCCTTACCTGAAGGAACCGTGTCGCTATCAGCGCCATCGGGAGCCAGATATGAAGCACCACCTTGGACGTAGTAGGAAGCAGACTCACCAAGAGCACCTTCGTAACCTACGTGGAAATCCGTCGTTGCACCAGTGTAATTCGTACCAGACCAACCAGCATTGGTTTCTACATTAACGTAGGGGCCAGCGAAAGCGGCACCAGCAGAAGCGAACAGAGCAGCGGAGGCTGCGAATACAGTTTTAAACATTTTAGAAAGTAAGTATGTCTCGTAGAGTTTAACCTACGGATGAGAGAAGACTCGACTAGTCTTCGTTATAAGTACACGTAACATGGTTACGAGTAGGTATTTATACAGGGAACTTTATACGGTTCTCTGCATAACTGGCCCACTAGGACTCGAACCTAGGACAACAGAATTAACAGTTCCGCGCTCTACCAACTGAGCTATAGGCCATTGTGAGGGGGAAAGTCTCCCCCAGGACATGTTGCAGGCTCGCCACTTACTTTTTGATTGGAAGCAAGAAACCAACGGAGGGGTCAACCATCCCGACCAGTGCTGTTAGAGTCCATCCGTGACTGTAGGGGGTCATAATGACTCCACCAGGGTAGGTTTAGTGTCTATCCAAGACTGATCGTATCACTACTGAAAGAGATATGATCCTCACCCATGCCACCGCAGAGACCGTAATAGTCAACAGGTTCGGCAGCATTCACATGAAACTCAGATCCACTGAAATTGACAAAGGAATAATCCTCATCAGGATATTCGGGGAACTGTTTTGCCAACGTACCCAACTGCTCATAGACTTTGAAAAGTTTAGAAGCAGTAGCAGAACGTTTCTTTTCTAAGGCAGAGATAATTGCTTTAGAAATGTGATTCTGTGCAGCAAGCACATCAGATTTAATAGTCATTGTTAGAAGCGGAGTCTTTGATGTAACAGGGAACACCAGCAGGGTCTAACCATTTGGTGTATTCAAAATCTTCCATGGCAGTGGACATTTGCATACCATTGTCACAGAGATACATGTCTTTGTATTTGCCAGTCCAGGAATCAACTTTTTGAATCCTGAAATCAGGCATACCGTTTTCCAGGGAACCATATTCTACATAACGATAGGGAAAACGGTCAAGAAGAACAGTAGGTTTCATCAAACGTAAACTCCAGAGTCAATCAAGTCTTGCTCAACGAGGTCTAAGATAGTATTGTAATCATCTTCAGGGTCGTCGTAAAGTTGAACTCCACGATCTTCATAATAACGGATGAGTTTTTGATAAAGACGAGGTTTGTCTTCATCCAATGCTACTTCACCTTCGACGGCAGAGGTCAGAAGTTTTAGATCTGACCTAAACTTAGAAGCAAAATTGCTACGTGACATTGGTCTGTGTTATTGTCGTGTACATTATAGGGCATAGTGGGGTCTCTTGTCAAGAACCCCAATGCTGATTGGAGGAATCGAACCGACCAGTACTCACCAGAACCAGCTAAGATGCATCATCATTCAGTGCAGAATGAATAGCAACATAATGTTCCTCTGCAGGAATCATAACCGCAGTGTTCCTCCCATTTGTAATTCCAATATGTTCCCCATTCTCAACACGATCAATCATTTCATCCCAACGTTCTTGAAACTCTTCGATGGTATATGTTTTCATGAGTAAAAAAGGATCATAACTATTTGATCCGATGGAGAATAGGAGACTCGAACTCCTGACAGCCTGCTTGCAAAGCAGGTGCTCTACCAACTGAGCTAATTCCCCTGGAGCCACTTACCCGACTTGAACGGGTGACCTGAAATTTACAAAATTCCTGCTCTATCCAACTGAGCTAAAGTGGCAAGTCGGGCATATAGGATTTGAACCTATGACCTTCCCGCCCCAAACGGGACGCGCTACCAAACTGCGCTAATGCCCGATAAAATCATTCAGTAATGACTACCACTCGATTCTTATCAACAGATGCATGAAGTTTCTTGAGTGCAGCAACAACCTCAGGAGTTTCTTCCCACTCCCAAGTCTCTTCATGTCCTTTCTTATCGATTTTCTTGAATGTTTTCTTAGTCATAATACCTTTAACATATGTAAGGGGTATCCCCATGCTTGCTGACGGGATCGAACCGCCGACCGCCTCGGTGTAAACGAGATGCTCTACCGCTGAGCTAAGCAAGCAAGGCGGAGAGAGTGAGATTTGAACTCACGGAGGTGTGACCCTCTCTAGTTTTCAAGACTAGTGCAATAAACCACTCTGCCATCTCTCCTTTTAGGCAAACCTCAAAACTTCAATACCTTGGTGCATGAAAGATTCATAATCAAACTTGGTGATTTCACGCATAGAACGTTCCATCTGCCAGTCTTTTATGATTCTCTTTGCCATCTCTTCTTCTCCAATGAATATATCCTCATCAGACGTATACATCTTTTCAAGAAGTTTCACTTGAGAAATGTCTTTGGCACTGACAGTATCATTTTGAACTGTCGTCATGTTTGGACACCCACAAGTCTGTATTTTCGGTGTACTGGTCATCTCGACACTGCAGCACAAGCATTGCACCTTTAAGTTCATAGATAAGTCCTTCAATTTCATCAAGTCTTTGGAAAATGGAATCAAAACGATCTTTGTTTTTCATTCTGATTGCTTACATTGTAGCATGTACTCTACAGTAGTAGCAACATCATTCATGGCGTCTCTCAAATATGCTTGAGATCCAGACTCTTGTAACATCCTGTCAGAGTCGTCACAAAGGGTCCAACGCCAATGCTTTCTGTGTTCTGAATACCAAAGGTTGATTTTCATAATAGAGATTTGCGTTTTGGATATTTATTATCCAACGTCTCAGGAGGGACTCGAACCCCCGACCAATTCATTAGAAGTGAATTGCTCTATCCATCTGAGCTACTGAGACATGTGACAATCATATCAGATCGTCAACGGGACTGATGGGACTCGAACCCACGACAACTGCCGTGACAGGGCAGTGCTCTAACCAACTGAGCTACAACCCCAAGAGTGGGTAGGGAGGGATTTGAACCCCCGTAGGCAGAGCCAGTGGATTTACAGTCCACCTCCATTAACCACTCGGACACCTACCCTTGTTCCCTTTTGAGTTTGAAGTAAAGTTTGTAGTACCTTTTCTTCATATCATTGAGAGTATTCATGTCCTCTCCAAATCCCATATATTTGAGGAGTTGAGAGGACCCTTCTAACTCACTGATCAATCTTAGCATATTGGCGGGGTGCCTGTCAAGACCCCCGAACTCATATTTACTCAAGTCATATTGAGTCATACTAAGATCATCTTATCTCGATAATCCCAGGCATAAACCTCACGATTTCCCTTGATACCCCATCCCAACCAACGATAGGCAGGTTTCATATAATAACTTATACTTTGTCCACCACCTTCAAACACAGGAAGATTGCGTTGGAAGATAGGTTCGTTGATCATCCAACGAGTTTGACCTTCTAGACTACTAGGATCACAATCAAACTTAGCGCAGAAGTTTCCAAGACCCTTGTAGCGACCAATACTAGTCCACTGAATCAAACCAAATCCACCAGACTTACATTCTGTATAGGAGACGCGAGCACCACCTTCACAGATGTTGGAAATGAACTTACTCTCTTGCTTGATGTTGCCCATGATAGTAGCAAGGGCATTGCGATCATAGATTTTTGTATTCTCCTGCAGTGCTGCAAGTACATACTGTTCTTCTGGGGTACAATCTTCACAATGCCATGTAGGATCAGATGTGGGAATTACAATTTCCTCCACTGGAGCATAATTTACAGGTACTGAAGGTGCAGCACAGGATCCTGCAACTGGAACCAATAAAGAAAATGATGCAAGTGAGGCAAAAAAGTTTAGGTTCATAATCATTCAATTACAAAGACATTTTGAGGTCCATTGCCAGAAATCCACTCTTTGTATTCATCATAGAGAGCGATGGCGTCCTCAAGACAACCATCCTCGCATAATTTGTGGATTCTGTCAATACATGCATCCGTGAGTTGGGTGCATTCTAGGTCAAGGTTTTTCATCGAAGTAATCCTTGCGGTAGTACCGCCCGAGTACGTTGCTATTATAGTACGCTGGCGTCCCGTTGTCAAGGGCTTCGGTCAGAACGTTGTGAAGAAAGAGTTGTCGGGTCTCTTCGTAGTTGACTCGACCTGGGGTTCTGTGGAGGGAGAGTATGGTTCTACTAAAATTCTCCTTACCGAACTCTTTGATGTCGTCTTTGAGTTCTGGACAGGATCCGTAATACTTTCTCCAATCACTTTCACTAGTAACTCTACGTTTACCACCTTTGGGTTTTCTTTTTTGCCAAAAATACTTTCTCCCAATGTACTGTCGTTTGTTGGTGAGATTGGTAATGTTATAAACAAAACCCCAGTTATCCCCAATAAGGCTCCCGTCAAAGACGCTGCCATTATATCTCCAGGGATTTGGATATTCTTCCACATTTTCATGATCATACCTAAGCGTATTTAGTTAGTCCCACGGATCTGGTATTTCCATTTTATTGCCTGGAGAATAAAAGCGTCGGACAGACTGGTTGGACCTAGTTGTAGAATTGTCCAGTGTTTGTCTGAAAGGTGAACATCTGCTAGAGCTCTCACCTTCCAACCAGGCAAAGATTTTTTTGTCATAACTGGAAACCAGCGAACGTATCTTTTTGAACATCCTGTTTGATCCCTCCTACAACATATGATTCAACCTCAGTCTCCTGAGGGGCGACCTGAAGACCCTTAGAAGAGATCCAATGCTCGGTCCAGGGCAGAGGATTGTTCTTAGCAGCAATATCATACTGAGGTTTCATACCAAGTGCTTTCATGCGACGGTTAGCAATCCACTCAACATACTGCTGAAGAAGTTTATCGTTCAGACCAATCATTGATCCATCCTTGAACAGATACTCTGCCCACGTTTTTTCTTCGTTGACAGCACGATCAAACATTTCATAGACCCAAGGTTCTTGCTCCTTAGAAATCTTTTCCATGTCTGGATCATCGCCCTTCTTCCACTTGTTCATGATGTTCTGAGTCAATACTAGGTGCTGATTCTCGTCCCTGGCAATAAGGCTGATAATCTTTGCTGATCCTTCCATAAGCTTGAGCTCACCAAAAGCGAATGAACATGCGAAGGAGACATAGAATCGAATACCCTCAAGGATATTGACGTTTGCGACTGCGCGATAGAGTTTAGTCTTGAGTTCATAGAGTTCGTTTTGTGCAAGAGGAACACCTTCAAGATTATGCTCCCACATGTTACTGCTGCCATACGATTGTGCTTGATTGATAAAATCGTTGTATGACTTAGTTACAGTCTCGGCGCGAGAGAGAATCTTTTCATCATCTAGGATCGTATCAAAAACTTCAGAAGGATTTGGATAGATATTTTTGATGATGTGAGTATAGGATCTGGAGTGAATACCCTCCATGAATTCCCATACACTCATTGCAGACTCAAGTTCGGGTAGACTGCAGTAAGGTATAAAAGCCATCCCAGGACCACGCCCTTGAACGGAGTCAAGCATAATCTGGTACTTGAGGTTAGAGGTATAGATATGCTTTTGTTCTGGACGAAGCGTGTGATAATCTCCACGATCTTTCTGCAATGAAACTTCTTCTGGTCTCCAGAAATATCCAAGTTGACGATTGGTCAACTCTTCAAACACTGGATACTTTGCACCATCATATCTTTGGACCCCAAGAGGGGCACCAAAGAACATTGGTTGCTTTTTGATATCAACCTTGTTAGGGTTGAAGACAGTCATGCCTTTGATTTCTGTCTTTGGCGAATTGGTAGTAACTTGAAAGTTCATTTCTTCTTCAGATCTTACAGGACTCACAGTCTTCATCGATTTCTTCTAATTGTTTGATAATATCTTCTGCGGTAGTTGGTTCTTCAACCACACCATCATTCTTCATGTCATATGTGTTTTGATAGTAAGAGGTTTTCCATCCGTACTTATATGTGGTAAGGAAGTCTTGTGCCATTACTGAAGTTGGGACTTCATTGTTGGCATACTTCTCTGGATTGTAGGACCAGTTTCCAGAGATTGCTTGGTCGAAGAATTTCTGGATGACAGCAACAATATTAATGTAACCAGAATTACTAGGCATGTCCCAGAGAAGAGTATAGTTGTTCTTGAGACTGTGATATTGAGGAACAATCTGTTTGAGTGGTCCTTTCTTACTCTTTTTAATGGACAGATAGTCTCTAGGTGGTTCGATTCCATTTGTTGCGTTTGACACAACGGAACTGCTCTCTGATGGCATCTGTGCGGACAATGTTGAGTGCCTAAGTCCATGGGTGGTGATAGATGCGCGAAGACTCTCCCAATCATAATTGTACTCTGGTGCAATTAGTTCATCAACATCTTTTTTGTAAGTATCAATTGGTAGAATACCATCAGCGTATTTGGTACGCCCAAAGTCAGCACACCATCCCTTCTCTTTAGCGATCTCATTGGATGACTTGAGAAGATAGTATTGGAATGCTTCAGTCAATTGATGAACTGTAGACAATGCTTCTGCATCATCATACTTATGTCCATTCTTTGCCAAATAGTGAGCAAGACCAATAAAACCTACTCCAAGGGATCTACGTGCCTTTGTAGCACGTTCTGCTGCGATCACAGGGTACTCTTGATAATCAATTAGTTCTTCCAAACCACGAACAGAAAGGTCACAAAGTTCTTCCAGTTCTTCCAGGTTGCGAAGTTTACCTACATTGACAGCAGACAGAATGCACAGAGCAATCTCACCTGCTTCATCATCGATATGTTGAAGAGGATCTGTAGGTAAAGTGATCTCTTGACACAGGTTACTCATGTTAACCTTGTCTTTGAACGAAGAGTGGCTATTACAGTGGTCGATGTTCATAAGATACAATCGACCAGTCTCTGCCCTCTCCTTCAGAATGTTTAGAATGAGTTCCTGTGCCCCGACAGTCGTTCTTGGAACAGACTGATCTGATTCATAGTCCACATAGCAAGCGTCAAATGCATCAGTACCAAAAGCATCATAGAGACCTGGTACGTCATGCGGTGAGAATAGGCTAATCTCTCCATTCTCAATGAAACGTTCGTAGAAAAGTTTTGAAATCTGGATTGAGTAGTCAAGTTTCCTCACTCGATTGTCTTCTGTTCCTTTATTGTTCTTGAGAACAATAATGTCTTCTATTTCCTGGTGCCAGATTGGGAAGTGGACTGTTGCTGATCCTCCACGAATCCCATTTTGCGTGCAGCATCGTACAGTTGATTCAAATTTTTTAAGGAAAGGAACAACACCTGTGTGTTGAACTTCTCCACCTCTGATTTTAGCGTTGATGCCACGGATTCTACCTGCGTTGATACCGATTCCCGCCCTTTGTGCAACGTATCTGCCGATAGCCATATCAGAACTAAAGATACTATCGAGGGTGTCATCAACATCAACAAGAACACAAGAAGCAAATTGTCGAAGTGGTGTTCGCACTCCTGCCATGATGGGAGTGGGAATGTTGATTTTGTGTTTGCTGATTGCGTCGTAGTATCGTTTGACATATGTTAATCGTGTTTCTTTGGGATACTCTGCGAACATAGTCAGAGCAATCATGATGTACATGAACTGTGGAGTTTCATATACCTGACCATTGCTTCTGTCCTGTACCAGATATTTATCTACTACCTGGCGGAGACCAGCATATGTAAACAACAAGTCACGATCATGATCAATATAGGTATCTACCTTATGAATCTCTTCAAGGGAATACTTATCAAAGATTGCATGATCATATACTTTTTGAGCAACGGCAGCAAGGATTTGTCCTTCCAGAGTTGGATGTTCCTTTGCCCCATACACAGACTTCCTGAGAGAGAATAAAAGAAGTCTTGCGGCGACGAACTGATAATTAGGATGCTCCAAATCAATTAGATCAGAAGCAGAGCGAATCAGAATTTCCTGAATCTCTCCTGTAGTGACACCATCATAGAATTGAATTCCAGATTTCATTTCAACCTGAGAAGCAGAGACTCCTGCGAGTCCTTCACATGCTGCTTCTACCATCACATGCATTTTGTCAAGATCAATTGGTTCAATCGAACCGTTTCTCTTCTTTACTTTGATACCGTTACTCATACTTTTTTCCAATCAGTAAATTTTAGTTTTGCTTGTAGACCTTGATAAGTATTTGATTTTAGCAGATCAGATACTTGGTGTCCAGCTATTGTCATGTCATTGATATCTTTCTCTTTGACGTTGGTCGGCCATATAACTATCTTATCTCCTCTATCGATGGTTCTTGATATTCGTTGGACGATTTCTCTATTACGTGGTTCGTTATCGTATACAAAAACACAATCGCTCCAATTGAACGTGCTAATATCAACATCAGCACCACACATGGCAACGCTATTTTCCAAGAAGATGGAATCGATGGGACCTTCGGTAATGTAAATTGTTTTAGTTTCATCTACAGTGTCCAATCCATAAACCTTAGGAGTCGATTCATCAAGAATGATCGTGATGTATTTGAGTTTAGCTTCAGACGACAAAGACCTCCCCTGAAATCCAAAACAGGCACCTTCTTTATTATAAAGAGGGATAATTATTCTGGATTCTTCGTAAGAGATCGAATCGAAAGTGTGTTGAATGGAGTTAGTCCACTCTTTGAAGTTAGGGCAGTAATAAAACCGAGAGAGTTTGTCATCAGGAATGTGTCTTTTTTCAAGGTACGCTCTCGCCTCATGCGTACTATTTAGTGATGAGATATTTGTAAGGTCGGATACAATTCCCATGTCTTTGAAGATAGGTTTCTTGAAATCAAACTTAGGATCTTCAGTGTACGTTCCTTTGCCAGTGAATCCCTGCTTATATTTTTCCATGACAAACTCATCGTACAGACCCTGATCAAATTCTTTCAGGAAATTCTTGAACGATTTGCTGATACCACAATTGTGGCATTTGTACGTGTAAGTACTCTTGAACCCGAACAAGTATCCTCTCGCCTTGTTCTTGTGCCTCTCAGAGTCTCCACAGTATGGGCAACGAAAGTTATATAAGTTGTCTTTTTTCTTTGAAAATCTGCCCAGACGACTGGACATCAACGTAATATACTTAGACTCTATAAGTCCCATTCAGGTAAGATGCCTCTCCGTCCATCATACCAACGTTTGTCGATTGTGTCAATGGTCTGAGCATAGGAGAGACCACTTGTGCAACTGCCACAAGGGTAGCAAGCACAGCGCCAGCACCTATCACGAACTTAGCATTGGCATCCACTTTCTTCTGGATCTTATTGATCCTATTCTGAACCAGTTCATGATCCTTCTCATGTCTTACTTTCATTTCTTCAAGCATACCGATGATGAGTTTATCGGCACGTTCAGATTCGTCCAAACGATTTTCATGGCGCTCCAAGATCACAGCAACTCTGTTGCTGTTTTCTGAGATTGTACCTACTGCTCTTTCGAGCTTGTCAAGCATCTCTTTAGAGAGATCTTCATAAATATCCAGTTTACTTTCTAAAACTGCTAATTTACCAAGCCCGAATACCATTGTTCTATTTTAGATGGGGATATTTTTTCAACAGTTTTCTTTCTGTTCTCTTTTCTCTGTCCTTTGAAAGTCTTTTCATGAAAGACTTTACACCTTTAGTTCTACCATCGAACTTCATGAGAGTGGGGCGAAGTTTTACTGCCCCCTCTCCATCTCCAATTACATTTGTAGGTCCGCCACCTTCTTCCTCGTTTGCCATAATCTCATTATAAAGATCCTGACGAACCCTATCAATAATTCTGTCAATAAGATCGCGGTTCATAGTTCCTGTAATTTTTTATAGAGACTGTAATCTATCTGTATTTTCTTTAGACTATCACTCTGCACTGATGGATATCTGGAGATATAAATCAGAATAGTTTTGATTGCAGACCAATATTCTCTCTTCGATTTATAGAAGAGCATTGGCGTTGTTGCTTCACCAAAAACATTATACAAAACAACTATATGATTGATAAGCAAATGTATTTTTATTTCCCCACACTCACCATACTTCTTTAGATGCCTTTGAACATACTTGATTCTTTTCAGATCCTCAGTAAAGTCATCTTTAGTTGAAGCGTGGGGATTATTATAATTTTGAATGGCGAAGAAGGTGAAGTTATCTTCATTCAATTCATCAAATATCATTTATCAAGCAGCATTTACAAGTCTAAGAGTTGCGGCATCAGAGATAACCTCTGCAGCACCCTTGGATGTAGTGATCTTGACACGGAACTGAATGCCATCGTATGCAGTAACAGATGCGTCTTCTGATCCAGCCTCACCCCACTTGCCAGCAGCAGCGGTTGTATCGACAGACAGAGTTGCACCAGTCTGACCACTGTATACTCCACCATCAAGAGATCCAGTGATATTGACCCAGCGAGTAGCATTAGGAAGCTTACGCTGCCAAACGTATGCAAGAGTACCAGACTGATCTGCAGTTGCGGTAACCCCGAAGGTTGTTACAGCACCAGAAGGAAGTTCCAGAGTTGTTGCACCATCGCCAACCGAGACAGGTTGTGCAGAGATGGAGATGACTTCCAGAACGTCTGCTACGATTGTATCGTCATCATCGTCACCAGCAACAACAGCAGTAACAGTCAGAGGTGCCAAGCATTCTGCCTTGTGACGAGTGCTACCTGCAGCATCTGTGTATGTATTATAGAGCCACCAACCAGGACCCCAGATGCCACGGGTCTTGTTTGCTGCGATACCTGCTTCTGTTGAGTCAGCAAATACCAGTTGGCGAGATACACTGTCGCCACCCTTGACGACGAAATCTGCAACTGCCTTAGGTGCAGTTCTGCGAACAGCGTTTGCTGCAGCAATAGTAGCATCCGCAGCAGCGTAAGTTGTGTGAAGTTCCAGAGCAGTCGCGCTTGTTACTTCCTTTACCAGATATGCTACACCACCCAGTTCAAGAATATCACCAGGGTCGATTGCATTGTTACCACCAACAAGAAAACTTCCTGCCGTAGTAACTGTAGCATCACCGTTGAGCACTGCAACGTCAGCGCCAAAGGCTTTGGCATCAAATTTTCCGAGAATTGCCATTGGTCTCCTAAAAGAAAAATACAGTTATTCTTTATATATTTATAAAAAAAGGAGACCGAAGTCTCCTTTTGATCAATCTTCGTTGCGATTATTGATTGCTTGTTCAACAACAGCAAGAAGTTTGTCATCCATATCAGTTTTAGTCAGAGTGACTGCCTTCTTCAGAATGACAATACAGATCTCAATCAGTTTTTCACCAAGTTCCTCGTTATCGGGAATCTTAGCGACGGCATCAGAAATAATTTTGGATGCCAAGGGGAGAAGAAATGCCAGCATGATTAGTTACCAGGGAGATAGTCCTAATCAATATTTAGCATCAATCGAACCTTGATCCAATATCGGGTTTAGGTGCTCTCTTGCGAGCAAGGTTGCTCTTGATCCTATCTACAGGAGTTTGACCTTGGTAACCTTTCTTACCCTTTTCTTTCTTCTTACCCTGAGGTTGAATCGCCTTCCTTCTAGAAGACATCAGACCCTGACCAGCAAGACTCTTACGAACCTTTGACATAGCAGATCCAGGTTTGATAGTGCCACCCTTTTCAGATGGTTTACCAGTCTGAGGATCCTTACCTGTCTCCTTAGCGTAACGAGTACGCTCATCAATCATACCTTCCAGACACTGACATGGATCACATCCACATACAGGACAGTCAGCAGATTCCTTTACACCCTTTTCTGAATCAACTTCAGGCATAATCTCTACATCAGGATTCTTTTTCTTTTTAGATTTACCCTCAAGAAAATTAGAAAGTGTAAGAGACTCTTTCCTCATAGACATATCAGTCTTCTGTCCAGAGTTGACTGCTTTAGTTTGAAGTTGCAACTTCTGCCTGTTGAGCATCAGTTGTTTCTTCTGAAGCATTTTCTCTTTGTTAGCATCAGCAGGACTTACAGACTCATTTTTAGGACGGCAATCATTGACGAGTTTGCCACCCTTCATCTTCATACCCACTTTCTTATGAGTCTTCCAACACTCACCTTCAACCATTTCAGTTTCTGGTTCGTAAGAATTTACCTGCATGTTCTGTTGCTTCTTGCGAAGCATCTCACGCTCATTCTCTCTCTTGGCGACTGCTCTATTCTTGTCCTTCAGTTGCTTGTCTTGGAGGGATTCTTTATTTTTCTGATGCAGCATTCTTTCTGCATCAGTATAGTCACCCTCCTTGACTACTTTTTTGCGGACTTCTCCTTCTCGATGCGAGCAGACATCTTACGAATCTGATCGATACTCATGTTACCGACACCAGTGAAACCTTTCTTGGAAGGATCAGGTTGTTTCTTAGAGTCATCCTTATAACCACCAGCAGAACGAGCAGCAGCGCGGTTTTCATCAACGTACTCTTCCTTTGTCATCGCTTTGCCAATTGCTTTACGACGCTTCATCAGATACTTATCTGAAGAATCCTGATCACCATCGTTGTCTACATCACCATCTTCCTTGCCGACTGGATCGAGTTTCTTCTCTCCACCCTTCTTGGGTTTCTCATTGTATGCATCACCGTGACCAGTGATTTCTACAGACTTGATGTTGTCGTTTGAACGGAGTTGTGAGATCTTTGCTCTGGATGCATAGCGAACCTCTGCACGATCATCGTTGTTTACAACGCGAACCTTGTAAAGAGTTTCACCCTTCTGAGACTTTTTTGAAGATTCTTCCCCAATTACTTCCTCACCGATCAAGAATGATTCTATCAGACCAAATACATCTGCATGGACATATGACAGAGACTCATCTTCAAGAATTGCCTTGAGTTCACCAAGGGTATACTCTTCTTTCTTCGCTTTCAAGTTTGCTTTACGATAGGAAAGATCGGCACGGGTTCCACGGTCCATTCTACCTTGTGCCTTTGGTTTCTTAGAACCACCAGCAGGTTGTGGACCAGCACCACCGTCGTCAACTCTTCTACCATGAGTGTATTTTGCACCACTTCCTTTGGAATCACCAGAGACCATCTTGCCACCTTGTGAGCGACCGTCTTGATACTCTTTCTCAGACTGACCGTGCTTACCCTTGTAGAGTTCTTCTACATTCTCTACTTCTTCCTTTGCCATTCTTTCTTTGGCTCTGCGTGAAGCTACACCCTTGTAGATACGGGATGCTTGTTGTGCTTTCTTTGCTGCAGTTTCTCTGTCACCTGCAATTGCTGCCTTTCTTCTTACTTCATCTGCTTTTTGAGAAGCAGTAAGTGCGAGGTTAGCGGAGATCTCATCAAGATTCTCTTCACCCAGGAGTTTTTTCTTGAGTTCTGCTCTTGCCTTAGGACCAAGAGATGCTGAGTGCTTGAGGTAATCAGTCATTGCCTGAGCAACAGGAACACCTTCTCTCTTTGCTCTATAGCGAATGTCATAGACTGCTTGCTTTACAGCAGACTCGTCACCTTCGCCTTCTTTTTTGTCACCACTCTTTGCTTTAGCATCAGGTTTTTCGGCAGGTTTCTTTTCTTCGGTATCCTTACCTTTGCCCATGACACCACCCTTAGCGGCAATGCCTTCGTACAGGTCTTTGTATGCTTTCGTGAAATCTACTTGATAATCCATTACTTATAGGGAGAAATTGCAGTTTCTTATAACTATATTTATCGTTTTATTTGTCTTACATCTCTAATCCATGACTTGAACATCTCACCACTCTCAGTGAGAGCAATGATGTAATTAGTTCCTGCACGAATGATCTTTCCAGCTAAACCAGTATTATCATTCTCTATATAACTACCAACATTGAAGAGACGCTTGGAAAGATATGCTTCTCTGAGTCCTTCAGGATCTAACTTAGGAGCAATCTCCCACAGTCTAGGTTTACCAAACTCAGAGAAGTCTTCCTCAATTCCCATCTGACTACGAATGGTATTGTACAGTTTTTCTGCACTATCATCGTCTAATGGTTTTGGTAGTCCTTTCCGAAACGTTTGATAATCTCCTTCTGTAGCAGCCTTTCGTAATTTGGAAGCAGACATACCCTCGACGCCTTCAGAGTCAGGGTCCCGTTCTCCCGCTGAGACAATGTTGATGTTATCAAAATTATAGAGTTTTCCATTATATTTTTGCGATAGATTCTCGAACTCTTTGAGTCTATCAGCACCGACAACAACAGTGACATTTGCATAACCCTCCGAATTAGCAGATTTGAGTACATCAAAGATTGTTCTCAACTGGGTATCATGCACAATATTCTTAGCATGATCAGGGAACATTTTCTGCATGTATTCTACTTTAGTCGCAGAGTCCAGAGGATTTTTCTTCGCATCCTGAGAATGTGAAGGATAAATTCTATAGTCTCCACCATCTGCAGTAGTCGCAATAGAGTTCAGAAGTTTTTCGTGCCCAACTGTAGGTGGGTTGAACCTACCAAATCCAATGGTCAGAGTCTCACTTCCACCCCTCTTTCTTGGTTGATCCTCTTCTGGTGGTTGTTGTGTTTGTTGTTGTGCTGGTGGTTCTTCACCTTTAGATTGTCTACCCTGAAATATCTTCAGTCTGCCCTTGACTGTCTTAGCAATCAGAGCACCACTTTTTGGATCGTACCAGTCTCCATGACCATCCCCCGTCAGGCCCATGCGTTTTGCCTGATCGGATGCCAGCGATTCTAAGAAAAACTTGAGCGTCTTCATAACCTAGGTAGCATTTATTGCAGAAAAAACACTATATGTAGTTATTTAGTACCTATGAAACGCCGTTGAATTTGACGGCAAGATTCACGTACTGTCCCAACTTATGTTTCACTCCTGTTCCATTAGTTCTAATTGTGAAATTCAAAGTCGTGGTCTTCTGGTTGCACGTAAGATCAATATGCCAATCCTGTTTACCTGATCCTACTCTAGCATGAACCTTCTTAGTAACGGACACACACTCCTTGATAATGTCTTCATCTGTAACCTCTTTCACATTAGTAAGTTTGGATCCAGAAGATTGGATGACTACCAAGGGAACATCCTGCTGCTCCTTACATACTTCTTCCAGTAACCACTTCTTTGACCGTTCTTGATTCTTATTAATTATATCAACAAGGTTCTGTCTCAACCAATTCAATTGCAAGTTATACAATTTCTCATACTCCGAAGGTGATGCCTTCTCAAATCTTCCAACAATTTGAGTCATCTCTGGTTTACTATACTTTGAATAGTTCAAAGTCATTCCAGGAATGCCTTTATAAATTTTCTCAAAAGATTCTTTCTGGAGTTTTTCATAGTCCCTAATCATTCCAAATGAAGGTGAGTTCATGATTGCTCTCACATAACTATTGTACTGTGGAGGTTTTGTTCCTAGTCCACCTGCTTTGATTGATACTCCAGTAATTCCAGGTGAAGAACTACCTTTCCAAATAATAAAGATATCACCCTTATGATTTGGATTCACACCACTAGGTTTTGTATTGTCCCTATATCCCCAAACGACACCATCAATTCCTCTTCTCCTTTCTTGCATCTTCAACCACTTATAAATTCCCAGTCCAGCAGCAACCTTTTCATCATACTTAGAAGACAATGAAGCATCACTAATAAATTTAGTGCCTGCTTTCTGTGCTCCATCATTTTTATATGGAGTTCTTGGTCCAACCTTTACTTTAGAATTGCCATACGTAACTCCATGAGCAAACTTCTCTGCATTCAAAGAGGATGCTAGGTTTAGCTCCCAAGCAACAGCAGGAAAAAGTTCAGTGATAGTAGAGTTCAAAGTAGTTTCTGATTGACCACCTGAACGTTGTTTATATACAATCCGAAGAGTCTTCCCATATCCAGAAACTACAGTGTGATCAATACTATCACCCTTAGTTATTCGATCAAGTTTAATATTTGGAATTTTATTTTCAAGATGCATTTCAAGTTCCTCTTGAGTTGCTATCCTATCTTCTTCACACTCAATTGTATACTCCAATCCAGCAAGTTTCTTATAAGAAATGCCCATATCAGTGGACAAATCATTGATTGCTTTTGAAACTAAGGAGAGAAGTTCTGTGTTAACTAGAGAAGATGCCATTGCAATAAAAAAACCCTTCTAAGTATTTAGAAAGGGTTCAAGATCAATAGAGTTCGTCTTCTTTTTCGCTTTCAATCACCACATCAGAGGTAGGATATGCTACGCAAGTGAGGACAAATCCTGCTGCAATTTGATCATCATCCAGGAAAGATTGATCACCTTGATCAACAGAACCACTCACAATCTTACCAGCACAAGTAGAGCAAGCACCAGCACGACAGGAGTAGGGAAGATCAATACCTGCTTCATCAGCAGCATCAAGGATGTATTGGTCATCGGCACAATCAAAAGTAGTTTCAGTACCGTCAGGAGATTTGATAGTAATGTTCATGGGAAATGTAATAGGGTTTAGCGGTCGCCTGCTTTGCGGTTTTCGGAGAAGTAAATATCGAAGGATCCATCAGGATAACGCTTCTCCAGTTTCTTGACATTAGTTTCCAGAACTTGATCCATAGAAACTTCCAGTGCCATACATGCCTGAGCAACATACCACATGATGTCACCCAGTTCAATGATCAAATGCTCTTTGTTGCTTTCATTCCAAGGTTTGCCTTGGAAGATCATCTTCTTTACAATCTCAAGGAACTCACCGCCTTCAGCATTGATACCAACACCAGCGGTCAGAAGACGTTCAATGTTCGCACCTTCGCGATCCAGTTCTCCAATACGATCAGCGAAGTCAACAAAATTTGTAGAGGCATCGCTAGTAACTGCATCAACAAAGTGCTCGTAGCGAGCGAATTCAATATGCTTAGTCATCAGTAAATAAAATCTGCGTACTTTTGGGGTTTGGTCTTGAACGGTGATTCCTCATTATCATACTGCACTTCCTGTCTGCTGTCAAGCAAGTCGTCTTGTGCAGACTGCTCACAATCAAACAGTCTCATCTTGGCACGATCAATGCCAACAAGGAAACGTTTATTGATCGAGATGTCATTGTATCGATTCTTCAATTGCTTCACAAGAATGGATCCTTGCTGTTCCAACTCTTCAGTGCTAATAAGGGCAAACATAAGATCAGCAGTAGCAGGGAGACCAAAGGACTCACTAGTGTCAGTAATGTCAACATCAGAGCTACTATAACCAGTACGAGTGGTCTGCGTGGCAGAAACGACAGGGACGTTTGCTTCAACAGCCAACCCTCTAAGCTCTTCAGCAATTGCTTTAATATATGAATATGAATTGACAGAACTATTTCCGCGATACCTTTCGGAAGCACATATATTAAGGTAATCAATGAAAATAATATCAGGTCTAAATGATTTTTTGAGAGCAAGTTCATTTAGTAACGCCTTGAAATGACCAGAATGTGCAGATGCAGTGGGATACTCTTTGATAATCAAAGTTCCATGAGTCTTCTGCTCAATCTTATTTACCTTAGTTTCAAACAACTGGTGAGGCAAGTCAGCAATCTCTTGAATATTGACGTTCAGAAGATTTGCGTCAATTCTTTCAGCAATGCGTTCTTCTGCCATCTCCATTGTAATGTAGAGAACGTTCCTCCCTTGGAGCAGCACGGAGCTAGCAACATGGCACATGAATAGAGACTTGCCGACACCAGTACCAGCGAGCGCGATGTTAAGAGTCTTGTTAGGTAAACCACCTTTCGTGACTTTGTTGAAATAGTCGAGATCAAATTCAATCTTCTCCTCTTTTTTGTGATAGTATTCGTAACGTGATTCATAGTCTAGAAAGTAATCGTGACCAACAGATTGATCAAAAGAAACTGCTAATGCATCAGAAAGAATTGTAGGGATAGCATCACGATTCTTTTTCTCATCTTTGCCATCAGCAATGGAGATAGACTCCATGAGAGCGAGATAAATTGCACGATCTCTACACCACCTCTCTGTAGTTTCAACGATCCATTCGCTGTCTACGTCATCATCATGTAGAGCAGATACAATCTGCAGGCACTCAGATGCTTCCTTATCGTTGAGGTCATCCCTGTTTTCAATCTCAATCGAAAGAATCTCTTTCGTTGCAAGGTTGTTGAACTTAGAAGTAAACTTAGCGATCTCCTCAAAAACAATTCTCTCTTGCCTGAGTTGGAAGTATTCTGGTTTTACGAAAGGGATGACTTTTCTACAATAGTCTTCATCATGAATAAAGTTTCTGAGGATAGTAAGTTCAATTTTTTCCATCAAAGATAGTTCAGATATGTGCTCAAGATATACTTCTTACCTTCTGGAGGATTAGCAATCTTTTTGCCTGCATGAGGATATGTCCACAGAGGGGGGAAGATCACCAGTCTACCAGTGCGAGGCGTAATGGTCAAGCCACTAGAGGGAAACTCAGTATGTCCACCCTCAAACCCCTGGTTCAGATAAAGGATAAAGGCAAGATACCTTTTTGCAGATACTGCATCACCCACGTCAACATGCTCTTTGAACTGTTCATCACCAGCAAAGTATCTCTTGACTCTAAATTGTTCCCAACCATGTGTGTCAGGAACAAGTGGGGTGTCGTCTGCTGCCTTACTGTAGATCTCATCAAAATATTCCTTCTTCTTCTCGATCAATGATTCAAGAACAAGGGAATGAATACCAACTGCTTTGGCACCAAAGTGTTCAGTATTTGATGTGAAATTCAGTTCGGTAAACTTAGGTCTTGCATCATTGTCAACACCCGTTTGTTGTGCTGGATGCTCTTCAAAGATTGATATAATGTCGTTACAAATTGACTTGTTTACAACATCATCATAGATTTTGATGAAATCGTTATGGGTCATTGTTTTTCTACTCCGTATGAGAATTCTTGTTTTGCTGCTTCATCGATTTTCTGTAGGAGATCGTCGTCAAAGTAAGTCTCAGGATCAGCAAGAATAGTCTTAGGATAGTAAGTAGCACCACCAAAGCGGTAGCGATTACCAACACGCTCGATAAGTCCATACTTTTCTCCTAGTTCCAAAAGTCCATAGTATTTGTCAAGACCGCGTTCATCATAGAACAAACGAATTTCAACTTCTTTATTCTCTTTGCTCAAACGCGACTTAGCAGTCTTTGCCTTGATAATGTTTCCGACGATTTCTGTTCCATCTTTCTCTTTTTTCTTGCTGAGATAGATGATTGAACTTGCTGCATACTTGAGACCAGAACCTCCTCCCATTTCCTTTGTAGGGACATAAGAACCAATGACATCGTAAGTGTGGTTAGTAACAATCATAGGAATTTTAGCCTGTCCGAGCTTGAGTGTCAACATTCGGAAGGCACCTTTTACAAGTTGCGATTTTGTCATATCACGAACTTGCTTGTCGTTGAGAGCATCTGTGATTTCTTTTTCAGTTGAGAGCATCCCTAATGAATCCAGAACGAACATGCATGGTTTTCTTTCGTCCTCTGGTTTCTTCAAGTAGATGTCTACTGCTTTGAGTGCTTTTTGTCGAAACTCTTCAACAGTCACCACATTCATTTTTACGAAGCGGTACAGATCAATGTTTCTTTCAGCAAGTAACTTCTTATTTATGGCCGATTCTGTGTCAAAGTATAGAACGTACCCATCAGGATGAGTATCAAGAAAATTTTTAACGACAGCGAGGCTAAAGAAAGTCTTGCCAGTAGAAGACTCACCAGCAATGGCAGTAATCTTATTCCCAGATACACCACCAAATATACTACCTGAAACCAGTGCGTTAAATACGTAACTGCCTGTGTCCACATACGTTTCAGAGTCGTCAATCTCGGATGCGAGTTGTGTGTATTCATCGCCAATCTCTTTTACAATTTCTTTTAGAAAATCCATAGTTAGTTATACAAAAAATGATTCGAGGGTTACTTTCTTTTCAACAGACCATCCAATCGAATCCAAGATTGCTCTTACTGGTTCAACGAATGACTTGTCAAACTGTAGATCATGATCCACATATTTAGAGATTTCCAATTCTTTAGGGAAATCAGCAATGAATGAGACCACATTCTCCATAATTGGGTTGGGAACTTTCAAGTAAATGAACTTAATCTTTTCCCCGTTGTTAATCTTAGGATAGCGAGTCTCCAGTTTGTTTTGCTTGATAAGATGATTATACAGCAAAGATCCTCTTACGTGAATAGGTGTGCCCTTCTTGTATAAGGTGCTACTGTCATAGAACTTATCTACATTACTTGCTGTCCTTGGAAATGCAATCTGCTCTGGTGGCAGTTCTTTGAATTCTTTCCTGAAGTCAGCAATAAATTCGATTACGTCATCTTCGGTGCCGTTTACAATTACCTTGAGTGCGTCTCTAATTTTTTGACGACAAGGTGCAGGAGTGGATGATTTGACTGCCTCCAATCCCATAATCTTTAGTTTAGGTTCTGTGTATGCAACCCCTTCACTATTCCAAACGTTGAGAATGTAACGCTTCTTGGCAGTCCATATGCCAGTATCAGCGATATTCTCACGCTTCATTTGCATCTTTTGATCATACGCTTGTACGTAATCCGCAAGTTCTTGATAGGACCTCTCGATAAAAGGTTCAAATTTTTCGTTGCAGATCTTATCAAGTAGTTCCACAACTGCTGCTTTGTCGCCAGACTTAGCACCAAGAAATTTAGTAACAAGAGGTCCGAGATGAAGATAAATCGAATCGGTGTCAGATGCGATAACATAATCAACATCCTCTGTTTGTAAAATCTTATTTAGATAAGAGTTCATCTTCTGTTCAATCCAACGGATCGAAACTTGTCCAGATAGAGTAATTGCTTCAGCGTTTGCTAACTTATAGTACCTAAAGTATTGATTACCAATGGCACCATAAGCAGAGTTGAGTTGAATCTTTTTTGCCATCTGAATGTTATTGCACCTGGAAATCTCCTTTTGCAATTTCGTAGATGGATTCTTCTCATTCTCCTGCTTCGCTTCAAGCATCAACTTCTTGAATTTTACACGGTCACTATACATCTTATCCATAAGTTCTGGAAGGAACCCACGTTTATCTTTCCTATACATAGCGCCATTGGGGCATACTGCATAGTTCTTATACATCTCAAATGTTACTTTTTTATCAAGTATTTTATTAACTGTGGCTGTTGGATGCCTTTCGTCCAGTAAAGTTTCTGGCGAGATGTTGTACTGCATAATGAGATGAGGATACAGAGAGTTGAGGTCAAAAGACACAACCCAATCATACTTTCCAGGAATCGGTTCTTTGACATAAGCACCTGCATATTTTGAATCTTTATCAGATCGAATGATCGGTGGGATTACAATGTTCCTTTTTTTAAGGTAGTTGTAAATAATAGTGTCCCACATCCGAACTTGATAGAAGACATCATTATAATTCACTTTGGCATCATATGCCATAGTCAATGCAAGTTCAATAAGTTTCATCTTATCCTCAAGACGGTCAACCAGTTCAACGTCTCGGATATTGTATTCAATAAAGAGTTGCCAATCGTTGTGATAGAACTCTTTGAAAGTGTCATACGGATTAGCAATCTTACGAGCACCAAGTTCTACATTGGCGATGTGATCCAGGCGATAAGATTCCTGATTAGTATAAGTGAACTTCTTATACAAATCCAAATAATCCAGGACAGTAACACCACCTACATCAAACGTCAGGTACTTCCTGCCTTGGATATAAGTTTCCTTTTCAGTTAGAAGAGACCATGGAGAAAGATACTTTGCTCGTTTCTCTCCCAAGATACGAGTCAATCTTCTAGCAAGATAAGGTATATCATACAGTTGACAGTTCCAACCAGTCACAACATCAGGAGTATTTTGACTCCACCAATCAACAAACTGATTTAGAAGTTCTTCTTCAGACCAGCATCGATGATATGTAACGTTGTCTTGATGCATACGATAATCACCAACACCCCAGACATTAATATCTTTAGTGTTGTAATCTTGTACTGAGATTGCAGTCATCTCCTCGGAGCAACTTTCAACATCAGGGAAACCATTCTCAGCAGCAACCTCAATATCAATCGTTACAAGTTGAATCTTACTGATGTCAAACTTGATCTCATCCTGAGGATATTTCTCAGAAATGTATTGATAGATATAGCGATCATTACCATAGATCTGGAACCCTTCCACATCCTGATACTTCTTTACAAAGTCTCTACAATCCCTGACGGTGCCAGGTTTGATCTCTTGAACGTACTCACCTTCCAGAGTCCTATACTTTGTCCGTTCTCTTGCAGGAACAAAAAAGGATGGGGAAAAGTCATCACGAATCTTGATTCGTTTTCCATCTTCATAACCACGAACGAGAAACTTATTCCCGATCAATTGTACGTTTGTGTAAAACTTCATTCAGTGGGGGGAGCTATAGCTATAGCGTCAATGTATGCTTTCAAAATATCAGGAGATGGTTCTCCGATAGTAATAATAAGGTCAGTCCTTAGCAAACATGAATTGTCTTCCATGTACTTTGGAAACTTCTCAAGGTTACCATCACGGATGCAATAACAATTCTTGAGATAAATCCTTGGTTCTTCATCGAGCTCTTCAAACGTCCCGACAAGATAGTCTCCAGAGCGAAGATAAAATATTGCTGGTGTTTCCATTAGACTCCAATCTTTTCAGTATAACTTTTGAGCACTTGTTCGTGTGGTTCCACCACAGTAACTACCCAATCAACGTCAACCACCATCTCAGTGTCTGCCGACAGGGGAATCCAGGGAGAGAAAAATAATTCTTTCCTATCACTATTAGGTTCTTCACCCTCAGTAAGTAGTTCTGGATCTTTTGATGCAGGAATCAGTTCTACCCGCACTGGGTTTTTGAAAATGTAATAAATTGGTGTGTCGGATTCTTTGTCCCTTGCTTCTTTGATATCAGAAACAACCTCCTCACCCGACTTGAGTAACGCAAGTTTGACAGCCATAAGATAGTTCAGTCCTCTAAACATTATAAGACCCCCCTTGGTCTTTGTCAAGGGAGGTCTTACCGACGATATTTGGGTTTCCCCATTCCTATTTATTCAATGTCGTATACTTTCTTTGCTTGATGGTCTGGAATGATCTTCCTCAGATTGATAGTAAGTAAACCATTATCAAAATTTACACCATCAACAATAACATCATCAGAAAGATTGAATCCTCTAGCAAAGGTTCTATGTGCTACACCTCTGTGCAAGTATTCTGTGTCACTAGTATCTTTTGGTACTTTAGATGTGATCATAAGTACATTACTTTCTGTCGATACTTCAAAATCATCTTTACCCCAACCAGCAAGTGCCAATTCAATACGCCATTTGATATTCGATTCCTTTACAATATTGTATGGAGGGTATTGCCCACCAGGATTATTCATTCCATATGAATGTAACCTGTAGAAAATATCATCCATTCCAACACTGTATCTGTTGGCAGCATCAAAAATTTTGTCGATGTCTTTCGACGTGTATCTTGTAATATCCATTTTAGTTCCCCTTAGAAAGCGAGATTTGTTGTGATGTCCCCGAAGGCAACATTACTAATTATAAGACTTTTGCAAAAAATCTCAGTGTTGAGAACCGATCTCAATTATTCGGTTCTCTGTAATACAAAAATTTTAGGATAAATAATAACAGACATAATCTATTACCTAAAATGAAAAAAGCAGTTTTTGCTTTTGGAATGTTATTGGTGACCGCAAGTGCAGCTAATGCTGGCGGACTCGTATCAAAACACGCTTCTAGCGTACAACTGACTGTTGACGCTGCTAGAACTCAAGCAACTCGTATCGGTTCTTCCTTCAGTATCTCGGGTAGCAACATTGACACAACAGATGGTTCGACTGCTGGCACAGTATCTGTTGGCACCATCACCTCTGGCATTTATGCACCTGGCACTATCTCTGCCACACAGAACACCGCTGGATCTGCTTTCTCCTTCAGTCAATCATACACTCAAGGTGATGCAGTCCCCACTGTTGCTCCTACTGTAGGTGCTGTGCCTAACTTCTCCAACACTACTTCTTACACAGCTGGTTCTGCTGGTGCTCTAGCTGGTACTGTAGGCACTACTGGTGCTCTTACGGTCACGGCTGGTGGAGCTGGCACTACGGCAACAGGACAATTTGTCTCCGAGATCACTGTGATCGATTGATAGTGGAGAATCCCCGTGAACATCCGTTTTGGAAAGACAATCACATTTATTGTGACAAGTGCGGCGGCAGTCTTGACTACTGCTGTCGCTGCCCAGGCGGTCCCCGTGGTCCCAAACTTTACACAGGGCTCGATGACGAGCCACACGGAGACGACACAAACTATAACTGAGACCATCAATTCGATGGATTATTCTACAGGATATCAATATTCTGCTACAGGTTCAGGTGTAACTGCCAGTGGCAATCTTTCACCTGGAACAGGTGCAACTAATGTAACTATAAATGGAGTGAATTCGACATGGACAGGAGTAACATCCAAACCAACATTTACACAGACAACGCCAGGAGCAGCGTTCCAGTTCACAGAAACTCTGTCTTCTCCAGGTTTACAAAATCATACGATCATCCAAAGGGTGACAGAGGTCACAAGCGTAACCGACACAACCTCCATTTTCAGTCAATAATTGGAGCAGTTATTCTCGGATCATTATTACCATTAAATTCTTATGCTGAAACTGTTGGTGGTGTGTCTGCTACTGCTTCTCCTGTCGCTAATAGCTCAGGCTCCGTTACAAACCAGGCTATACAAGTCCTTCAAGGACCATACATTACAAACACATATGGTGGAGGGATACAGTGTCAAGGTCCCACTCGCAACTTCACTCCCTATGTAACAGGAAGTGCTTCTGCTTCTAAACCATATGAACCTTATTATATGGATCCTGTTTATGATGTGAGTGATAACTACGGTGCCTTCGATGATAATGGCGATCCAATTGGAGACGGTCTAATTGATAATCCAGGAGACATTCAATTCCACAAAAAAACCAGGACTGGTCAGAAAGATAACTACAGTCTAGGCATTGGTTTCTCTATGACATGGAGTACACCCATCGATAAGAGCTTACAAGATCTTTGTAAACAAGCAGCACGAACTCAGATTGAATTGAACTCACAATTAGTTGCTAACAAAAGGTTAGATTTTGAGATTGCGAGACTCAAGAATTGTGGGGATTTGATGTTACGTGGAATACGATTTCATCCCAAGTCCCCTTACTATAAGGTGTGTGCTGATGTGGTTGTGAATAATCCTCCAGGACATAAACATCCACACGTACATAGAATTCCTTCTACTTCTTCGTCTTCGCCTGAACAGCGCGAATCTTTGCAATCGCTTCATTCCTCTGACGCTGCTCAGCTCGGCGCTCCCCTACAGACTCGATCTTCATTTGTTTCCCCCTAATCTTAGCAATCTTCTTCATTACTTTTTTGATAGTAGGTTTCACAACCTTGAGAAGAATATCTGCTAAAGGTTTTGCCAACAGTGCAGATGTGGTAGCAACCAAAGCAATACTCGCAGTAGTTGTTACTGCCCCAGCATTAGGTATGTTGCCGATGATCTGATCAGGAATGGTTAGGTTCTCGGTAACCATCAAACATTCCTTGCCCACCCTTTCATACCCAGTAATTTTCTTATTGCCCTCTAGGATCTTTCCTACAGGGTTTTTTAGTTCCTGATCTCTTGTAGGACATAGTTTTACTGTTACTGCCTCGGTGTTGGTTGGCGGTACTGATGATGCAGGTGCTTCTGGTTTTTCTGGAGATGCTACCTTTGGAACAGGTGCTTCATATTCAAACTTCAATTCATCTTTATTGTAGTCAATCGGATTGAAAGACGGCATTCCAGAATCACAAAATACTTTGACCCCTTTGGGATCATCTTCAGAAAGAACACCACTTCTTTCTTTGGTGGTATTCTGTTCATGTGCCTCTACACAACCAGGCACATTAACAATTGGAGATCCAATGTTGACCGTCACTGGTGCAGCATAAGGAACTGATGGTGGAGTGTATTGATATGTTCTCAATTCACCAATACTGATATCTTTGATATCAACATCAATACCACTAATAATAGGAATATCCATCAGCAATCATTAAATACACTACCAACTTGAGAACCTAGTGATGATCCTGCTTTCTGTCCTAGAAGTAGTGCCCAACCACCTGCTAACCATCCGATGTAAGGAATGTTGACAACGGCAGGGACAATGGCACCAGCAGCAATAGCACTACCTGCCATCGCACCTTGTGATCGTGCTCCAGCGTCCGCCGCTATACACTCTGCGCTTTGGGCATTCATCTTTCCCTCTTCACCTATTGCACCTCCCGCTCCTCCTATGTTACGGGTTCCGTCCATAGTGTATTGGTCGTAACGAGTTTCACGACGCACCTCAGTACCACCACCAAACAATCCTTTCTTATTTTTATTAACACCAAGAGATCTATGCGACTCTAAGATGGCAGGATCGTTTGCTCGGTATTCAATTTCATATCCATCCTTACCTGCTTTGATAGTATAGGAGGAATAATCTCCTCTAGGTATATTGATAGTAGGGACTTCTCTCAATTTAGGGGTATTGTCCCTGACAACATACCCTAAAAGTCCAATATGAGAAATACCAACCAATGCTCCTAGTGCAAGTGCAATACCCTTGATGGGCGACTTGCTCGGTACTTGCTCGGTGACTTGCTCAGTCTCTTTTTTCTTAGGATTGAATATGGCCATGGTCAGAATGGAAGTGCAGGACCTGTAACCGCAGCAGCACCACCACCAACTGCAGGAGTAGCAGGAAGGGCACCGCCAGTTACGTTAGGCAACTCGGGCATAGCAGCATCTAGCATACCTGGAAGGGCACCAGCGACTGCCTCTGTTGCTGCTTTAGTAGCAGCACTCTTTGCTTGATCGATAAGGGCATCCTTATTCAACAGCAAATAAGCACTACCACCGATAAGACCAAGAGAGGTCAGACCAGACAGCAGTGCTACAACGTTAATCAGTTTTTGCATCTTTCTTTGGCTCAACGGCGGAAACAACAGTAGGTTCTTCCTTCTTCGCTTGTGCTGCTTTAACGTTACCACCACCTGCTTTAGCAGGGGACAGTCCGAACGCAGCTAGCGATCCAGAAAAGACAGATGCGATAAAAGTAGGATCAAAATCTAAAATCTTTTGACCGTTTGGAAGTCTAACGTAAGAAAATGTAAGGAGAGAAGCAGACCAAATAAGAACAACAACTTTTACAAGATTACCAAGAACTTCACTTTTATCATCATCGTCTGCCTTCTCTACTTTAGGCTTATTATTAGCCATAGTAGAATAGTAAGGCTCTACTATTTAGTTTTTTTCTTGCCAATATTATATTTAGTTTCTAGGATCCACTCACCCTTCTCCTTGAATGCAATAACTTTGATTTGATTCAGTGGTGCAATATCAGTGATTACTTCTGCGTTGACAACGACGATGAGTCCCCAATCAGACAAGAGTTGTACGATACGGTTACGACGTTGAACATCGTTAGCAGTAAGATTAGCCTTTTTCCCATCGAGTGCAAAGAGTTCCTTAAAGTGTACGATATAGTATTTACCCTTCTTGTGTAAAATATGGCAAGATTGGTAAAGTTTCTTTTCTTTGCGAGAAGCGACACCAATACGAGTCAAAGTCTCACGCACTTTTAGGAAATCATCTGGTTCTTTCAGAGTAACTTCAATCATATGAGATTCAGTCCAGTGAATCTCTGGTTCCGCAAATGTGGTCATTTCAATCCCCCAATATCAAGTTTAGATCTAATGTAGTTTATTTGGTCGGTTGATAAAATCCTAAGTGCTTGGAGTGCTTTGGCGTCACTATAACCATAGTAACTTTTGATACAATCTAAGTCTTCAACTTTATCTTTTTTTATCCAAGGAGAAAAACGTTTCTTTTTCCTAACGGTATTTATAAAGAAAGAATATTGCATGTCCTTGGGAAGGTTATGATGTATATTCATTTCATTAGCGAAAAGAAGTGTATCAATATGACCAGACAAACATCTGTTTACAATAAAAGGGGGATACTTTTTAATTGCATCAGGATCATTCTCAATCAGATCCTCTTTAGTATGGTTGATAGAGTTCAACCAGTCTTTCAACTCATACTTCATTTGAACACTGCGGTAACACCAACAACTTTTGCTCCAGGGTTACGAGCAAGGGCAACCTTACGGGCATCTTGATAATCGACAGCTATCACTTCTTCTTTGAATACTGTGCCTGCTTTGAACAAAGTAACTTCACACTTCATAATTTAGTAGTAGAATCTCTTTACGATCTTTCTGCTCTTTCATGTATTGACCAACAGATCTCATGGTATAAGTCAGATCAAACTCATAAGTTTTCCAATCCTTGAATCGATCTTTGATAAGTTGACTGGCGTTGTAACTGACCATGCACTTACACTTTGCTGCACCCATAGAAGATGCAAACAGATCATGATCAAACTTCTTATGCATGGCACCCTTTTTACCATAAAGATTATCTTTGATCTCATAAGGGGGATCAAGATAGATGAAAGTTTCAGGATCACCATTCATCAATTCTTCATATGAAAGATTTGTGATGGTCCAGTTACCAATCAGTTGTTGATAGAACTTTAGATTGTCTATACCTCTAAGGCTGAAGTTACTGTCTGAGGCTTGCTTTGAGAAGGAACTTGCTTCTGTAAGACCTGAAAAACTGCACTTATTGACAATGTAAAAAGACACAGCACGATGAATATCCTCGCTATCAGAAAGGTCTTTGGTAAGGTACTTCTTTGCATCATTGAAAAGATGCCTCGCGGAAGTGGGGTCAGGGTGCCTTTGTTTGAGCTGGAGTAGGATGTTCGCAACTTCATTACCATTTAGTTGTAGTTGTTTCCAAAAATTATATAATGGTTCGTACAAATCGTTGACCCAAATCTTAGTACCTGGGAAACGTTTTGTCACTTCGATAGCAACAGAACCTCCACCGAGGAAAGGTTCTCTATATTCACTCAGACCTTGAGGAAATCTAGGAAGAATGTACTTAGTTGCCCGACTCTTTCCGCCTGGGTATCTTAATGGTGTTTTCAGGGACTTCATAATTAGGTTGGTGGTACTTTAGATATTCCCAAAAAGTCATCTTCATTTCTTTCTGAGACATGCCACAGTGAGCAGCGGCAGTAGGTAGGTTCATTGTAGCATAAAACAATCCTTCATGTGCTTCTGCTACGTTTTGGGGTGTTGTCTTGACGATCATACGATCAACTTCTTAGATGATGGTGTGACAATCTTGCTGCCAAACATTTCATTGTACTTCTTGGCAACATCTTCTTGAGTTGCTACCACATACACAACGTGTTTCATGGAGACAGTAATATCTGGATTATCGTTATCAATAACAGTCGCCCATGGTGCAAATCCAACACCTTGAGCACTAGGAAGAACTACAAGTCCATTCCTGACAGTGATTGTTTCATCGGTTTGACCGACAACTTCAGCGATAATTTCTTCGCCAGTTACAATACGAATTAGTTTTACATCAATCATTTGAATTCACACTCACACATAAATTTTTTAAAATTATTTTTTGTAGACAATTCATAGTGATTATCCACAGAACTAGTTTGCAATGGACAGAAGAAGTCGTAAATACCGTCACTGACCATATCATTAAATGCGCTGATCATATAATCTCTTGCTCTAATGATTTTTTCATTTTCAAATGGGAAAGCAAAAACTAACAAAAATCCCAAACGATAATTATCGTTTTGTTTTTTCAGATCAATTGCAGATCCTAGTGCTTCTTCAACACGAAGATATTTACACTTTTCAATACTTTTTGAGGTAATGCTTTTATATTCAATAGCAATACGTAAAGAAGGAAAATGTAAGTCCCATTTTTTCCAAGGTCTATATTTAACTGGGATTTTATCTTCAGCAATACCTGAATTGTTACCTTTCAATAAAAGATTGGTAAGAGGTTCAAAATGCTTGTCCTGTCGAATTGCTTGTGTTCCTTGTTCAGATCCAACAATATTCCAATACTCATTTAAAAAGTCCAAATTCATTTGAATTCACACTCCGCCATAATTTCAGTTAGACACGCTAGGAGATTGATCTCCTGATCTGCCACGAAGGCAGTTTGATATTGGTACTTAGCAATGACCAGGACAGCAGCAGGGATGCTAGACCCCTCCAGAGCGGCGTACAGGGCGTCGTAGACACGCCTCAGGATGGTTGCAGGATCATTGTCTAGGTTGTTGACCACCCACTTCCTAACCTCACCAAACCGCTTATCCTTGAGGTTTTTGACCAGAGTGTTGGTATCAACGTCAGTGATCTGAACCAGGATAGAGGTGTCGATAGACCCACCAGTGCCATGCCGCTGACACTCATTTAGAACACGTCGCCAGTCAGGGAAGTGTTTGTTGATTAGTTCGGCAAGTACCTTTGGATCATATTGTACATTCTCCTCCTCAAGTATAGTCCTGAGACGGTTGAAAAACTGTGCTGCGATTGCAGGTTTGTCTTTGCTACCGATTGAAAAGTCGATGACTGCACATCGGGAGTGCAGGGGTTCGATGATTTTGTTTTTGTAGTTGCAAGTGAAGATGAATCTACAGTTGCTATAAAACGCCTCAATGTTTGCCCGTAGTAGGAGTTGAACATCGTGGGTGGTGTTGTCAGCCTCATCAATAATGATGACCTTTGGTTTACCAGTTGCTTGAAGTGATACGGTCGATGCAAAATTCTTTGCTTGGTTCCGTACAGTGTCAAGAAATCGTCCTTCATCTGATCCATTGATAACAATATAATCACACCCAAGTTCTTCACACAACGCTCGGGCAACCGTTGTTTTGCCAATACCTGCAGGACCCGCAAGCAGTAGATTAGGAATCTCCCCAGTCTCTACAAACTCAAGGAGAGGTTTCTTGATTGCATTTGGCAGGATGCAATCGTTCACAGTTTTGGGTCGATACTTCTCAACCCAAAGAAAATCATTACGACTCATTTTTCCTCAAACTAAAAGAACCATCTTGGTTGTCAATCCATTCTAACACATCCCCCTCAACCCATCCAGTAACTTCTAGAAGATCGTCGGGAAATGTGATCACACCATCTTCGTCTACTCTAAGAATCCACTTCATACCCAATTCGGTTTTCGGGATTCATCACGAAGATAATTAGATGCAACCCAAGGTTTGCTGCTAATGTACATCTTGTAAGCAGTAAAAGTGTCAATGCTTGTGTCATGTTTATATTCATCTGGCATTGCTCTGGCGAAGTTGTCTGCTAGAGAGTAGCAAGTGATTGTTTTCTCAGAGTGTCTGTGGAAAATTTTCTTTGCCTCAAATAATGTTTTAGAACATGAATGTGTTTTACCGTAACGGTGCTTGTATTCGGTACATAAAGCAATACCATGCTGAATCAACCAAGCAGTGTTGTAGTGGTTTTGTGCTGCCCAAATTGTACAGGGATGATTACGGAATGCACCTTTTACAGTTGCATAGTAACCACCATCTTTCTTAGGCAGCGGTGCCCAATCATAATACCACTTACTGTAGATGATAGCAAGCATCTGACAGCACTCTAGTGGCATTTTGACTACGTGTTTGTCAGGCAAACATTGTGCTGACACACTTGGGTCTTGTTGTGTAACGAAGATGTTCAAGGGGTCTCGGGTTCAAGAGCGATGTAGTATTTGAGGTTCAGAGACTTGTGATTGAAAACTGAGATTAGTTTATCAGAGATGACAACCTCATAAGATCCAGGAAGGATACGAATGTTCTCGATCTTGTAAGAGAACTCAAACACTTTGTCAGTCTCACCGACGACAATAGAGTATTCGTTTGAGGTGTCGTTCTTCTTGTCCTTCACCACCAGACTAATCTTAGCACCATCACCGATGACGCACAAGTCAGGAAGACTATAAATTGATGAAGCTTTCTGAAGAAGACTCAGTTGTCCATCGTTGAGAACAAACTCAACATCGATCGAAGGCATTTGAATCCCTTTCTCAGGGGGTGCCTTGATCAGGGATGGTTCACAATAGAAATACTTTACGCGACTGCCATTGTCTTTGATCGTAAGATATCGTTGATCAGAAAACTCAAGGTCAGGATCCTGATGGAGATTGAAACCATTCAAAAATTGACCCAGGTCATAGATAGCAAAATCATTAGGGAACTCCTCAGTGATAGTTGCTTCTGCCAGGATGTTCTTCATATTAGAGATCGTGCGAAGAACGTTCCCTTTCTTGACCAGCAGAGACTGGTTGATCTCACAGAAGTTACGAAGAATATTCTTAGTATCGTTAGTCAGTTTCATCATGCGTTCAGTGAGGGTAGTTGCTAGTTTGTTTGTGAATACCAGCGAAGTGGTAAAGGAGGATGCAATAGTGAATTGCTTTCAGGATGTCCATCTTGGACTTGCCACCCTTCTTACCGAAGCGAGACAGATACTTGATAGCGTTTGATCGGCAGAAAGGTTCTGCATCACCAATACTTTCAATCAGATCAAGTGTCTGAGTTTGGGACTCCTGAGAAGTGTAGTGAGCACGATAGGTTCCAGACAGATACTCACGGACTTCTTTGAGTGTCAGGTCTTCATCATACTTCCAAAAATGTGATGGTCCAAGATTCAATTCTGATTTCAATTCAGTTTCAGATTCCATAATGTGATCGTAAAGTAGACTCCATGCATTAGTCATTATATCAGGAATCTTCTACTTTGTCAAAGTCAACGTCAGCATCAACCTTGTCATACAGTTCTTGGAAGGACTGCTTAGTTTCATCATCAAAACGGTTGAGGCAGATCTGGATTGCCTTTGCTTTGTCATCAAAGATGTTGTATGCCTTGATGATATGAACCAGGCGACGAGTAGAGATCACTTCATCAACACCACCGTCAGCAAAGGTCTTGCGAATAATGTCTGCCCAATCAGCAAGACGCTTACAGAATTCAGCATCTGCACACAGTTTGTTGAGAATCTTGACCTCAGTAGAAAAAGTAGGATACTCTTGCTCAAAAGTGACAGGAAAACGCTCAAGGAATGCTTCATTCAGAACGTTAGTTCCAATGAAACGACCGTCTTCAGAACCCTTGCCCTTAGTGTTGGCAGTTGCAACCACATTGAAACCAGCAGCAGGTTTGATATACTTACCAATCTTCTTGAGGAAGACACCCTTGCCCTCCAGAATTGATTGCAGACACAGGATCTTGTTAGATGCCAGGTCAACCTCATCTAGAAGCAGCACAGCTCCCCGCTCCAGAGCTTCGATGACTGGACCATTATGCCAAACAGTTTCACCAGCAACCAGACGGAAACCGCCAATAAGATCATCCTCGTCAGTTTCGATGGTAATGTTGACACGGATCAGTTCCCGTCCCAGTTGAGAACATGCTTGCTCAACACTGAAGGTCTTACCGTTGCCAGACAGACCAGTGATAAACGTGGGGTAGAAGATCTTGGACTGAATGACTTTCTTGATATCGTTGAAGTTGCCAAACTTGATAAAATTATCATCTTTCTCGGGGACAAGGTTTTGCTTCACATTATCCATAGTCTGAATCTTATCTTCAAACTGCTGACGTGCTTCTTCAACAGTGAGGTTCCACTTGTTGTAACCGACTTTATATTGCTCAAGTCGCTTGCTGACAGTGGGATAGGAAGCGCCAAACTCCAAAGAAGCAGCACGGATAGCATCTGCACCAAACTCGGATCCGAAGTTATCTTGAATGAAAACCGTCAGAGCATCCATGTTGATGTTGGTTTTGCGAGGCATTGTAGGGCGTCCCTTTGTGTATGTATATATTATACATGAAAAAACCGCCCTCACAAGGGGCGGTGGACAGTTGTCAGACTGGCAGTCGAGCACCAACTAGGTCTCCATAGCGTTCCAACGATTTGTCATAGTAGGATTTATCGAGTTCACATCCAAGAAAGTTTCTATCAGATTGTATAGCAGCAATCATTGTAGATCCAGAACCACTGAAGATATCAAGGACTGTATCTCCAGGATTGGTATATGCTTTGATAATTCTTTCCAGTATCATCAGTGGTTTCTGAGTCGGATGCCAGTTCACATATTCTTTGCTAGTGGTGTGGTTGTTTTTCTCCCACACACAGGTAGGAATAGTTCCTTTCTCATACGCTTTTCCAGTCCTCAAGTTCTTAGAAACTTTTCTTTCTACACGAACGTCATCGGCGTTGAATAGAAACTGCTTACCCTTAGACCAGCACCAAGCATACTCATGTTTTCTAGCAAAGTTGTTCTTACTTCTGCCACCCCAGTTGTAACTCCAAACAATCTCATTCTGTGGAGTGAGGATAGAGTTGTGGTCAGTTGTTCTCAACTTATAAAGAAGAAATGTCTCTGTCTTCAGAGTTCCGAAGACTACAAGCATTCTTTCAGGTTTGAGAACGCGAACACATTCTTCTGTCCATTTATCACACCACTCCAGGTATTCTATTTCACTACCCCATTGAGAGTCCCAACCTTTACCACCATCAAATCCAATAAAGTAAGGAGGATCGGTAAGGACCAGATCCACAGAATTGTCTGGAATAGATTTGATATACTCCAGACAATCTTGATTAGATAATGTCATGCAATGATGGAGATAAATTCGGTCAGGATTTTTTTGTTGAGTGCTTTAGAAGAGAGTGACTTCTTGAAAGCATTACGAATCTGAGTCTTAGATGCAGATTCCTCCACATCAAATTCTACACTATTGTTGAGAGAATTGCAAGCGATGGCAAAGAACACGTCAAATCCAACCTTCTTGATCACAACAGACTTATTTTTACGCCATTGCTTAGTGACTTTCTCACGATCTTCCCAAGCAACCCAGTCACGTTGGAAGTTAGAGAAGTCGCGACCACTGACCAAACGAATACCAATGATATTGGTGTTGGGAAATGTTTCACTAAGGTCTTTGATCAGGTTAGAAGTCTGATCACTATAGGAACCCATCTGGGTAACATGACCCGTCTTACGATTGCGAAGATAGGTGCGGTCATTTACAGAACTTACTCCCCAATAATCTTTACTGTAAATACTTTGTTCTGCGGGAATGCATACAGATGAAAGAATAGGTGCAGATTCACCATCAGTCAAGATGATTGCATTAACCTTCTCAACACCAGTTTTATTCTGAAAGTGTGGGATGATTTGATGCAAAGTAACAATAGCATTGTTCAGTGGAGTGCCACAGAGACCGTAACTAGGAGGAACACTGTACTCAACATAGTAACGGAAACTGTATGCCATCCTGTACAGATTGAGCATTTGCTTATCAAGTTCTTTAGTTTTTGCTTCACTGCTGATAAGATTCAACATTTTGAATTCCTTGAAGAAAACAACAGTATTCTCAACCAAAGGGGACATCCAACGGTCTTCATGATCACATGCAAACGAATTGATGAATGCATAAAGTTCAAAAGGAATCTTGACCTTACGGCAGAAAGAAATAAGGTTCAGGACTTGCTTGACGGTATCAAGAATAACCTCACCCATAGAACCAGACCAGTCAAGGACAAACACAAGACCATGATTTTTACCGTCAGGGAGGACGGTGATTTTTTTGAAAATATCCTCATTGTACTTGTACGTGTGTAATTTAGTACAATCCAGCACACCTGTCCTTGCAATACTGGAACGTGAGTACTGACTTGCAGACTTCTTCATCTCAAACTCTTTGACCAGATAGTTTACTTCTTTGGCAGAAGACTTACAGAACTGGCGATAGGAAAGATCAGAACTATCAAATGATTCTTCACAAAAGACACTAAAGTGATCATTGAGGTCAGCAAGAACTTTTTCATGTGAGTGAATAACTTTATCAAGATCAAGATTGGGGACCTCGATATACTTGTTATCATGAGTATTATGTCCAATCAAATCTTTGAGTTGTTCATCCAACTCACTCTGAGTTTTTACTTCTGGTTCGGACGATTCACTATCAGTAAAATCTGAATGAGACTGAACATTGCTACCAGCAGTGTTGTTAGAAGTCTCAACTTGATCTTGAGATTCATCAGAATCCTCTTCCGAATCGATTTGGATTGATTCAGATTGGGGTTGACCATCAGTTGATGATTGTGGAGAACCTTGATTGGTAGGTTGCTGTTGATCTTCCTGTTGCTTTTTGTGCTGATCTTTACAGTAGCGGTAGAGTTTTTTAGCTGCATCAATAGCATCCTCAAATGTTTCTGCGTCTTCAATAGTTTTGATGATGTCACTCTCTTCTTGATTGAAGAAAGGAACATCAGTGAAGTTACCGATCTTGAAATAAAGATTAGCACGGTCAGCAAGATTCATCTTGCCAACTTCTTCATCTTTGATAGAAAAGAAGTCCTGTTCAGCAAGTTGACCATAACCCTTGTAAAAGGTTTTACGAAGACCGCCAAACTTACGCTTCATCAGTTTCTCAACACGAACGTCCTCAGTGACATTCAGAAACTGCATAGGCACTTTACATTTTTTTCTCCAATCTTCGTTAGGAGTATACAATGCATGACCAACCTCATGAGCAACCAGCAGGTCAAACACCTGATTAGAGGCACGTTTCCAATTAGGAAGAGTCAGTACACGCTTCTGCACATCAAACTGAGCAGTTTCAACATTGCGGTGCTCAACGATTAGGTTCTCGGTAGCGAGCAGTTTGGCAAGTTGACCCTTGACTTCTAGATTGACGTACATCGAACCTCTCTGTGTATGCACATATTATAATACCCCTAGGGAGGTTCCCTAGGGGTGAGTGGACACTTAGTTGACTGTCACCTTCTTACTGAAGTTTTTCACCTTCTCAAACTGGATGGTGTCTGCAAACTTATCTTGAAGGATGTCACCTTTGTGAGATATGACAAATATATTTGCATCCTTGACTGCAAACCTGACAATCTTCAAGAAGTCTTCTGTACCAGATGTATCAAGAGAACTGTCAAAAATCTCATCAAGAATGAGAAGATTAGTATTGACTGAATTCTTGACTCTTGCAACTTCTCTCCATGTAAACAAAAGTGCTAAGTCAATTCTCATCTTTTCACCTTCAGAGAATGATGAATAGGAAAAGTCTTCGTGAATGGGAGACTTTACAGTTTCGTTGAACTCACCATCAAGAGAGAAGTTGATAGAGAAATCCATTTGAGTCAAGTATTCTCTACAAGTTCTATTGATGAGAGGGAGATACTTTTTGATAATGCGAGTCTTGACTCCACTATCTTTCAAAAGATAATTGATTGCATCGTGCTCATCTCTTGCTTTTTTAGTTTCTGAAATCATGTCATTCAGAAGTTTCTTTTGCCCCAAGAACTCTTGGCGCTTTTCAATCTCTTTGTCAACATTATTGTTTCCAATACTAGAGATCTCTTTAGTGATATACTCAACCTGATTATCGATGTTTATACAGTCATTCTTTAGTTTTCTGAAGTCATACTTCTTTTCTTGAATTTGATCTGCTAAAGATACAATGTTATCAATATTAGTCTTCAAGGAAGAAAGTTCAACATCAAGTTTTTCAAGTGCATTGACCATTTCATCAACACTATCTCGATATGTAGAGATCTTTTCTTCTTTGAAAGAAGAATCAATATGCTGTCCGCAAGTAGGACAATCATCAGTCTGTTGGAAGAACTTCAGATCTCTATTATGTAAATTTTTCTTAGAAGTAATTTGAAAAGAAAGAGATTTTAGTTTATCATGCTTCTCATGCAACTTCTTTGGAGAGATATACATCTTCTCCAAAGTTTCTATTGTAGTAAAGCACTCGTCAATTTGACCTGATAAAATTTTCTTAGTATTTTTCAATCGCTCAATCTCTTCCTGCTTCTCAGAAATCTTTTTGTCCGACTGAGATGTGAGTTCACCAATAAATCTATCTTGAATGTTGATCTTCTCATTGACCAATTCTGCGCGAGAATCTAAATCCCTGATCTCTTCATTGATCATTCTCAGTTTCTCTTTTGCTAAGATATGCATGGTAGAGAAAATTTTGATATCAAGAATATCCTCAATGACTTCACGTCTACCAGCAGCAGGCAGTTGCATGAATGGAACAAAAGTACTACTGCCTAGAATAACAATCTGAGTAAATGATTTGAAGTTCAACTTCAAAACATTTTGTTCAAACCATTTCTGCTGATCTGCAGCAGAAGAGTTCTGATCTAACTTAGTTCCATTCTTATAGATTTCAAAGATATTTGGTTTGATTCCACGAACAATTTTCCATTCAACAGAACCAATAAAAAACTCTACTTCAGCAACACACTCTTTTGCATTGATAGAGTTGACCAGTTGTGGTTTGTTGATCTTTCTGAATGGCTTACCAAACAAGGAGAATGTCAATGCATCAAGAATGGTAGATTTTCCTGCACCATTTGTACCAACAATCAACGTTGCCTGAGAACTATCCAGAGCAATTTCGGTGAAGGTATTGCCAGTAGAAAGGAAGTTACGCCACCGAATCGTTTTAAAAAGTATCATTGGGTTCAGGAATTACAAAGTCATCAGGAGTAATAATGGAATACTTATATCCCATAAGTTCGCATGTCTTGACGATACCATCGTCATCTACTTCTACGATTTCTAAAGCAGGGTGATCATCTGCTTCCAGAAGACCAGCATAGCGTACTGCGTCGTCTTTGTCAATAAAGAGTTGTAAAGATCTACTTCCGTCCTTGGTATTAGAAGCATATGCTTGCTGACCAGATCCTTCGAGAGTGAGTATGAACATTATACCTCTGATGCTTCCACATATAGATTTTTGAGGATACATGTCAAAGAAGACTTATTCAGATCAGTCTCAAGTTCGTTTACATATTTCTCAAGAGTAGTCAAAGTATCTTCTACTTCAATCTCTTCTTCACCATCTGCACTCAGATCAAAATTTTCAATAACTTTTACATCGTGAGCACCAGAGTAATAAACATTCTCTAGGAACTTGTCAAAGGTTTTATAGTCAGTTTTCTTTTCTACAATTACTTTGATAAATTTCTCACCATAATTTTCATAGTCATGGTCTGAATAATCATTGACTTCATCATTATAGGTAACTTTATCAAAGATTGTGTAAGGATTTTTGATGTACCGTAGACTAAGATCATCAGTATCAAAGATGTGAAACCCTCTTCTGTCACCATAATCATTCCAATAGATTTGATATGGATTTCCGAGATATGTTACATTACCTTTGGTGCTCTTGGTATGATAGTGACCAGAGAACACCTTCTCAAATTTTTTATATTTATCTGAACTATCGCCACGTTGATGATTGTATCCAGGGTGTGCATCAAACCCAGAAAGTTCTAGGTGACCCATAGCAACTTTTGCTTTTGTACTCTTGATGAGTTTGTTAGTTTCTACAACATTCTCTTCATTGATCCAGGGAATGAAAAGAATAGGCAACCCACCAATCATCACTTCAGTAGCTTGTGAATAACATTCTACATTGTGATAATCCTCAAGAAGAAGTTCTACTGTGTTGATCTTATTTGTATTCTTATAGTAAGCAGTATGGTTTCCAATTACTGTATACACCTTCGTATTGTGTTGCCTAAGAATATCATAGTAATTTTTCTTTGCCCACTCCAAAGACCAAAAGTCAATACTCTTTCTATTATCAAAAGTATCTCCCAAGTCAATTACATTATAGATACCCTCCTCCTCAAGAGTAGGGAAAAAGACATCTCTGTAGAACTTGGAGATAAAATTGTGGAAGATCTGACTTCCCTTTCTCATACCAAAGTGTTGGTCCGTGATGATAGCTACTTTCATTTGGTTTCGTGACCGTATTCAATTACAATTTTTTTATGGGTTGTATTTCTATCAGTACAAATGTAATGCTTGACTTCACCTTTTAGTATCTTACAAATATTATCTATTTGCAATTGTACAACAAACTCTGTGAATACAGGTGTTATTCCTATCTTTTCGGATCCAGGTTGATTGAAATCATCCATTAGGGCGTCCTCCAATAGCATCCCACATTTGTTGTACCATATCAACAGCAGGTGGGGTCTGATAAGGTTGTGGTGGTTTCGATTTCCACTCATCAATTGCTTCCTGTGTAGGAACCGCGATTGTGAATGGTGTACCCTCTTCTTCAAATTCCTTATTCATATCAATATATGTTTGAGGAGTAATTATAATTTCAGTCATAGTTTACCACTCACAACAGAAGATCCTACTACTCTTGTATATTGGTCAAGAGTTCCATCTTGTTCACACTTAAGGTGCCAACGTGTCATAATAGTGACACCATCTTTTGTACCGCCAGTCATCATCCGACGACCTTCCTTGGTCATTGTTGAATACAAACCATAACGAGTTTTCCAGACATAGAATACATCATCAACTAATTCTGCATCATCAGGAATACCCATCTCTCGTAGGTTTGCTGTCTCTAACATTTCTTCGTGTGTCATCTGTTCATCCTCACTTCAACGTTTTCTTTGATACTATTCATCTCTGAGATATCATATCCCACATCGTTTGAGTCTGCAGTGAACACCTGATCAAAACCAGATCTCTCAATAATTTTGTTCTTGATCTCTAACTGTTTCTTTTCTCTCTGTATTCGTCTAAGAAATGCGTAGTATATAATCTGAGTGAAGTAAGCAAACGGATTATTAGATTTGTTTGGATCGAAATTATCTACATACTGGACACAGTTCTCCACCCCATCACAAATCATATCGTCCTTGAACATGTAGTTGACAAAGTTAGGTCGATATGATAAATGATTAGCAATCTTCAAAAAGCATTCACCAATGTAATTTGTAATTCTCGGTTTAGGTAGGTCATTCTCTTTAGCATACGCCACCTTAGATCGATAAACAATCAGTGCTTCTAAAAATTGTTTGTTGTTTACATAATGTTCTGGTTTTGCAGCCATGGAGAAGTGTCCGTTTTCATGTGTACATCATAACACAGAAACCCAGGCTTGACAATACCCCTGAATCAGTGTACAATAACCTTGTGGAGGTTCAAAAGCAATATAGCTTTATTACTTAGAGTCTTTATTGAATAACTTCTCTAGAGAATTTCTAGCATCATCTATCTTAGAAACATATCCAACGTTCCTTTCAGGGTTGACTTTGTTTGTAGAGATAACTGATCTTTGAGAAGCATATGCTTTTTCAAAACATTCTTCATAGAACTCAATTGCTCCTTCAGTGAGTTCAGTAATAGTAAGAATATTATGTCTTTCAATGACGAAACAATCTTCACCAGAAAATTTCATCCACATATTAGGAATAACAATGTTTGCTAATACTCCTGGTTGTGGGTTGATAGTATCTTCTTTAATAGTAATAGCATTAGATACCAAGAGAATATCATCATCAGGAATCCACATTACCTGAGCAAGAAGTTCTTCTCCTGATATCAATTTGATTGCTGCGTAAAAATCGTCTCCCATTTGTTATCTGAAATCGATGTTTATAATTTGATAATCAAAGTTTTCTTCATTGTAAATTTTTATTCTCTCAACAAGATGATTCAAAGTATAATTCTTTTTACCATTATTACTAGTAACATCATCAGACACATCATACAAAGTTGCAAGATTTTTTGCCTGACCTTTTCTAAGAACTCTACCAATCGATTGAAGATTTCTAATTCTTGATTTAGAAGGACTAGAAAATATTACATTGTGAAGGTTTTTGATATTGATGCCAGTAGAAAAAGTTCCGTAGGATGCTACAATAATTGCATTATTTTCAGACTCTGTGATTTTTCTCACATCCTCTCTCTCATCAGTATTCACTCCACCATGTATGAAAAATACTTTTCTGTCCTGAGTCTTACTATTATTTAGGAGGTCATAGATAACCTGACCATGGGTAGAAACCCGACTATAAAGAATCAAAGTATTACCATTCAGATCCAATGCCAGATTACTGATAAATTTATTCCTACGATCATTGTTGATAAGGAACTGAATTTCATCTTCATAAGTTTCAAACTTCTGATACTCATGCTTCAATATCAATACTTTGATCTCAAACTTAGAAAGATATCCCTGATCAATAAGTTCTTCTGTGTTGACAATTTTATCTGCTGGGCCAAACAGACCTTCCAATACCCACTTATGAGTCTTGGTTCCATCTAGTGTTCCAGTAAAACCAATCCTATACTTTGCATTATGACACTTAGTCATGATACCAGTCAGTGATTTTGCTTTGAACTGGTGTGCCTCATCACCAATTACAGTAGTAAATTCATCAAAATATTTTTTTGGCATCTTGTAAATAGATTGCCAGGTTGTAATAGTTACATCTTTATCAGATACTTTTTCATATCCTGCATAAATTTTATGGCAATATGATTCAGCGTCCCAACCATAGTCAATAAAATCTTTATACATCTGCTCTACAAGAGATGTAGTAGGAACAACGATTAGAATTTTTTCTCCCTTAGCAACGTGATATCTAACTACAGAGTAAATCATCATTGACTTACCTGATGCTGTTGGTGAGATAATTAGTTTACGATTATTCTTGAGTGCTTGATATACTGCTTTGACTTGATACTCTCTAGGTTTGAAAGATGTGATGGATGTCATGAAAGACTTGACTCCTTCCATGGTTACCATAGGATTTGATTCCAACACGTCACCGTAGTATTTGTTGGATTCAAACTTCATCTTATATTCATGTTCTCCACACCACGTAATCAACCTATCGAGAAGACCACAGTAGATCTCCCCTGTTTGTGGCGAAAATAAACGTATCTTGCCATCCCAATGCTTACTTCTATAAGATGGCATGAACGCTGCTTCAGGAACATCAAATGTAAATTGATCTGATAGTTCGTATTTGATATGTGGTTCACATTCTATTTTCAGATATACTTCATTCTTTTTTGAAATCAATAGTTCGCTCATATCATCCGTATCCTAATGTTAGTTTTTGAAACTCAATTGCGTTCCTAATTTGCCATTGCCTGTCACTGATTTGTTTCAGGATAGACTCTAAGAACAGTACAAGTTGTTCGTAGTAGTCAATCTTTAGTTGTAATTTTTGTATCTTAGGATCACTATCCAGATATCTATCGATGTCTTGCTTTAGAACTTTGAAGTCAAAAGGTTCTGATTCGTATACTTCTGGGTCTGCTTTTCCTGTATAATATTCCCATCTTTTCCTTCTAAGAACTTTCAGATCTGACTCTGACTTCCTTTTCAGCAAGCAGATTTCATTATAAATTTTGAAATATTTTGAATGTAGTGAGGGAATTTTTTTAGATTCGTCACTAAGTTCATCACCCATCTGAGAGTCTTTCTCCCATTTGGTTTGCAAAGATTCAAGATCAATCATTAATGTCAAAGTAAGTGTATTTGAATGCTACTGAAGCATTTAGATATTCTACATCAGATATCTGAGAATCAAATCTCAATGTAGAAAGTGATACTGGGAAACAGTCTTTGAAGTTTACTGTTTTTATTCTATTGTAACTGCTGTTGAGAATAATCAAAGTAATGTCTGATCTCTCATATTTTTCGTTGAAAGTTTTGACTTTGTTAGTTGCAATACGAGAACTGCTGTAAGAATTATCTACTCCTCTTTCAGTAAAATCGTATTCGCCACCATACTTAGGGAACCCCAAAGATCTCATCCAGTTATGAATCTCTAGATAATTTCCCATGTCTTCATCTACCAAGAAATTTACCTCTAGATCTTGGTAATACAGTTCATCACCAGGAATTGGTAGATTCCTAAGTCTTGTTGCTTGTTCTGCAGCAATCATTGAGATCGCTGGAATGTTTGCAGACTGGCAGAAAAATTGAACTTTTGGTGCCTCTTCAATGACGAGATCAAAACCACCTGGTGATAAAAAATTTCTGTTTGTGATTGGTGTGGTTACGTAAGACATTCTCACCTCCTGTTATATAATATTTAGTCCCTCTGTCTCCAGTCTTCTGGTTTGTCTTGCTTGAACCAATCTAGAATTTCCTCAGCACTTGAGAACCCCTTCTTGTAATTAGATGGGTCGGGGTCCCCAATACCCATCTTATTCATAAAATCCTCAATCGTTCCATCCTCAATATCTTGAGCAGCCTGACGACGTGCTTTGTTCAACCAGTCCCTAGCAGTTGTATATCTCTTGGCAATTTTTTCTGCCCAAATCATATCTTCAAGTTTGACTTCTTCCTTGTTAGCGATCTTATTACAGATAAACTCCAATCGTAGTCTGTATTGAGTTGACAGCATATTATTCTTCCGAGAGATAGTGCTCTAATTGATTGATCCGATTGAATTCTTGATACGCCACTTCTGAACGAACGTGAAGTACATCGCGAAGATCATCTAGGATTACAGTTGGGTCAACGTAATCATCCAAATACTTGTCAATTGCTTCTTTCAAATATCTTTTTCTATGCCACTCTTGTGAATATGGTTTGTAGTCCATAACAAAAATAATAAAGTTCTGAAATTATTTAGACATAAAAAAAGGGGTCCTTTCGGACCCCCTAGCACTTCCTTCACACGGAACCTTCATTATATCATAAAAGTATTCTTTTGCATACACACAACAATAATTTATGCCTACAAGTTTATACCCATAAAAAAAAGGGACCCGAAGGTCCCTTGATGATATGTGAACTGATATCACATAAGGTTGCGAACCAAGACTCTTCTGTAGTAACGGTTTGCATTTGCAGCGCCAATACCAGAAGTAGGTTGAGTACCGTCATTGACGGCACCTGTGCTGAATGGGTTTGCTTGCATACCGTAGCGAGTCTTGAAGCCAATCTTGGGCTGGAAGGTGTCCTCACCAACTGCACGAACCATCTGGAGAGGAACGTATGGGCAGTAGAACAGACCAGCGTCATAAGGATTGGAACCCTTATAACCAACGACAAAGTACTGATCGTTGGAAACGTTGGAGGAATATGGGTCAATGTAGACCTTGAACTTGCCGTTGATGGTGCCAGCGAAGGTGCTGCCAGTGTCATCAACATTCAGGTTAGCATTGAGTGCTGGGGTGTAGTCCAGAACGCCTGCCATGGTAAGAGCAGATGCAACGTCAGCAGAGCAGACGATGATGTTGCCCTTTCCTCTACGAGTCTCTTGGGCGATAGCGTTTGCTTCGCGCTCGACTTGGAACAGCAGACCCTTGAACTTCTCAACAGACCAGCGACCGTTTGAATCCAGGTCCAGATCGAAGATGCCAGCAGAGGCAACGTTGTTCTGAGCACCAGGTCTAGCGGTGATGTATACTGAACGGATAACCTCACGGTTGATTTCTGCCAGGATTTCGGTTGACAGAATGTTTGCCAACTCAGCCTCTGCATCCAGACCATGGATAGCACGGAGGTCTTGAGCCAGTTCCAGTGAGTACTCAGCTTTCAGAGCGCGTGAGCGAGCAGTAACAGCAACCTTCTCGATGCTGAATGCCATCTCTCTGAAGTTGGTGCCGCTACCATCGCCAAGTGCTTCAGAGGCTGATGTGGTCATGCCCAGAGCATCACCAGTCAGTTCGTAGGTGCCTGAATCATTCAGGAGACCTGGGTTTGAACCTTCTGCGTCATTGTCTGTTGAAGCTGATGCAGTAGGATCGTAACCAGCAGTACCTGCACCAGAGAAACCAGCGTTAGGCTCATTGAACAGTGCCTCTGCGCCAGCTGGGGTGTTGTAGCGTGAACGCATTGCGAAGATCAGACCCGTAGGACCTGACATTGGCTGAACGCTAGCAATATCATAAGCGATCAGGTTAGGCATCGAACGGCGGATCAGGGAGATCAGCACGGGGTCGAAAGTTCTAACAGCGCCTGTAGGTGCGGTTACGTTTGTAGGTGCCTCGGTGAGCATTTCTGACTCACGGAGGAATTTCTCTTGGTTCTCCAGAAGAACTGCGGTTACGTTTCTTCTGTATGAATCTTTGATCTCGGGGAGATCGTCATGCTTGAGGAGTGGGGCCCACTTCTCTTGAAGGTGTTCGGATTTGAACATTGATCTTTACTCCTTAAAGTTTGTTGCGATTTGTGAGTGAACTTGTTATTATTTAGTAAAAATGATTACTTGAAGCGGGAAACTGCGCGAAGATATGAATCCATACTTGAAGAAACTTCAACCTCTTCTGCCAATACTTCCTGCTCATCAGATTGTGCGACTGGGATCTCTGACTTGAAATATGATTCCTTCAGAGTCTCAATCTTTCCACGGTAGGATTCTTCACTCTCAAACCCAACGCCCTCTACGATTGAGAAGAACTTATCCTTCTGAGTTTCAGTAAGACCGCGAGCAACATCAGTGATGATTGTCTCTTTTACAAGTGTACCGATCTCTTGATTCAAATGAATATTTCTTTCAATCTGTTCGTTGAGCTTTTGCTCCATTTCATCAAGTTTTTCTACCATAGTATCGAATGCATCATATTTATCTTCAGGTACGGTTACATAATGTTCTTCAAAAAGTCCCTTGAGACCTTCCAAGAAGGACTCAGTGACCTCTGACTTGATGCCAGATTCGATAGAAAGGACATTTTGCTCTGCCCATTCTTCAGCGGCATACTGAAGAGTAGCGTCAACTTTCTCTTCGAGTTGTGCCTTTGCTGCAGCAAGCTCTTCTTCAAACTTAGTAGCGTAATGCTCTTCCAGTTCTTCCTGGATAGCATTTACTTTACTGTTGAGTGCTGCCTCAAAAATTGTTTTTGCCTTTTCTTTGAAGTCCTCAGAGAGTGCTTCAGATCCTACAAGAGCATCAACGTCGTCTGAGAAATCAATATTCTCATATGACATTCCTTTCTTGTCAGCGGTAGGCATTGCTTCTGCTTTGCCTGCCTTTGCGTTTGCGGCAGTTTTGGACTGGGATCCGCCTGCGCTCTTCAGTTTAGAAGAGTCGTCGGTGGACTTGTAGTTTTGTGGTGTTGGACCACCAAGATCTTGGATAGCTCCGAGTCCAGTGCCAGGGTCAGCCATTTTTTGCATGGCGTCAGCAGGTTTTGCAGATGCATTAACCTTGTCCTTTACCTGTTTAGGTGTTTCCATTTCTTGTAATTGATTGTCAATGACCTGTTCAGACATTTTTGATACTCCTTAGTTAGGCAAAAATATGGTAATTTCTATATTTATTTATAAAATTATAATCCTCTAATAAACCTTTCAAACGCTTTTATTTTGCGTTCTTGGAGGTTGATTAGAGTAGCATGATCGATTCCATGCTTCAATTCCGCGATTTCTCTTTCTTTGAGAAGACCACCTTCCCAAACCCACTCTTTTCCTTCCATGATACCTTCGACGAAAGCATCAGGAGCGGATGGGTCGGATACGATATCCCCTGCAGTAGCAAGCATAAAGTCTTCACCAACTACATTGTATCCATTTTCACGCTTGAGCGTACCCATTCCTCTAGAAGAAACTCCGAGTTTTACACCTTCATCAAGCAAGTTCTTTGCGATATTGCCCATTGGGGTGTCCAGAAGTTTTGCCTTACCAACGAAGTTTTTACCTTCAGCAGCAAGACTAGTAATTCTGTGAGAAACACGATCGAGATTTACGGTAGGACCATCGGGATGACCGAGTTCTCCTAGCGCACGATTAGTACGGATATACTTCTCGTTATAATTTTTTACTTCTCTATCAAGAACTTGATAGGGATACATTCTCCCATTTCTGTTCGTGATATCGGACTGCAGAAAAACACCTTGAATGTAATGGGATTTTTTACCATCACTTTCTTCAGTGATAAATTCTACCTCGTCATTCAGTTCTGTGATCAGTTTCATCTTGTTCCTCTTCGGGTTCTTGGGTATTGTCTAATGACGCCTCAACATCAGTACCTACTTCCGCTTCCGCTTCAGTATCTACTTCTGTTTCTTCAGGTTCTGCTGGTTCTGCTGCGATAGCATCACCAAACATTTGCTGAGAGATTGCTTGTCTTTTAGCATCGATAATTTCGAGTGCTTTATCAGAAAGCATATCTTTCATACGCTCAACCGCTGATGCATTGTTTTGTGAAATAATTGCATCAATTACTGTAGTTTCCATATCAATTTAAGTGAAATCCAATAGTATTATTTATATAAGTCCTTGTCCTTCTGGTGGTTCAGTCGCGGAACCATTTGCCTCTGGATCCATAGGAACGTCACCTAACGCTCCACCTTCTCCGCCTTGCTGCATTGCCATCATCTCCTCCTCAGAAGGTGGGATGATTCCTGCCTCTTTCTCCTTCTCAATCTGATCGTCCATCTCATCCATCTCCGTATCAGTCTGATGAAGGATCTTAGAACGAACATACTCGACAGAGAAGTATTTGCCAACGTATGGATCTGCAGCAGATGCCAGGTTGATTCTCTCTTGCAGGAGCTCGGACTCTTTGAGTTCTGAGAAGTGATTGTCGTAGATGAAGTCGAACTGGACGTACTCCTTCATATCTTCCCACTCTTCAACGCTAGTGATTCCTTTCAGAATCAATTGCGTCTTCAGCATGTCAATAAAGATTTCGCTAAACTTCTTACGGAGTCTACCGACAAACTTCGTGAACTTGATTTCATCCCTCAGAATTTCTGAAGAACGACCAAGGTTGAATCCACCCTCTGCTTCCATTCTTGAAATGGGAACATTGAGGGAACGATACAGTTTCTTCTTGAAATATTCAACATCAGTCAGTTCTCCAAGGTTCTGTCCACCAGGCAGTGTAGAAATTTCTGTTCCGCGACCACCTTCTCTACGTGGCAACCAGAAGTCCTCAAGCATCGACATATGTTTTTTGTCGTCCTTGATTTCACCTGTGCTTGCATCATAAACAAGTTTATTACGGTAACGTCCCATCACCTCTCTGAGGTATTGTTCTGCTTTTACCTTAGGAAGATTGCCAACATCGATGTAGAAAATACGACGTTCTGGTGCGCGAGACAATCTATAGATTACCAGAGAGTCCTCAATCATACGAAGTTGATTGAGTGCTTTGATTGCTTTATGAAGGTATGAAAGAACCATACCTTTGTTTGCATCAAGAAGACCAGACTGTACAAAGGTGATTGCATCCTTTGCAATTTTGATACCACCACCAGTTGGTGCAGTAGCAGACTTCATTGGGTTCTGCTTCAAACCTTTTGGATTGTAGATGTAATACTCAACTACGTTTCCGTAGTCATACTTGGTATTCAGATCAGTTTTCATCTGATCTGGGTCTTTCTGTACTTCTTTTACAAGTCTAATTTTTTGTGGATCAACATATCTGATCTCCGTAATTCCCTTGGAAGGATCATCAAAGTCAATCATTTTGTGATAATAAAGTCTTCCATCAACGTACCAACGGCGGAAGATTTCATGTGCTTTCTTATCAAAGTTGAGGAGTTTTTTGATGTACTCAAACTCTTCTCTGATGAGTTTCTTTACTTTATTACTTGCGTCCAGATTTGAAAGTTCGATCTGTACGGGACTATCGTATAGATCACTTACAACTGCTTCATTAATAATATCTTCGATAGCACCATCCACCTCAGGGTGAAGTGCCATCTCACGATAACGTCTCAAAAGTTCCTGTTCGTTTTTTCCACCACCTTCTAGATCAACAAAGTATCCATAGTGCCCACCAGCAGCTATGGATACTTGTCCATCATCTTCATTCGGCGGAACAGGAGAGATGGATTTTTTACCACCCCTCTCCTGCTCTGCTCGTTTGATTGAATATCCAAACAATTCAGGCATCTCAAAAAATATATAGATCGAATACTATACCTATTTAGTCAGGTATTAGAAGTTCGCTCCACCGATGGTTTCACCACCTTCAGTGCCTGCCGCTGCTTGCCACCACTGAACTTGGAATTCAACGGTGAACTCTTCGACGGTATCATTGTTGTCGAATGCCAGATCAATCTGCGAAACGTTAGTTGGGAAGATTCCGAAGAACTTGTAAGTTCTCAGGATCTTCTCTGCTCTATCGAGTTGACCAACGAATGCATCAACCTGATATGAGGTTGGATCCTGAACACCGATATTGGTGTAGTTGTTGTTGATCTGGTTTGTCCAAGCTTCCATTGCTGAACGGATCTTGAAGTCAGTGTCGTTGACGATAGTAACAGTCCATGTGTCAAATGTTCTGTCACCAGCAACTTTCAACTGACGACCACGAAAAGGAACTTCTACAACACCAAGGTTGGAAGCAGGCAGCGCCGCTGCCTTGCAAAGGAATCTTGCATCACCCTGAACGCCAGAAGCGTCAGAAAAAGTGAGATTGTCTGGAAGTGAAAGAACCACTTCAAATAAGTTGGGGCGAGCGCCACCACCAGACAACCTCTGTTTGAAGGCGCTGATGTTGACGTTAGCCGCTCCAGTTGTAAATTCTGCCATTGTTTTACTCCGTTATTTTTTTATCGATAAATGGATCGGATCAACCTCTGTTTGCAGCAACGACTTCACTGAAGCTGACTCCCGTGCGGGTAGCAACGAATGTCAGAGTGATGAAGTTAATCGAACGAGCAGGCTTGAGGTAAATGTCTGCTCTAAACTCGTTTGCGTCGATAACAGCTGGAGTGTTGTTAGTCTCGTCGCAAACTACCAGATAGTCAGTAAGACCTCTTCTTGATTGAACATCACGGAGGAAAGGTTCGATGATTTGCGTAAACAGTGTTCTGGTTACAACATCATTGAATTCAAACAGTTGAGCTCTTGCTGCTCTGGAGACTGCCTTCTCAAGAACAAGGAACAGTTTACGAACGTTGATTCTATCGAATGCGCTTCTAACGGAAAGACCAGTCTTGTCTCCGAAGAGTACGGTGCCTTCGCCAGGGAAAGCAGCGACTGGGTTGATTCTGTTGGTATAAAGGGTGTCTCTATGACCCTTTCTTGGATTGAATGCAAGTTTGACAGCGTTGCGGATGTTACCTCTATTCAGACCAGCAGGTGAGAACCAAGGATCAGCAACTGTTGCAGTGTTGACCATCAGACCAGCAACGTCAGCGTTCAGAGGAACGTAACGATACTTGTCATTGAAGCGGTCATACATGTACTTATAACCACTATCGAATACAACATAGGAGCTGCTTCCGAGTTGGTTGAAGAAATCAACAACATTGACAACCTGAACAGATGCTGAGGAAATTCCTACAACAGAACCTCTGAATGGTGAAATGAATCCCATGCAGTCTTTTCTTGCTTCACAGATGGCAATGATTTTCTTAGCATGAGTGATTGCATCGAGTCTGGTGCCGCCAGCAGGACCTTGGATGATGAAGTCAATATCAATTGCTTCTGTATCTTCCAGTTGCTCATATGCAGTCAGCAGTTCACCGACTGTAGGCGCTTGATCATCAGTACCGTTTGCAAATGTCAAACCTACTGAACCAATCAGATCATATCTCAGAGGTGCTGCAACAGTACCGAAGTCAGAAGAACCAATTTGACCATCGGTATCTGTACCTGTACCAGGAGTTGCAATCAGACCAGAGATGTCTGTAACTGTGTAGGATGTGCTCTTAGGATATACATACTCAGACTTTGCCTGAACTACATCGATGAAGTAGTTTGTACCACCCTGTGGAGTTTTAGCACCAGAGACCTTGGAAACATTCAAGAAAGTCTCAAGGATTGTCCCTGAGGTTCCAGTGATCTTACCGTCTACGTCATAGACAGCGATGTGCATTTCGTCGTACTTGACATTCTTGTCAATACCGTATGATGAAGTGCCAGGCTTACCTGCTACTTCGTACCACTTCTTGCCAGCGTAAACATTCTGGAGATCGTACCATTCAGAGATTCCAGAAACTGTTGCTACTGCAGGACTGCCAGCGGTATCGAGGAATGTATCGCCAACGCCAACTTTGTAAGCAGGGAAGATATCAGAGATAACGTCCAGTGCCTTGGTTGCAGTATCCCAGTTGTAAACATACAGGGTGAATACTTGTACTGCTGATGCTGTACCAATAGCTGCGCCACCTGAAGATTCTGCCAGAGCATTACCTACGGCAATTGTTTGACCTGCTTCAAGTCTTGCTCTTACAGTCTTTGTTGCTGAAACAACTGAAGTAACAGTAGCAACCTTAGTTGAACCTACAAACAGTTCGTCTGCTGCTGCCAGACCAGTTACATCTGACATTACAACTTCAACCAGTGATGCCAGAGCATCGCCTTTTGCGAAGGTGTAAGTGTCTGCGTCCAGTGTCAGTCTTTGGTCTGCACCGTAGTCAACAACTGCAACACCCAGGCTGTTACCCAGTGTACCTGCAGTTCTTGAAATAAACTTGTATGTACCTGCGCCCTGTGATACAGTATCTTCCCAGTGCTCAAATGACTTGACCAGTTCACCTGATTGTGAATCGGTAACTGCGTTCAGTTGTGATGCGTCAAGAATTCTGACAACGTAGCATACGCCACCATACTCCAGAAAGTTTGAAACCGAATACCAGTACTCGAAGTTATTGTCGTTTGGAGTACCAAAGATTTCAATAAATTCTGCCTCTGTAGTTACCAGAGTTGGGATGTCGATAGGACCCTTTTCAAAAACTCCGCAGATCGCACCGAAGTTCAAGAATGAAGGATCAATTCCACCTCTTGTAAAATCCCTCTCCTGGACGGCTACCCCTGGAGATGCTAACTTAGCTAATACCATTTTTTGTCTCCTCTGATAAGAGTGTCATGTGTAGATGATCTAAAAATATTTATAATTTTCAACACCTCACTGGTAGTCCCACATGTAACTCATATCACCATATGCATCTGTATGCCATCTGTCACCATTATCATCGACAAAACTGGTATCTTCCAAACCATCAGAGATAAATCCAAATGGTGCCATGTCTTGTTCTAATTGATTCTTCTGTTCATCATAGAGACGCTTCCTGACATCCTGGTCAGTCATTTCTTTAAAATAATCTTGCTGAACCAACCAAGCATAAATGACTAAACACATAGCTAAGTCATCATTACATCCCTCTTCTGCCTGAAAGGATTGATGTTTCTGAATGAATGTAGTTAGTTCACTAATAATCTCATAGTCTTTGAAGATTAGTTTATCTTCTTCAATAACAGCTTTGAGATTTGAACAACCAATCTTCTTGACTGCTTTTGACATCTTGACGCCAAGTTGTGTCTTCTTACCAGAGAATCCTTGTCCAACAATCTGCCCTGCTCTGCCACGCATGGAGCACATAAGAACGTTCTCATATTCAAGATCAAAGTTTAGAATAGAAGCAACCTGATCTCCAATGTCATTTACCTCACATAGGATATATGCATCGTTATATGCCTTTGCCATGTCATGAATGACACTTGGGAAAAGCATTGGTTTGATCTCATTGTTTCTATACTTAGCAACAACTTGATGGGGGAATGTAGTAATATCAAACACTACAAATGCTGAGTAGTCAATACCAACTCCTCTAGCAACGTCCACAGTCATAATATAGTCATGATCTTTTTCAGGATTATTGTAAATATCTAATCCTTTGTTAGACTTGATTGGATCTTCATAAACCAAACTTCTAAGTTTCGATGGATTGATTAGTGTGTCAACAGATCCAAGAAATTCACACTCAAACTCAACTCGGAACTGCTGGTCAGACGTGTTTGCAATAGTCTGTGCTTTCCACTTGGCATCTCTACCAGGAACTTCTGACCAGTGAACTTCTGTTGCTACATATTCATTCTTACCTCGTTCTGCATCATGCCAGTAACGATAAAAATGGTTCATACCATGTGGGGTAGAAACCATAATAACCTTGGTAGATTTACCAGAAGAAATTGTAGGATATACAGATGCGAAGAATTGATCTGCGATGTGGTTTGGGATAAACGCAAATTCGTCCAAGAAAATAATATTGAACGACATACCACGAACAGCAGATGCTGATGTAGATGCAGCAATGATCTTAGAACCATTCTCTAGTTCCATCGATCCTTTGTTGTAAACTACAATACCTTGCTGCATCCATTTAGGAAGGTTCTCATATGCAAGTTGAAGTCTCCCTAAGAGATCTCTCGCAGTAGATGCTTTGTTTGCAAGAATGCCAATGTTTACGTTATCGTTGAAAATTAGATAATGTAACAAGTAAGACACACACGTCGTAGACTTACCAGTCTGTCGTGGCATCTTACAGATGTTGAATCTATTCTCATGAAAATTCCTTACCAGTTTTTCTTGGAAAGGATACATCCTGAATGGGACAAGACCTTCATCAAGAGAAACAATTTGAATATAGTTTCTAGCAAAGTAAACTGGATCGTCTTTACATTTGATAAATTCTGCAACGTTATCTTCAGTCCACTGAATAGCAACGTTCGCTTTCTTTAGATTAGGATTGCCAAGATATACACCATCAGACATACATTATCACCCAAAATAATTTGTTACTTGCTTAGACATTCTGTCACGCAAATCGTTTATTTTTTGCTCATCAAACTTGGCAAAGTTTCCTCGCTTTTCTACTTTTTTATAGTAATGAAGAGCATTTAGAATAATAGTAAAGTCTTCAAAATCCAATTCAAAATCTAACATATTATTTTCTCTGATTTACTGACCAAGTTGATTCCATTCCTACTACTAGTAAGATTACAAATACAAAAACAAAAAGTGCGCTCATTCTACTAGCGTACCGTGGGCACGACGAATCTCTTTCAGTTTTTCTAGATTCATATCTTTGGTGCCTCCATCATAGGCATGAGCATAACCTTCAGTGATCATCTGCTCGTTCAATGATACTTCCTCATCTCCAATATATAACCAACCAAGAAGGCGACCGTACTTACCCATACCGCCAACCAATTCAGTTCTAACAGAGAGTTCATCGTCACCAGCAATAGCACCTTCTAGTTTTTCTTTCATCCAGTTGGTAGCATCTA
>Ga0209557_1000033_pt1 | contig 97841 bp, 104 predicted proteins | sample SaaInlV_120m_DNA_4_FD_184672 | JGI IMG/M metagenome (GOLD analysis project Ga0209557, IMG submission 184672) | Marine microbial communities from expanding oxygen minimum zones in the Saanich Inlet - Saanich Inlet SI074_LV_10m_DNA (SPAdes) (version 2) | ecosystem: Environmental > Aquatic >... | reverse complement strand
CACAGGGACGTGCGCGAAAGCGATGCGAGACAGGAGGTCTCGTCTGAGCGACCCCTATCAATTACTCGGAGCGAGGGCAGTCCTTTACTTGTAAAGGACCAAGCGATCGGGGTGCCCTTTCTTTTGGGTCTTTTCTTTGGGCACGCAAAGAAAAGATCGCCCCCACGGCAATGGAATATTTAACTTACTAATAAACCAGCAGTAACAACTAGAAGAGTTTGAGAATCTGTCGCAAAAAAATGAACGGTTACGCCCAACTCCATAGCCTAAGTAACTTCTCCTTCCTCCGCAGTGCCTCGCATCCACAGGAACTAGTAGAGCAAGCCTATCTGCTAGGTTACAGCGCTATTGCCATTACCGACGAATGTTCCCTTGCTGGAGTAGTAAAGGCTCATGTGAGAGCCAAAGAACTAGGCATCAAGCTGATTGTTGGCAGTGAGTTTCATCTTGAAGGTGATTGCCACTTGGTAGCTTTGGTGCCTAGCAGAAAGGCTTATCACGAGCTCTCTGGTCTGATTACTCTGGCGCGGCGCCGTATGCCCAAGGGGCAATATCAACTCAAGCTCAGTGATCTTCAGTTTCGGCTTAAAAATTGTCTGCTGATCTGGTTACCAGATATCAGAAAAGAAAGTGTCGAAGCTCAAGCGAAACAGCTAAAAAAGATATTTAAGCGCCGATTGTGGATTGGCTGGGCTCGGCAGTTTCAGGGTGGAGAATCAGAAGATATTGAAGCTGTGCAGGCTCTGGTCCAGCGAAATAAACTTCCCTTGGTGGCCTGTCCGAAAATTCGTATGCATCACCGTTCAGCAAAGCCTTTGCTGGATGTGGTGACAGGCATTCGGTTAAACCAGCCAATCCAGCAGTTGGGCGACCAACTTAGTGTAAATGCTGAATGCTGTATGAAATCACTACGCATTTTGAATAAGCGTTACCCAGCAGATTTTTTGCAGCAAAGTTTAGAAATTGCTGATTTCTGTAACTTTAGTCTGGATGAGCTTAGGTATCAATATCCAGAAGAGTTAGTACCAGACGATCAAAGCCCTATCCAGTATTTACGCCAGCTGGTAGAGGAGGGGGCGGCAATCCGCTGGCCCGAGGGTATAAAAGATGAGCATAGAAAACTATTGGAGCGCGAGCTCGAACTGATCGAGGAGCTTCATTACGAATATTATTTTTTAACCGTACATGACCTGGTTCGCTTTGCCCGCAGCCGAAATATTCTCTGCCAAGGCCGGGGATCAGCAGCCAATTCGGTGGTCTGTTACTGCTTGGGAATAACGGAAATATCTCCCGATATGATCAACATGCTGTTTGAACGTTTTATTTCCAGGGAGCGAGATGAGCCGCCGGATATCGATGTGGATTTTGAGCATCAGCGCCGTGAAGAAGTCATTCAATATATTTACCAAAAATACGGGCGTGAAAGAGCAGCTCTGGCAGCTACGGTTATTACCTATAGGGCTCGTAGCGCTATTCGGGACGTGGGTAAGGCCCTTGGAATGGATGCTTTGTTGATTGATGAGCTGGCTAAGTCATTGGCATGGTGGGATCGATCCAAAGAGCTGCAACAGCGTATTGAAGAAACCGGTATGCAACCGGGACAGCGCATGGTTCAGCTTTTCTACGAGCTAATACATCAGATCCTGGGTTTTCCTCGCCACCTTTCCCAGCACGTAGGTGGATTTATTATCACTCAGGGCCAGGTAAGTGAGCTCGTGCCTCTGGAAAATGCCGCCATGCCGGATCGAACGGTGATTCAGTGGGATAAAGAAGATCTTGAATCTATGGGGCTGCTCAAAGTCGATGTGCTGGCGCTGGGCATGCTTTCCGCTATTCGTCGAGCTCTCGAGCTGGTATCCGAATACGAGCCCGAGATTTCTCAGCTTTCTGACATTCCCAAGGAAGACCCGGCGACTTACGACATGCTCTGTCGTGGAGACAGTATTGGCGTATTTCAGGTGGAGTCTCGAGCGCAGATGTCCATGTTGCCGAGGTTAAAACCCAGAGAGTTTTACGACCTGGTTATTGAGATTGCCATTGTTAGACCCGGGCCTATTCAGGGCGATATGGTGCATCCCTTTTTGCGAAGGCGAGATGGTATAGAAAAAATTGATTATCCCAGTAAAGAAATAGAGAAGGTTCTAAAGCCCACACTGGGTGTCCCTATATTTCAGGAGCAGGCCATTCGCATGGCTATGGTTGCAGCCGGCTTTAGTGGAGGAGAGGCGGATAATCTTAGGCGAGCTATGGCGAGTTGGGGTAAAAATGGCAACCTGATGAAGTTTGAAAAAAAGCTGATCAATGGCATGTTGGAACGGGGTTATACAGAAGAGTATGCCAACCGCATTTTTGAGCAGATTAAGGGCTTTGGCGGCTATGGTTTTCCCGAAGCACATTCCGCTAGTTTTGCCTTGCTTTGCTATGTCTCCTCCTGGCTCAAATGTCACCATCCGGCGGCTTTTTATTGCGCACTGCTAAACAGCTTGCCCATGGGATTTTATTCAGCTTCACAGCTGGTTCAGGATGCCCAACGACACAATATTCTGGTTTTGCCCGTAGATGTTCAACAGAGTAACTGGGAAAGCACCTTGGAAATTAGATCAGGGGGCGATCAAAGAGCATTACGGTTGGGCTTTTGTCGTATAAAGGGACTGTCCGCAGAAAGCGGGTTAAGGATTGAGAGGGCTAGAGGTGACAGTCCTTACCAATCAGCTACCGAATTATCTCGGCGAGCACAGGTAAAAAAGGCAGATCTGGAACGGCTGGCTTCTGCTGATGCTTTAAACAGTATTGCGGGTCATCGCTATCAGGCCCGCTGGCAGGCCTCTGGAGTAGAATCACCACGACCATTACTGGAAAACTAAAGTGTCTGCAGGGCCGTTAATTGTGCGTAGACTACTCAAATAAGAGAGCAATCAAGGGTCAGAAATCAATGGTCAAAAATCAAAGGTGAGCAATCAAAGGTAAGCAATGAAAAAGACTATTTCGATAAGCCTTGTCACTATTTTGTTGATTGCCTTAAGCGGATTAATTTTGGTGCAGGTAGAAGAGGAGCAGGCGATGAAGGCTTTGGGTTTGAAAGAGGGGGTTTTACAACCTTGCCCGAATAGACAGAACTGCCATAACAGTGATGACCTGCAGGTAAAATTTCAGATTGAGGCAATTGCTGATCCTGAAGGAAAAAAATGGAGTCGACTTGTTGAGGTTATGGCGCAGCTACCCCGAACAGAGTTGATCACTGATGAGGGTAATTATCGTCATTTCACCCAAACCTCAGCCCGCATGCGTTTTGTCGACGATATTGAATTTCACTTCCGTCCGCAACAGGGGGAAATTGCGGTGCGTTCAGCATCGAGGCTGGGTTATCGCGACTTTGGAGTAAATATGCAGCGAATTGAGCATGTTCGCGCCTTGCTGGGAGGGTAAGTCATTGAAAAAGAAAGGTTATATTTCAATTTGGCTTAGGCTGCCTTCACAATAATTGACTAAAAACCGTGCTCAATTTTCAGCAAAGAAGATAAAATCTCTACCAATAAAAATAAAAAAATAAAACCAAACAGGACTTATTACGGGACATACAAAATGAAAAATTCTCTTTTAGCAGTAACAGCGAGCTTATTCGCTGCGCTGGCTTCCAATAGCTTTGCACACCATTCGTCAGCCCCTCACTTTGATCACGACAACCCCATTACTGTTGAAGGGAGGTTTTCTCATTTCAGAATGGTAAATCCTCACGCCTATTTCTATTTTGATGTAGAAGAGGATGGGGTGGTCAATGAATGGCGCTGTGAACTCAGCTCGGCTACTCAATTAACCCGTTGGGGCTGGACAGAAGATATGTTTAATGAGGGGCAGCTTCTCAAGGTCAGTGGTTCACCGGCCCGCCGCGAAGGGCAACATTGCTACACAAGTTCTATTGAGCTTGCTAATGGCACTGTGATCTCTCGAAACGGTGCGGTTGATGGTGTACAGACTGCCATTGCCGAACCTCAGGTAGCTGTCGAGCGCTCCTTCTTTTTGGAAGATGGTCGCTCAAATATTGAAGGTGCCTGGGTAACCCGTTCCTTTGGTCGCAGGGGTGCTGAAGGTATTCGCCCTCAATACACCGCTACCGACGTTGGTGAAGCCGTAATGGTAGGTTATGAAATGGAATTTGATGACCCGATATTACGCTGTCACCCTCTGAATATATTTAACGCCTGGAATCACGATCAACACATAAATGAAATCTATGTTGGAGAGGACACCATTACCCTTCAATACGGCTTTATGGATTTTGTTAGAACCATTCATATGAATCTGGACGATCATCCGGCCAATATAACAGCGAGTACCGGAGGATATTCTATCGGGCGCTGGGAAGGCGATACTCTTGTGGTAGACACCATCGGATTTGAACAGAGCGTACTGAATCACTTCGATGGCATGAGCCATAGTGATCAGATGCATGTAACGGAGAGATTCCGGGTAGATGCTGATACCGGTTATCTGATCAGAGACTACTACATAAACGACCCGCTATTTCTTGTCGGTGAGGTACATGGCCAAGATCTAATGACTCCAAGTGCGACAGGGTACAGCCCTTATAACTGTGTCGAGCTTAGCGGCGATAACAATATTCGTTCTGGGGATCAGTAGATCGATATAGAAGCTGCAGAAGAAATAAAAAAGCCCCGAATTATCGGGGCTTTTTTATTTTCATGTTTCTTTCTACAAAATTTAGTCCTAGTCGAAGTTCATCTCCAGCGTGAGGCCGTATAAAGCCTCGCCGAAAGAACCGACTTCGCAAGAATAGTTTTGCGGAGCTCCGCCAGGTCCCCAGATTACGCTTGAGCAAGCGAACTCTTCTGTCAAATTGTTACCCCAGAGAGAAGCGCTGTACTGATCATTTTCTCCGAAACTGTATTGAATTCGGGCATCCAGATAACCATGACTGTCTGATTCGTCTCGCACGGCTTCCGCTTGAACAAAGGTGTAGTACATAGAGGATGTATAGCGATAGTTCAGGGAAAGATCCACGAAACTGTTACCGACCGGCATGCTGTAGGAGCCGAAGAGGGTACTGGTTAAATCAGGCGTATTAGTGACTTCTTTGCCAAGCTGAGCCTGTGACAAAGGATTTAGACCGGTGATATCAGTAACTTCGCTATCAACGGTTCCCAAACTTCCCTGGAAATACCAGCGTTCATCTGGAGCCCACTTCACCTCTAGCTCAACTCCTTTCAGCTCAATAAGAGGTACGTTTACGATCGCTGGAACACCCCCATAGCTCTCAAATAGTTGGAGGTCTTCCCATTCGTAGAAAAAATAAGAAGCGTTCATTTGAAGGGTGTTGTCCATGAAGTCGGCTTTATATCCAAGCTCATAAGCCGTCATGAATTCAGGGTCAACTGGATCATCACCCGTCGATAGGGCTCTATTATCATAGGAACCGCCCTTAAAGCCTTTTGAAACACTACCCCACAGCAAGGAGCCGTCCATCGTGCTGTAGTCAAAACCAAGTTTCCAGCCAAGCTCGCTTAGCTCCTGAACAGGAGAGTCCGTATTCCCAGCTAGTCTGCCTGGAGTTAGTCCAGGGCAATTTGCTGCACGAAAATCTCGATCGAGTTCCTGAGATCCGGCTGCGCTTGGCGTAAAGCCACAAACTGTGCGAACCCAATTGTCATTGTCTGCCGAAAGCTTGTCATCGGTGTAACGAACTCCGCCAGTCAGAGTCAGCGCGTCTGTGATTTCTTTATCCAACTGAACATAGGCGGATACAGCGTTATATTCGCTATTGATATCGATTCCCGGTGTCACTCCCATCCCACCCGCGCCGCCGGTGTTTGCAACCCAGGTATCTTCTTTAGATTCTGATCCAGTGAGATAAAGCCCTGCGAGCCACTGAAGTGAGCCATCAGTGGTAGATGTGAATCGCAGTTCTTGCTGCCAAGTCTCCCACTCACCTTCACGGTTTGGAACAAATCCAGTCAGCTCCTGACCGTTTCGCTCTTTGGTACTGGTCTCGTCAAAAGAAGTGATCGAAGTAAGATCAAAGCTTTCAAAAGAATAGTCGACACCTATACGAAGACCATTCCAGTCTGAGTTATATCCATCTTCTGGATCCTGCCAGGTTTGCCCAAAAGGAGTTGAAAAGTTTACCAGGCGAGTAAATAGTCCGGCTGAAGGGTCCGGGTTGTCGATAACTCTGCCACTGTTATTGCTTGCGTCGTAATCTGCCTGCAAAAATGGTTGTGAGGCAACATCTGCAGCAGTCGCAATTACATAGCGATCAGTAACACCGGTAAAGCTCGACTCTCTGGCGTTTTCAAATTCTGGGTCGACCGTGCCATCCGAGAGGCGATTACCCCGCAAGCGCACCGCTAAGTCTTCACCTTCGATCTCGCCAGTAGATAGAGTGACTGAAACCGAAGCATTTTCACCGCTGTCCCAAACTAGATTTACTCGCGCGCCAGAACTCTCCGATGCACCACCTGTGTCACTGCCATCCAGGACATTGGTCCAGACTCCATCGAAGCTATCGCTAAAACCTGCTATGCGCCCAGCGACGTTTTCAGTTAGATCAAAACCCACAGCGCCTTCAAATCGTTGTTTACCGCCATTTCCGGCTCTTAACCTGATGTTGCCGCTCGTGCCATCGCCTGGAGTGGCCTGGTTTGTATGCCAAACAACGGCACCGCCTGTGGTATTGCGGCCATAAAGCGTATTTTGAGGGCCACGCAACACCTCAACGCGATCGACATCGTAAACACCAATCGCTCCTACGAAAGGCGAGACCATGGACACGTCGTCGATGTAGGTGCCAACGGATTGCTGCCCGGAGAGGTGTACGTTGTCTGTACCAACTCCGCGAATTGCGAATCCCGTGTTACCGCCTGAATTTCGATTGGTTCCAATATTTGCAAAGACTTTTTCAAGATCATCTGTTCTGGATACGTCAAACTGATCAAACATGTCACCAGCAAGAGCATTTACTGAAATGGGAACGTCCTGCAAAGACTCTTCCCGCTTCTGCGCTGTAACTAATATTTCTTCAATTTGCCCCAAGGTTGGGGCAGCAATAACTAAGCCCGCACAGAGTGCAATAGATTGGCGAACGGATTTGTTTCGAAAGTTCATATGTTTTCCCCGTAAAAGACGTTGATAAATATGTGCCAACTCTATGGTTGGCTTTCATAGGACGGGGACTATGTCAGAAAAGTTACACTAGGGTTACTCAGCTCTATTGATCAGTGAGGTAAGTCATGATTACCGCTGCTGATCTCGTCAGAAAAATGAATTTCTTACAGCTCAGACTGAGCTTGTTCTTATTTTGAAAGTAGTTGAATCACTTCGATTATTCGAGGTTTTATATTTAGTCGATTTTTTGGATACTGCTTCCGTCAATTTGCAAACAGGCTATTTCCGATCCGTGAACAGATATGAGTGCAAGCTGAGTGCAGCTCTGACCCTCTATCGTCAGATTGGTTGCCGTTCCCTCTCTGATCAGGTGAACAAAGCCATCGAAACTTTGGTACATCGGCAAATTAAGGTAGTAGGGAAGGGATTCACCAAACATAAAGCCATTGTTTTGAAAGGATCTTGCTTCAATATCTTCAGGTTCCCGCATGCTGTACAGAGGTATTTTGCCTGCGTACCTAGCGGGGTTTTCCGATAAGCCTTCGGGCATCGAAAATACTGATCCCTCCAAATAGGTTTTTTCTTCATGGCGGGTCACTAGATAAAGGCCCTCATAGGTCAGCACCAAATAGGATGGTGTTTGGCTATAAACCGCTGTGAGACCATAGGCAAGAGCAGCAATTTGTAACGCAACGATCACGGAGAGATCGAGAACCAGTGAGGCTTTACCTTTTTTGAAAACGATGAGAGTCAGCAGTGGCCCAATTGCCAAATCCACCAGCAGGATTAGCTGCACACCTTCTACTGCCCCCAAGCTCATTAAGGGCGAAGGAAACCATATAACAAACAGCAGAACGAGTATCAGGCCTGCTACTAGCAGACTAATGCCGAGGTGAATTCCAGCGGCGACTAACTTGTCTTTCAATGTATCCCCTCATATTTCAGCTAGGCGAAGATATTAATTAAATTGTCTTTGAGTTCAAGATTTAGGCTGTTTCAGAAGAAACACACCAAAAACCAGAGTTCGCCGTTTAGTTTAGTTTTTTTAAATTTCCCACCAACTCGACAGAGCTCCAGCTTCATTGTGACAGGATGTTCCAGTGGAAAAGAACTTAGGGGAGCGAAATATGAAATTCAATAAATGTCTATTTTTTGCAGGAATGTTGATTTTAAGTCCATTGGCGGTGGCTCAATATGATACAAGCTGGGATAACTCACGAGGGATAAACCAAATCTCACCAAACGTATATCGATATGGTGCAGGTGGGAGTATTAGCGGGCTATTTATTCCAACTTCCGAGGGGATTATTTTAGTCGACGGCCCCGCTTCGCCCTGCGAGCCCGGTGCTGGTCAGTGGTTAAAGGACGAACTTGATGAGCGATTCGGTGTTCCTGTTCGCTATGTCGTCTTAAGCCATGATCACCAAAGCCATATCTGCGGAACCGACGCATTTAAAGACACGGCGGTTGCTATTGGTCACAAGAAGATTAGACCCCATATGCTTCGGGAAGGACGTCTTGGTGCCATTCCTACCGTTACCTTTGAAGACTCAATGGATATTGATCTGGGGGGCATCAAGGTTTCCCTGCACTATTTTGGCCCTAGTCATAGCGACAACCTGATCGCTACTCATATTCCTCAGGACGGTGTTCTCTTTATTCCCGACTTGAGTCGGCCGGAGGGGCAGTTGCCTAACCCGGATTTTCGTGACATGGAAGTGGACAGTGCTATCGAAGTACTGGGTGAGCTAGGAAAGATGTATGAGGTTGATATTGTTGTGCCCAGCCATGGTTCGCCGGTAGCGACTCAGGCTTATTTCCACCGCTATCGTGAATATCTGATAGCTCTGAGAGAGAGAGTTTTGGATCACATGATAGAGGACATGTCCCTCTATGAGATTCTTGAAGTAGTCACCATGGAAGATTTCTCCGATTACACCAATCTCGAGCAGAACCTGGAGCGAAATGTCACCACGATGTATGACTATTTATACCGCTATCGGGAGCCTAACAATCCCGGCGGGTTGCCTATTCGAGCGCCTCAATAAAATAATATTTAGAGCAACAAAAACGGGGATCTGAATGGATCCCCTTTTTTGTTAGCTTGAGAAAAAATACTAAACTAGGCAGATTTAGAAATCGCCTTTAGCAAGGGCAGCTCAACACCGGATAGATAACGTATCAGCGCACCACCTGCGGTTGAGACATAATTGATTTGAGTGATGTCTGTGTACTTCACAAAGGAAGTTACTGAGTCTCCACCACCAATCACACTGTAGCCTTCGGCGTCTGCCACGGCGTTCCAGAGAGTCTTAGTACCTTTTTCAAACTTTTCGTCTTCGTAGATACCAGCAGGTCCATTTACAAAGATGGTTTTGGCATTGGCAATAACTTCGCAGTAATCGGCAATGGTTTGGTCGCCGATATCCGCCAGATCCATGGTGTCGGTGATATCCGCTAACGCGACGTTGGCGCGAGCGCCATCAACCTCAGCGGCAATGTCTGAAGCATAGAGGATGGTATCTCGATGATTCTCCAGAAAAGCTTTCGCAGGCTCGACATATTGGTCGAATCCTTTGTAGCTGATGAAACCGCGAGAGGACTCACCAATATCAACACCGTCAGCGATCATGAAAATTTGACCAACAAGACCGACCATAAGGATCTTGTCCGCTGATCCCTCTTCAAGAACCTTCTCAATCATGCCAAAGGCATCGCCAGCTCTTGCGCCACCGAGAATGTATACGCAGGGCCGCTCAGGCTCAGAAGTAATAGCTTGTAGCGCTGCCAATTCGTTCATCAGCAAGCGACCAGCGTAGGAGGGCAGTACCTCCTGAAACCCGACCATGGAGGGCGAGTTGCGGTGCGCAGCAGCAAAGGCATCGTTGACGTAGGCATCAAAAAGAGGGGCTAGACGACGAATCATGTAGCAGCTCTTCATATCCTCAGGCTCTTGTTTAACGACATCCTCAAAAGTAGAAGCTTCTTCTACCAAATAGCGGATATTGTCGAGTAGAAGAATCTGCCCGTCTTCCAGACTGTTAATTTTCTCAACAGCGGCCGGACCAGCGATGTCTTCGATAAAGTCGATAGGTTTGCCAACGGCCTCAGATAGACGGCCGGCATGCTCTTCAAGACTGATAAGAGATCGGTAATCTGTTGTGTCACCTTGGTGCGCAATAATGACTAGCTTGGCGCCTTTGTCAGCGAGATCGCGGACTGTAGGTACACTTTTCTGAATGCGGTTGTCGTTGACAATCTTTCCAAACTCGTCAACAGGAGAGTTGATATCAACGCGAAGAAGAACTCTCTTACCAGAGAATTCTCCTTCGTCGATATCACGAATGCCGTTGATTACTGCCATTCGACTTAACCTTCAGCGCTCATATTGAGGTATTTGTTAGTTGCAGCTACGCCCTCAACACCATCGGATTGCATTCCGGTACAGGCACGCACCGCATCCATAGTTTCTGGAATTGTGATGGCTTCTTGAGGAATGTTGATGGAGAAGATCAGATTGTCACCTGATTTGGCAACGGTTTCTTCCCAAAGACCCACTTCATACATATCTGCACGCATGTTGCCTTTGTCACGCGCGTAGCGGAAGAAAGCACCATTTGAATTAAAGCCATCCGCAATTTTTGCAGTCATGATGCGTGGATGCTTTTTGAAGTGCGCGATAGCATCTTCTGGGGAAATATCTTCTTTCGTTGTCGCAACTACACTGATGATGTGTCCGTGAGTCACTGGCGTGTGAACCAATACTCCGGTGCAATCAACGTGAGGCATGATAGTCATCAAATCCACAGCTTGGTGGTTTGGGACAGCTTCGATCATCAGATTGTTTGTGAGACCACGGTGAGTATCACCGGGATCAGCTACACGACGGATGATGGTGATAGCGGCTCGCTCTACGCCCACAGCGCGATCTAACCAGTCAATTACGCGGATCAATCCAGTTGTGTTACAAGAAGTCAGCTTCAGGAAGTCAGCGCCGATTCCTTTGTCGTAGTTGGCATAGCCGTGGAAGAAAACGTCCGCAATGTCATTCTTCTCACCGCCCTGAAAAATGCCTTTTACGCCATGCTTAACGTAGAGCTCTTTGTTTTTGGCACCAATGCCTGGGCCAGTCGCGTCGAGAGCAACGTCTACCTGAGAAAGAAGGTCATCAATATTACCTTTCACCGGTATTCCGGCATCCTCAAGACCCTGTTCCATTCCAGGAACTGCGCAGTACAGATCGTAAGGCATGCCACGAGCTTTTAGAGCCCGTAGTGAAATAGTTGGTGCAACGTCGGCAATACCAACAAGCTCCATGTCTTCTTGAAGTTCAACACCATCAGCTAGACGCTGACCGATTACTCCGTAACCAATAACAGCTACTTTAATCATTATCAATCTCTCCTAAGTAGATTTTGTCTATTCGTATTCGATGTGAAAAACCATCGAATATCTCGAATGTGTATTTGGCGCTGCCTTCTCACCATGAGGCGATGAAGGCGCACCGAGAAAATCAATTATTGGATTCTTAGCTCAGAATCGAAACTGCAAAATAATCGACAAAAATATGAAAAGAGCAAGAATTGTCGATTATATACCCATTCAGGTTAGAGGAAAATGGCTAAGCGCCACCTCAACTAAAAATCTGCAATAAATGCTCTCACTCGCTTGGCATTTTTGCCCTGATCTCCTCTACCAAGACGTGAGTGGGAGCGAATATCCACTACGCTTCCAGCGCCGGCTGAGCGAATTCGAATTACCACGTCATCTTGAAAACCAAAAAACGGGGTGGTTGCCACAGCTTCGATTATTCCCGAATCCGAGCTCTCGGCGATCAGTTCCCAGCCATAACCCCTAACTAACTCTAAACTGCGAGCGAAGGCTTCGCTTGCCGACAGGTCTGTATTGATAGGTGCAATATCAGGAAATGCATCAGCTTGGCGTTCAACTGCAGACGCGCCGGGATACTCCAGTGTGTTTGCATTCTCTGGTCGAACTGCAGCAACTGCGTCAAATAGCGGTGGATCGAGAGTATCGGTAGAAATATCGTTCAGGGGTGGCCCGGGAGGGTTATCGTATTCGGAGGGCTGACTGCTGACAGCGACAAATACCAATGCCGCCACTAGAAGAGTAGCAGCGCCACTCAAAATTCGAGAAATTAGGCCGCCTTTGAGGAAGGCGTAAACTAGTACCAGAGCAGAGAAAACTGCAACGCCGGCACCGATTTCAACGGCCTGTCGAACTATTCCATTCGCATCCCGGAAGCCCATTGAACCGCTCTGTACACTGAGCATGCACCAAACAACAGTGAGCACGCAGCCAAGGCTTGCCGCTAAAGCGATTGCCGACCAAAGTTTTGGACACTTCAATAGTTTCATTTCTCTACCCCAAATAATTTTTTGTGCATATTACAGTCAATACTCGTTGAGAGTAATGGAATTTACCTTCTGCAATAGTTCAGAACTTGCCCCTTAAACGGCTTCTGAAGATACTCGCAATTTTCCGGCGGGGATTGACTATGCTGAAATCCCAGAGCCACCATTTTTTTACTAAATACCGCATGATTCCCCCGGCCCGGGTCGACAATGACTACTTCACAGTAGGGGTTCGTGTGCCTTTGGATAAAAGACGACAGAAGTTCGGCGTGTTCCTGCTCGTAGAGGAGATCACTTCCTATGATCAGATCAAACTTGCCGAGGCCATCCGCATTGTCGGCCCAACCAGTTCTTAAAAAAGGAATTTCCTTGCACCCATTTAACTGAGTATTGGTTGCGAGAAATCTGCCAGCCTCTGGGTGGTAATCAGTGGCCGTGATATCCGCGCGGCGTAAGTTAAGCAGGACGCTGGAAAGCCCAATACCACAACCAATCTCTAGTATGCGCTTGCCTTCGATTTCGTAGTGTTCCATTTCATGAGCCAGAACTTCACTCGAGGCCCAGATCACGCCAAAAAAAGGCCATTGAGCTGACGAAATACCTAGGTTTTCTGCTTCACCCAAGTCATCGGAAAATTGATTCGCATCTCTTAGGCTTTTTATATGAAGGTCGAATTCCTCGAACTCGAGGGTTTGATAGCGGTATCGTAAGGTCGACATGATGCTGTTCGCTAGTTTGTGTTCTATAAAGTAGTAACACGCAACAAGCCAAAACCAGACAGGAATCGCTACGCAGGAAGAGGGCCATTATAGGCATATCTAAACGATGAAATTAGTTATGAGATGAGCTAATAGATGGGCGGGGGAGATGAGTCAGGAGATTACAGAGCGAATTTGATATAGCATTCTGTTGGTATCGGGATACTGATGTTAGCGAATCTTTTTAGGAAACAATTAAATGAATCTTTGGATGATGATACTCCTTCCATCTGCTCTAGTAGGAGTGTGCTGTGCATTTTTATTCCAGAAAAAATGGGCGATATTTCTAGCTGGGTTAATTCCCTGGCTTGGATTTCTTGCAGTGCTTCTTTATAGCGTCTACATACAATCCTATGACGCTATGGATGCCTCTATGTGGCCTATAGCTCAGTTCTTTGGCGGTAATGCAGCGGCCTTTGCGGGGGTGATGGGTTTTGTCGCAACGCGCTGGTTTAGGGGAGTAAAGAATCGCGATAAGCCGGCGGAGTGAATTGTTCTAACTAAATTGCTTTTACCTTTTTCGCAGGACATTTAGAACACTTATAGACAGTGACTAATTTTCCTTCTTTCGGGTCAAACTGCTTTTTCTGATCTACCTCCCACTTGTGGAAGCCGTGTTGGCAAAGACCGAGGTTTTTGGCCCTTTTCTTTTTCTCCATTTTGAAAGAGATTAACTCGGCCGTCATCTGAGTTGTCCCAGACTAAGTTCGATCGCTTGTTTCTCAGAAGAAAGTGATATCTGATTTTGATCGAGCATGACCTGAATATGCATGTTTCTCTCGGCTATTTGAGCCAAGGCTTTGCTTTGTTCGTCTGATATTGTAAAAACGCTCAGGTTATTTATGGCAGCTAGCTTGCTCTGATTCTGTTGCCACCAAACTTGTGGGGCATTGCCGCCGTAGGTGAGCAATGTCACTTTCTTTGCCCTTCCGCTGGCTTGGCGCAAACGCCGTTCATCGGGTTGTCCAAGCTCTATCCAATGCTCAATTTCACCGCTTAAAGACTTTTGCCAGAGGTCGGGCTCGTCATCAGTGGAGATGCCCTTGGTCATTTGTAAGAGTTCATCCGCATGCAAGGCGAACAGCAAGATCCTCAGCATCATGCGTTCATCTGTTTCAGATGGATGACGAGCTATCACGAGATTGTGGGTTTGGTAGTAGTGACGCATCAGGTCACTAATAACAAGTTCACACTTAAATATGGTTGCCTTTATCGCCACGGCTGAAATCCCTGATTAGGGTGACTTGTTCCAAATATGATCGTTATTCGCCACGCCAGCGGCCTCATCAGATTCTAACCAGTTTGTTTCCAAATAAAGTGCTTCCACTTTCTCTCTTGCCCAGGGTGTTCTGCGCAAAAATTTCAAGCTGGAGGCAATGCTGGGGTCACTAATAAAGCAATTGATCTTGATACGTCGCCCCAGCTCCTGCCAACCATACCTTTGCTCAAGTCGGGTGACGATCATTTTGAGAGTCACCCCATGCATTGGGTCACTGGAAGAATCGCTGGAAGAATTGCCGGCTTCTCGACTCATCTTTTTTGCTTGGGGAGCTCAGCCTTTTTAACTCGAAGTTTACTGTCGTCGAGTTCAGTTCCATTAAGCTCCTTCATGGCCGCCTTGGCTTCACCTGATTTTGGCATCTGAACAAAACCAAAGCCTTTGGATTCGCCGGTTTGATCGTCAAGTACGATATTGCAGGATTGAACCACTCCGTGCATTTCAAAAAGTGTACGCAGATCAGCTTCTGTAATGCTGCGGGCTATATTGCGAACTAATAGTTTCATTATTTTCCCGCCTAGTTATAAAGATTGATCTAGTTGTGTTTGTGCAGCTCTTCGTTCAGTTCAATGGCTGACTTATTCGTCAGGCACTCAATGGCCCCGCTTAGTGAATTGCGTCGGAAAAGAAGATCCGATTTACCTGATAGGTCAGCGGCTTTGGGTGTGCCAATAGTGCTACCGGATTCATCCAGCAAATTTACTTTGGTTCCGGCAGTGATATAGAGGCCAGCTTCAACCGTGCAGCGGTCTCCAAGTCCAATACCGATACCTGCATTGGCTCCGATAAGACAGTTTTCACCAACGGCAATAACCACATTTCCCCCGCCGGAAAGAGTGCCCATGGTGGAACAACCTCCGCCCAGATCCGAGCCTTTGCCAATAAAAACACCGGCTGAAATACGACCTTCAATCATATTGGGGCCCTCGGTGCCAGCGTTAAAGTTCACAAAACCCTCGTGCATAATCGTGGTGCCTTCACCCAGATAGGCTCCCAGGCGAACTCGAGAAGCGTCGGCAATACGCACACCAGATGGAACCACGTAGTCGGTCATCTTCGGGAACTTGTCCATGCAGTTAACCTGAATACTCTCTCCCTTGAGCCGTGCGGCTAGTTGTCGTTCCACCAGATCTGCAGGATCAATGGCTCCTTCTGAAGTCCAAGCGTTATTGGGTAGAACGCCAAATACGCCGTCGAGCACCGTCTGGTGAGGCTTTACTAGTCGATGGGAGAGAAGGTGTAGTTTCAGGTAAGCAGATGGCACATCCGTCGGCGCACTATCCTGCTCCAGCACGCAGATAACGATGGCGCGTGACCCGCCAACCAAAGCACGACATATGTCACTCAGTTCCTTTTCGCCAGCCTGTTCAAGAGCGGTACTCAGTTGGGTTGCCTGAGAATCGTCCAACTGAGTGGTAGTGAGACCGACGCTAGCGGCAACGGCATCAACTATGTTCTGTTCTGGCTTTAGTAGGGGTTTTGGATACCAGACCTCTAGCAGATCGTTCTTGTTGTTCAGGGTTCCGCTGCCGATGGCCAGGCTGTAACAGGTTGTCATTTATTCTTCTCTTAGGTTGTCGTTATTAGGAGGATAGCTATTTAAATAGGGATTGATACTGCTCAGCTTTAAAGCCCACTTCAATGCCTTTTTTACTTTCCAGCACCGGTCGTTTTATCAGAGTGGGGTTTGCTGTCATCAGCTGCACCAGTTCGGCTTCAGCTGTCTTCGATTTTTGATCTTCTTCCAGATTGCGCCAGGTAGTGCCTCGTTTATTTAGAAGTAGTTCCGTGCCAACGGCTTTGGCCCATTGGGACACTTGTTCGGAACTTAGGCCGTCCTTGCGAAAGTCCACAAACTCAAAAGGAATATCTGCCTGGTTGAGCCAGGTCTTGGCCTTTTTGACGCTGTCACAATTGCTGATGCCATAAAGCTTGATCATAAGGTGCAAAATCCGGATCAGGGTTGAGGAGCGAAGCCACTATTTTGGCAACTGCTGCAAAATAGGTATTGATGGCCAGGATCATTCAACAGAATATTCAGTTCGCTGGCATTGTTTTGCAGTTCAAACCAATAGGTCCCGAGCGTATTAGCCAGACCCGACCCACTAGGGGATCGACCCTGAATCGGCAGCCAACTGCTAACCGAGTCGGAAATAATCTGCAGTAATTGTTCTCTCCAGCTTTGAGGCGGAGTGCTCTCCACCAATCGATAGTTGTCGGAAACTCCGGCGAGTGCTGCAGCGGAATCTGCCGCATCCAGAAGTGAACCGATTTGATCTACCAGGCCTAGTTCTAGAGCTTGGCTGCCGGTCCAAACGCGGCCTTGAGCGATATCATCTAATTCTTCGACCGAAATCGAGCGGCTATCTGAAACCAGCAGTAAAAACTCATCATAAATATGGTCGACGCCGGATTGCACAATTTGGGCCACTTGATCTGTAAGGGGCATATCAAGAATGAAGGCGCTGGCTAAAGGACCGGTTCCCACACCATCACGACGTATGCCGACCGTCTCAAGCGTTTCTTCGACAGTGGGAATAATGCCGAATACACCGATACTGCCGGTAATGGTGGTCTCCGTAGCCCAGATTTCATCTGCTGGAGTAGAGATCCAGTAGCCGCCAGATGCTGCTACGGAACCCATCGAAATGACTACAGGGATGCCTTCCTCATCGTATCGAGCCAGCTCCCGCCGAATTACGTCCGACGCAAAGGCACTGCCGCCAGGGCTGTTCACCCGAAGTACCAATGCCGCCAGATCTTCATTTTTTCTGACCTCGCGCAATTGGGCTGCCAGACTATCTCCGCCAATGCTCCCGGAAGACTCAGAGCCATCCATGATTGAACCGGAAGCGACGACTAGTGCGACCTCCGCAGTGTTATCGTCGTAATCCATATCAACCTGGCTAAGATAGCCGCGATAATTTACGTGGGAGTAGAAATCAGTGTCTTCTTCGTCAATAGGACCTATGGCCTCAATCAAAATGTCGAGTATTTCATCCCGGAAATAGACCCCATCCACTAAGCCTGTTTGTAAAGCAACTTCTGCGGCGTCACCTTCAAACTCGAGCATAAGTTGGTCGTATTCATTGGCGTAGCGATCCAGCAATTCCACGGATACTTCTCTATTGCTGGCAATGGTTTTCTTGTATACCTGCCAAATGTCCTCGAGCCAGAGTTGAGTTTGATTAGCAGATGCCTCGGACATTTCTCCCTCAACAAAGGGTTCAACTGCGTCTTTGAATTCGCCAGTGCGAAACACATGAAAATTGACTTTTAACTTATCAAAGGCATCGCCGTAGTAGCTGCGGAAGCTACCAAGACCCTTCAGTTCAACGCCACCGTAGTGATTGATATAGATATCATCGGCGAAACTGCCCAGAAGATATCGTTGTTGAGTAAAGAAATCGGCAGCTGCATAGACGCGTTTGCCTGTCTTTTTAAATCGCTCGATTGCTTCCCCTAGCTCCAATACTTTGCTCGAACCGCCACCGGAAAAATCGTGAAGCACCATCACCATTGAGTTGATGCGATCATCCTGCGCAGCCGCGTCGATAGACTGGATCACATCGCGCAACAGGTGTTCTGAGGGTTGGCTGTCAGACACAATGGCCTCGAAGGGGTCTTGATAGGTGAGCTCATCCACAAGCACACCATTTAGCTCGACACGTAGAGCGCCGGAATCAGGAATGTAAGCATTTGGTCCTTGGTTCCATGCGGATATCAAGCCAATCCAGGCGAACAGACCGATCACCAGAAGCAATACCACAAAGCCTTTCACTACTTTGCCAACTATGTTGAAGATTTTGCTGATGCCGGCAAAAAAAACCTTTAGCGTGGACAAGGCAGTTCCACTTTCTGCTGTTGTTGGATCATGGGCAGTCGATGGGCTCTGGGCAGTTGAATCATTCATACGCTGAGTTCTCCTGATGAATTCTTTTCCTGTCGCTCCAGGTCAGCCCGGTACTGCCAAGTGGAAAACATCATTGACGAGATAAAAAGTAGGATGGTGAGTGTAGTAGAAATAATTTCTGAAACCAGATTTCCAGAAGTTGAAAGCTTAGAGACGAAAACGATGAAGTAGAGCAAAAGCGCAAAGCAGAGCATGGAGGCTGAGCGTCTTCTACCCTTCAGCAAACCTGGCACAAAGAGCAGCAGCGGGACGCAGCTGACTAATATGCGGAACACAATGTCGATTCCAATCAATAGATGATTGACCGCCAGATTGAAAATTAGCAAAAGGAGCATGACCCATGAAGCTTTAAGAGCTATGTCTGAAAATTTCTGGTAGTCCTTGATAAGTTGTTTCTTCAAAGGTCGGCCGCCTCAATCGCACTAGCTATTTTGGCCACTCTTGTTCCGAGGAGCTTGCACAATGCAGCTTCAGAATCCGAGATTGGATTGTCCGATTTGCCGCCGGCCAGATGGGAAGCACCGTAGGGAGTTCCGCCGGTTTTTGTCTCTGAGAGTTCCGTTGCAGTAAAGGGGATACCGCAAAAAAGCATGCCATGGTGGATCAAGGGTAGTGACATGCTCAATAGAGTAGATTCCTGCCCGCCATGCATTGAGGAGCTAGAGGTAAAGCAGGCCGCTGGTTTGTTGACCAAGCTGCCTTCCATCCATGCCGAGCCGGTGCCATCGATAAAATATTTAAGAGGAGCAGCCATATTACCGAACCGGGTAGGGCTACCGAGAATTAAACCATCGCACTGCTTAAAGTCGGTTTCGCTGCAATAAATCGGCCCTTGCTCTGGCTGTTTAGGCTCGGAGGCTAAATTATCTGGAGAAACAGAGGGAACAGTGCGCAGCATAGCCTCGCAGCCCGCGACGCTTTCAATTCCATCTGCGATTAGTTCAGCCATCTGTGCGGTGGCTCCAAATCGGCTGTAGTAGAGCACCAGTATTCGTGACACTTTGTTTCCTCTCTTGATTAACCGATTAATTCCAAGACATTTTCAGGCGGTCTTCCCAAAACGGCCCGATCATTGGCAACAACAATAGGCCGTTCAATCAGGCGGGGGTTTTGGCTCATAGCCTCTATCAGGCTCTGATCACTAAGCTCAGTGTTCGACAAACCAAGGCTCTTGTATTCCTCTTCGCCTTTGCGAAGAAGATCTCTCGCAGAGATGCCTAATTTTTTGATTACTGCGGCAAGCTCATCAGTGCTCGGAGTATTTTCCAGATATAGAACAATTTCTGGTTCAATACCGGCCTCTTCGATCAGCGCTAAGGTTTGTCGAGATTTAGAGCATCTAGGGTTGTGGTATATCTTGTACTGGGTCACTAAAATGCGATTCCTGCAATTAAAATTCGGCCCTGCATTCTATTGTGTTCGGAAGCTTGCATGAAGGTATTTTCTTGTAGGTTTGTGCTTATTCACCAATTAGTTAGGAAAGAAAATGATTTACGGCTCTAGTCTGTTCAAGAAAATTGGTTTTAGTGTCTCGATACTTCTACTAGCAAGCTGTGCCAGCGAAGAAGAAGGTTATGACCTTTTGGGTGGTGGCAAAGCTGATGTTTTGGGGGATGAGCGTGTCGTTTTCCTGAACTATTGGGCAGTTTGGTGCGGTCCCTGTATTGCAGAGATGCCGGAGCTGGCTGAGTTCTCCCAGCAGTTCGAGGATCGCGCAGTGGTTTATGCCATTAATTTTGATGGCGTATCAGAGGAGCAGCTGCAGTCAGATGTCGACACCCTGGGTGTAAACATCCCCGCTATTATTGTTGATCCTCAAGAAGAACTCGGCTATTCCCGGCCAGAAGTTTTGCCAACCACCTATGTCTATAAAGGCGGAGTTTTACTTGAAACCCATGTTGGCCCGCAAACCGTGGAAAGTATGGAGGCCATGCTGGTTCATTTGGAAAATGCTTCATGACCTATGCCGTTAAAGGCATTGTGCAAGGACATGTACAGGGGGTTGGCTTTCGCTACCACCTAAAGCAGGCAGTGGAATCAACGCAAATTGTGGGACATGCGTTGAACCTGCCAGATCGAACCGTTGAGGTTTTGCTTATCGGCACTCCAGAGGAAATTGCCTCGGTTCAAAGTGCAGCTCAGGAAGGCCCAAGGTACGCTCGTGTGGATAGTATTAATTGGGAAGATGTCGAAACTCATCTGATCGAAACCTTAGCTATAGAGGGTTTTCGCATTGGTTGAAGAGGTGTCTTCCGTACCGCTCTTGGAAGCAAAGGGCATTTGTTGCGAACGCGGTGATAAACAGCTGTTCGACTCTTTTGATCTCAGCCTCAAAGCAGGAGAGATATTGCAGTTGGCCGGGCCCAATGGTTCGGGTAAGACAACTTTGTTGCGCTCGATCTGCGGTATCTTCGACGCCCGCATTGATTCTCTCGTGTGGCGAGGAATCCCAGTAACTGATCCTCTCCAGTATGCCGACGAGCTTCTCTATTTAGGTCACAGGCCTGCCATACGACATCATCTAACCCTGTATGAAAATCTTTCCTGGTACTCCTGTCTCAGTCGCTGTTCCGATTCGGCCCAGTTAGACCAAGTCATTGCAGAAGTAGGGTTGCAAGGCTATGAGGATGAGTTGGCAAGCTCTCTATCTGCTGGTCAAAAGCGCCGTATCGCGCTGGCTCGATTACGCCTTGTCGACTGCAACCTCTGGGTTCTCGATGAGCCTTTCGCATCACTTGATGTGGAGGGTGTAAAAATGTTGTGCGGTTGGATTCAGTCCTTCGTTCAATCGGGAGGCTCGGTGGCCTATTCAACTCATCAGCCGGTTGAGTTTTCAGGCTGTGATTCGCGCATTTTGAATATTGATTCCTCGAGAACATTGAATAGGGGCGGAGCGAGACAATGATCGGCCGCGTTTTTCACTATGAATTTTTACAAGCCTATCGCCGTCGTAGCGAACTGGTCACGCCGGTGGTGTTTTTTGTGCTGGTGTGTTCCATGTTCCCGCTGGCTTTAGGTTCCGTAGCTGATCTGCTCGCTCCTTTGGCTTCTGGGGTGATCTGGGTAGCAGCTTTGCTCGCAACTCTGTTGTCTCTTGATCAGATGTTCAGGCAAGACTTTGACGATGGAATTCTCGAGCAGATGGAATTATCGGAAGTTCCTTTTTATCAGTTGGTCGCTATAAAGATATTGGCTCACTGGTGCCTGACAGGCTTACCCTTGGTTGTGTTGTCGCCTCTGTTGGCGATGATGCTATTTATGCCCTCAGAAAGTTATTTGAGTTTGATTGTTGGATTGTTTCTGGGAACGCCGATTTTGAGCTTGATTGGAGCGATCGGGGCAGCCTTAACGGTTAAAATACGACGTGGGAACGTGGTGTTGTCGCTGCTAATTATGCCGCTCTACGTTCCGGTGTTGATCTTTGGTGCAACTGCACCTGTTATGGCGGCACAGGGTATTATGCCCGCCGCTCAGCTGCTTTGGTTGGCTGCTATGCTGGTGTTGGCGGCAACATTGGCTCCTTTGGCAGCCTCTTTAGGCTTGCGCATAAATATATACGGTAGTTAGTGGAGTAATTTTTTGAACTGGACCTGGTTTCACAAATGGGGCTCGCCCAAGTGGTTTTTTCAGAAAACTGAAAGCCTGATTTATTGGTTTGGTTTTCTCGCCCTGATATTTTTAGTTGTCGGTCTGGTGTGGGGCTTGGCATTTGCTCCGGAAGACTTTAAGCAGGGCAACAGTTTCCGTATTTTTTATATTCATGTTCCCTCGGCAATTTTGGCCCAGAGCATTTTTCTGGCCATGGCTATCTCCGCTGCGGTGGGCTTAATTTGGCGAATGAAGCTGGCCCATGTATTTGTAGAAACCGCCGCGCCAATCGGCGCATCGATCACACTGCTGGCATTACTTACCGGTGCAATCTGGGGTAAGCCCACCTGGGGAACCTGGTGGGTGTGGGACGCTAGGCTTACATCAACCTTGATTCAGTTCTTCCTCTATTTAGGCATTATTTCTCTGCATCAATCCATCGAAAACCGAGATACAGCTTCGAAGGCGACCGCCATCGCATGTCTTGTCGGGGTGGTCAATTTGCCGATTATTAAGTTCTCAGTAAATTGGTGGAATACACTGCATCAGCCGGCTACCTTTACGCTCACCGAATCGCCAGCCATGGCTACCGAAATGTGGGTGCCGGGCTTAATTATGGTTCTTGGCTTTTATATGTTGTTTGCCTATCTCGTGACGCTAAGAATGCGCAGTGAAATTCTTGAAAGAGAAAAAGGCTCGGCTTGGGTAAAAGCCTATCTGGAGAAGCTGAATGTACTTTGATTCTTTTGCAGAATTCATCGCCATGGGCGGACACGGGCTGTATGTCTGGATGGCTTATGCAGCTTTTCTGATTATTCTTTGTTGGAACTTGATGGCGCCGAAACTACGTCGTCGTCAGGTGTTGGAAACCGTTGCGCGGCATTGGCGAAGACAAGAACTAAACAGCACAAAACCTAATTTGGAAGCAGAACCCCTGCCTTTCTCCGATCAAGACAGTTAGTAAAAGAATTCAATATGAGACCTATCCGAAAACGCAGATTACAACTCGTGCTTCTTCTTGTCGCAGGGGTTGGTATTACCGTTGGTATTGCGCTAATGGCACTGCAGCAAAATTTGAACCTCTTCTACAGCCCAGCACAAATCGTCGCTGGAGAAGTAGAGCAGGGCGTCACTATACGAGCGGGAGGATTAGTAGTTCCTGGTAGTGTTGAGCGAGATCCGAATAGCCTAATGGCAGAGTTTGAGGTCACGGATTATCAGGGCTACGTCACCATTAGATACAACGGCATCCTTCCCGATCTTTTCGCTGAGGGGCAGGGCATTATCGCCATCGGTGAATTGGGCGAAGATATGGTGGTAACGGCAGACCAGGTGCTGGCAAAGCACGATGAAGAATATATGCCGCCGGAGCTTGTGAAAGCGATTGAAGAAGCAGGGCACCCAGCCGGTGCCAATCAATATTCAAACTAACTAAATCTAATTATGGATCGGATTCTTACAGTCGGCGACAACACATCGATCATCAAGACCTTTAGCCAGCAGGAAGTAGCTACATTCGCCGATCTATGTAATGACCACAATCCCATTCATCTGGATGAAATAGCCGCAGCGGAATCCATTTTTGGTCAGCGCGTGGTGCACGGTATGTTGGTAGCCAGCCTATTTTCCGGATTAATCGGTGAAAAGGTTCCAGGGCCTGGTTCAATCTATCTAGGACAAGACCTGAGTTTTAAAGCGCCGGTGTTCATCGGCGAAGAGGTCACAGCCAGTGTCGAAGTGATCAAGATCCGAGAGGACAAACCCATAGCAACGATAAAAACCACCTGCGTAAAAGCAGATGGCAAAGTTGCTATTGTGGGTGAAGCTCTGGTGTTATTTTCTCACTCAAGCTAGCTCGTCGATTAGCCGCTCCATATCACGGCGCATTCCCATATCGGGCATCCTGCCAAAGCCAGCCATCAAATTGTCGATCATGTGATGGGGTTTACTAGTGCGGGGTATCACGCAGGTTACTGCTGGGTGTGAGACGATATATTTGAGGAAAAACTGCGCCCACGATTCACAGTCGAATGATGCGGCCCAGTCGGGTAAATCAATCTCAGCAGTCATATTGAATAACTCAGCCTTGGCGAAGGGGACATTGACCATAACGGCAATACCCAGCTCTTGAGCTAGGGGAAGCACTTCTTCGGCGGCGGCTCTTTCAATTAGGTTGTAGTTGATCTGAATAAAATCGATTTCTTCATTACGCATTAAATCCATCATCAATGCATGTCCGGGATCACGGTGAATGGTGATACCCGCAAGCCTCACACGGCCTTCATCTTTCAACTTGTGAATATTTGGAAGATTGTGCTCCCAACCGCGCATGCTGTGGACTTGCATCAAATCTATTTGTTCCCTTTTCAGGAGATCAAAGGAGGCTGCCATTTCCGCCAAGCCTTCCTGTTCGCCTTCGGCAAATACTTTGGTTGCCAAAAAGAGTTGGTCGGAGAGATTGTGTTGTTCGATCAGATTTCCAATGACCTCCTCAGCATTTCCGTAGCGTGGCGAGGTGTCAACCAGCGTACCTCCGTTACCAACCAATATTTGTAAAACTTCTCCAAGGGTTGCTAAGTCCTCGGTGGTACTGCCCATATCGAAGGCTTCCAGAGTGCCCAACCCAATAATAGGTAATTGTTCGCCCGTGGCAGGAATAGCTTTAGTCAACATGTTTCCGTCAGATGCGGATTGAGCCTGTGCGGAGAGCTTGGAATTTAAAGCCAGAGAGGCACTGGCAGCAGCGATAAATTGTCGGCGAGAAAGATTCATTTAGGTGTCCCCCAAAAGACGAAAAATGAAAGCTGTTGAATTGATAAAAGCGCATTCTATCTGGTTGTAGTTCGCAGATTCGTAAGCTTCAAAATCTTTAATAACTTTCTTTCTGTAAAGATATTCGCAAGACCAGAGAGATCGGTTAATTATTACTTTGGTCGCTGCTAGAATGCCGCCCAACTTAGACCCAGCCCAGCCTATATTTGTCTCACTTCAATACAAACGACTACTACAACAATAACCCCGGCGCCCGTCGGGTAGCTTTGATCGTTGTTTGTCTGGGTTCTTTTTTAAATCCTTTGATACTTTCCTCGGTAATGGTGGCTATTCCTGCCATCGCCAATGATCTTCAAGCCGATGCGGTCTTGGTTGGCTGGATACCAACGGCCTTTTTGCTGACCACCGTCGTGCTCATGCTTCCCTTCGGAAAATTGTCCGATATGTACGGCAGAAAGCGCATATACATCAGTGGCGTGATAACTCTCTGTATAGCCTCTGTATTAGCGGCTTTCTCACCAAACATTTATTGGCTTATAGGCGCTCGCGTGCTTCAAGGTGTGGGGGCTGCTCAAACTATGGGTACGGGCATGGCCATTATTACCGGTGTTTTCCCGCGCGAGAGCCGTGGTGCCGCTCTGGGTATGGCTGCCACCACGCTCTACATCGGCTTAACTTCAGGTCCTTTGCTCGGTGGATTTTTTACCCAGACTTTTGGTTGGCGCAGCGTATTTCTATTCCACCTGCCATTTGCCGTCGCAGTTGCGGTGATGACCTTGTGGAAACTTAAGGGAGATTGGAAATCCGAAGAGAAACCGGTCTTCGATTGGGTGGGTTCATTAACCTTCGCAGGTTGGGCTATTGCGGTCTTGCTAGGGCTTTCGGCAATGCCAAGTTGGCGGGGAGTTATTACCTTGTTGGTAGCTCTCTGCTTTGGCGTATTGTTCTTCTATCACCAAAGCCGAGCGGAACACCCACTGGTACGTGTGACGGCGGTCCGCGCCAACAGAGTGTTTTCCTATTCACTCATCTCGGCTTTTTTACTTTACTCAGCAACCTTTCCAATAACCTTCTTGCTGAGTCTGTACTTGCAATACATTAAGGGTTTGCCTCCCACCACTGCTGGACAGCTACTTATTGTTCAAGCGGTGATTATGGCCTGTCTTTCACCTATCACTGGGAAATTATCCGATCGATATGAACCCCGTTTATTGACGACATTTGGCTGTATCTGTGTTGCCATGGGTTTTGCGCTTCTCCTTCGCGTTGGTTTTGATACGCCGACTTATTATGTTCCTTTGTCTCAGGCTCTATTTGGGCTGGGGTTTGGGTTCTTTACGACTCCGAACAACAACGCGGCGCTCGGCAGTTTGAATAGAGCTGGCCTTGGTATTGACTCGGCAATCCTCAATTTATCCCGCACGCTGGGGAATATGATTGGTATGGGAGTAGTGATGATGATTATCGCTATTGTGTTGGGAGATGCTGTTATCGAGCCCAGTAACTATGATCAGCTTTTAGTCGCGATTCGCACCGCTATTGGATTATCTTTCTGCTACAGCCTAATTGCAGCCTATTATTCTTTTTCTCGTGGGAAAGTTCAGCGATAAGCTTAGCTAGTCCCGGTGACCTTTTTCCAAGGGCGCGCTACATCTGACTTATCCCAATCTAGAATCCAGTCCGGCATTTGCGGTTGCCAAGGGACTCCCATCTCCTCGAATAGCTTTTGTGGCGGAACAATTCCCTGTTTCGACAGTACTGCCGTTCTGAACAAAGCCCCGGTATGTTGCACTCCGTCACGGAAAATATCCTGATGCATAAACAGCCAGCGATCATCCATGCCGGCCAGTTGAGTATGAACTTCAAACTTTTGGAATGCAGTGAGTCGCTTTCTGTAGCGCATGCTGAAACCGGCGACGGTAAAGAACCAGTTGTACTTTTTCATAACCGGAAGCAGGCCTGTTCTTACGCCCAGATCCCACCTTCCCATCTCCATGATGTTTAGGTATCTGGCGTTATTCATCTCGCCGTAAATATCGAGGTCGGTCAGGTGTACAGAGGTGCTTAAAATGCCCACATCATCCCAGCTGAGTTTGGGGCGGGATTTGGCGCTTTGGAGAGTCCAGAAAACTCTAAGAAATGGATACATCTATGCTTCTGAGGTTATCGGTTTTAAGTTCCAACTAGGCTAGCACGACGGAAGCAATAACCATTTGTACAAATGGTGAAAAGCAATTCAAATTGACATTGAGTTTGGCTTTAATCGGCGAGAACGCCGCTTTGGTAGTCGTTGATGGCCTGATGTATCTCCTCGATACTGTTCATTACAAAGGGGCCGTGTTGAACCACAGGTTCCTTTAGGGCTGAACCCGCTAGTATCAGAGCTCTGCCTCCCTCGGTTGAAGAAAGGTTCAGCCTTTCACCGGAGCCAAATACACCCATTTGCCGGTGAGGCACTTGATCAAAGTCGCCTTCAAATACATAGACCAAGGTGTTGTGGTTTTCTGGCAAATCAAGGCTGATTGAACTGGATTGCGTCAGCTGCAGATCAAGAATTACAGGTTCTGTCGTCAAGCCAGCCATTGGCCCCTCCGCGCTTTTGCCTTCAAGCTCGATAGTTCCCGCAATTACTCGCAAGGCAGTGCCGCTCTGATTGGATAGCTCTGGTATCTCTTCTGACTGAATGTCCCGATACGCAGAGGGTTTCATTTTTTCTGCCGCAGGAAGGTTTAGCCAAAGCTGAAAACCGTGCAGAAGACCTTCTTCTTGTTCCGGCATCTCCGAGTGAATCACGCCTTTACCGGCGGTCATCCATTGAACACCGCCACTGACTATCAAACCTTCGTTGCCCATGTGGTCGCGGTGGCGCATCTTGCCATCAATCATATAGGTAATAGTCTCAAAACCCCGATGAGGGTGGGGAGGGAAGCCACCAATGTAATCTGCTGCGTCATCCGACCTCAATTCGTCGAGCATAAGGTAGGGATCCATCCATTGATTCAGCATGGGGCCGGCCACCCGCTGGATTTTTACACCGTCGCCATCTTGGCTCGCATGGGATGGAATAAGTTGCTGTAGTTCTTTTGCTGTACCCATAGGATTGGCTCCGAGAATAGGGAAGATTTAGAAATTTTGCCGCGACTGATGAGATTGTCGACCTGAGCCAAATTTCTAGTTTATTAATCTTCTTGAAGGATATTAAATTGAGAGCAATCTGCTAGAATTCAACCCGCAAAAAATTAACTCGGAGATATTTTTCCATGACCGATATCCAGCAAATCGAATCATCGGAGCAAGAGCGCAAAGAAGATGAGCGCGCGGATGCCGTTACGGCTCTCGTTATCGTCACCTTAGCTGTTCTGTCGGGCATTCACTATGTATACACGGGTGGACTTCCCGCTTTCATAGCCAATGTTCTGTAAGGAATAAGAGATTGATAAATAAGCGGCCTTCGGGCCGCTTTTTTTATGTCTGCATTCGGTTCGCGCTTTAAGGCTTAGGATGCCGAAAGCGCCAAACGAACCACCGTGGTGACAGCAAAAATAAAGAGCACTGTGAAAACAATTCCAGACGCAATAAACACCCAGATATTGCCATTCTCGAAATCTTTTTCACGGTTCTTGTTGCTCTGAACTCCAATGGCACCGGCCAGTGTGCTTTGCAATACACGACCAAAACTTGGAGTCGCTTTACGCTCATTTTTCGGTTTGTCTGAATCTGGCATTTTTACATCTCTTGTGGGGTTAGCTCACCCGAAGCCTTTATCTCACTAGGATTTTACAGCAAGGAAGGAGCAGAAATTAAAGCATTGAAACCAAGGGCTTGCTTGAGAGAAACCCGCGTCTAGCATTCGCTGAATGTGGGTTTCTGAGGTTTCAGGCAATAGTATATTTTCTATCGCGGCACGTTTTTGTGATATCTCTAAATCAGAATAGCCCATGGACTTCTTGAAGTTGTGATGCAGGTCGGAAATCAGTTCATCAGTACTATCGTCTGAAAATTTTATTTTCTCTGACAGCAGAAGAGCACCGCCTGGTGCAAGGGCATCAAATATCTTGCGGATCAATTCTGAGCGTTCTTGCGGTGGAATAAATTGCAGGGTGAAGTTCATCACGACAAAGCTTGAGAGTTCGAATTCAGTGGTGCGAATATCTTCCTGCCGAACTTCGAGTGGAATGGCTTTTTGTGGGAGAACAGATATTTTGCTTTTGAGCCCCTCGACCATTGGTGCAGAGCTATCCAAGGCAATGATGGATACGCCATTAGTCAGCTCTCTCTGTGCCATGCTTAAGCTGCTGCCGCCGAGGGAGCAGCCAAGATCGTAGATTTTGGTATTTGGCTGAGCAAACTGCTGAGCAAGCTCTCCGGTCATCCCCAAAATAGCCGAGTAGCCGGGTACTGAGCGTTCGATCATGTCTTCAAATACTTCGACCACACCCGCATCGAAGCGAAAATCGGAAATTTCCTCGAAGGGAGAAAGAAAGAGTTTGTCTTTTTTGCCTGAGCTCATATCGAATTAGTCATTCTTCGCTCAAGGAACTAGAGTTTATGTACCGATAAATTCAATTCTTCTGCCAGTCCTTCACTGTCCGCATGGGTAAGCACTGCGGTGGATTCATCTTTCTTGGTCAAATAAATCGAACTAACGCGGCGCAGGTCATCGAGCTTAACTTCGAGCACTCGTTTTCGAAATTCCTCCCGAACAGCCCGACTGCGGCCATATAACTCTGCCATAAAGCTCTGCTTAGCTTCTCCCGCTGGAGAGCTGGGTTTGTCCAAAGAGGAAACAACACCGAGGATAGCCTCTTCGATATGTCTCGGATCGACGCTCTGCTCCAGGAATTGGCTAATCGAGGCATCAAAATCAGATAGTGTCTCGCTAAGCCGTGGGTCGCGATATGAGTAAAATCGAAACGAGCCGGAATTATTGTCCTGGCTGGCACCGCCCCCATAGGCGCCACCTTTTTCACGAATGGCGGGATGCAAATAGAGATTTCTCAGCACCCCTCCCAAGACAGTTAAGTTAGCCGCGTCAGGATGGTTTGTGGTTACGGTCGGGAAGGCTTTGGCGCAAAAGTGAACCTGCGTATTGGCAATCCACATCTGATTCGAGGCCTTGGGTTGAACCGGGGAAACCTCCAGCCTCGAGCCCGACTTGATATCCGCGGAGAGATAACCCGACAGCGACGCAGAAAATTCGTCCAGCTGATCGCGTTCGGCAATGGTTACCCACTGCCTTTTTTGTCCTCTGAGCTTGGCATGCAAAGCCTGCAACGCCGAAACTAGGGCTTCACGATTTTGTGATTCGCCCAAACCATCATCTAGATTTCGCAAAGACTTCAGGCCATCCAGTCCACCCGTAAATTGGTTCATCTGAGTAACGGGTGAAAAATGTTGTGCCGCAGCTGTCATGGCGAGCGCGTGTCCGCTGGCGGTAATCCCAGAGTCACTTCGGGCACGGGTTTGCGCCACAAGCTCTCTAATTCGATCGGTTTCATCGAGACGACACTCATCCAGCGTACTCGCCATCAGATCGGTCATCGCCGCGTAATTTCGGTAAAGGGCTTTGGAGCCGCAAATCATATAGCCGCGCACGTCCTGAGCATTGTCTGGAGTGCCGCGCATATTAAAGGAGAGATTAATACCTCCGCATATTGCTGATTGCAGCTTTTGTGTCTGCAAGTAATCGAGGTCTCTGGTGCCGACTTCACTCATTAGATGCGTAAGTAGCGGCAGCAGGTAGAGCTCATCAGAACTGAGATTTGGCAATTCGCAGATGGCCATCTGATATACCAGCCCGTTGGTTCCGGCGGCGTAGCGAGTCAGTGGTTGGCTGCCAGAGTTAGGCTCTGCGGGGGTGTACGCCATTTCTTTGGGAACATCTTCAAGGCCAACAGATGGCAATAGGCTTGGATCGTCTTCTTGATTTTGTCGTTCAGCCAAGGCATTGGCATTATTTACCAGTGCCTCGATTTCCTGCTTGTCCATGGAAGCGCGCAGTTGAGACAGCTGTGCTTGCAAAGCGCTCTCTCGCTTCTTGGAAAGTTCTTGATCGGGTTTAAGGGTAAGTCTCACCCGATGAGGGTTTTCCAGTAAAAGATTTCGGCACAGGTTTTTTACGAAATCGGGGTCTTCACAATCCTGCCGCAGTTGTTTAAGAGCTGGCTCCAGATCCAGAAGATCAATGGGTTCCGCTCCGTGGGTAGCGCTGTTTAGCGCAGTTAGCATCAACTGCAAACCGTATGGATATGAATCTCCGGAGATTTCTCTCTGCTGCATCTCTAGCTGATGCAAGCAAGAATCCAGATCAGACTGATCAATGCCGTCCTGGGCTACTTTTTCAAAAACCCCAAGTACAAGCTGCTCAACAGCCGCGGCTGATTCTGGATCACAACCCTCCAAACCGGTAACAAAACACATTTCCCGTTGTGAGTGATCGGCACCACAAAGAGGGGATGGCGATCGGCCTAAATCTGATGTTTCAAGGGCTTGTAGCAGGGGAGAGCTGCTGTTTTCCAGTAATACTAATTCCAGAAGTTGGGCTTCAAGGCTTGCCTTGAGATCTGTACTGCTACCCAACAACCAACCTAGAACCACGTGAGTGGCTTTCTCCTGTGGTTCTGTCTCTGCCAAGGCGTAATATTCTTCAAAGGCCTGTGGCTCTGAATATCGTTGCTCCAGCCCGACTCGAATAGGGGGTAAGGAGTTTTCAAACTGCGACAGAACTGGCAAAAATTTCTGCTGGTGTTCATCAGCTTCAATGTCGCCGAAGGTCATGAAGATGGCGTTTGAGGGGTGATAGTGTGTTTGATGAAACGCCACCAACTGTTCGTGGGTGAGCTCAGGAATATGCTCAGGGTCGCCACCAGAATTGTAGTGATAGGTCGTGGTGGGATAGAGGTATTTGGTTAGACTTTGCCAGAGCGTGGACACCGGAGAGCTCATTGCTCCTTTCATCTCGTTGTAAACCACACCTTTTATTTCTAAGGGGGACTCCGGGTCATTTGGGTCAGTCAATTCCAGTCGATGACCTTCCTGGGCGAAATCCAGGGGATTGAGGTTTGGAAAAAATACCGCGTCCAAATAGACGTCCAACAGGTTGTTGAAGTCCTTCCGGTTTTGGCTGGCAAAGGGGTAGGCGGTCCAGTCAGAACTGGTGAAGGCGTTCATAAAGGTATTCAGAGAACGCCGGATCATCATAAAAAACGGGTCGCGAACCGGATATTTTTTACTGCCGCATAGGGCTGTATGTTCCAACACATGGGCGACACCGCTTGAATCCATAGGCACGGTTCGCAGTGCCACCATAAAAACGTTCTCTGAATAGTCCGATTTTATGTGGATATGCTCGGCCCCGCTCTCGGCGTGACGATATTCTTCAACAGAAATTTTAAGTGCCGGAATTTCTCGGCTTTTTACGAGTTCAAAGGAATTGGTTGCAATATTCATGTTGGTCCTGCTTAGAGGGCGGCAATTCTAGCAACGATTTTGCTCGTCCCTAAGGGTTTCTGTAATACAAACTAGAAAGACAAGTTTAAGAAATGGTTAGCTCAAAGTTGTTCGTTTCCAGAATCTTCGATTCGGACAATAAATCAGCTTTGACTAATTGACGTTCGGCCAGCCAATTCACCGGGAAAGTGATCTGGGCGGCGGTCTCACTGCTGCCGAAGGCAAGCTCTGGAATATGGTCGTCTAGGCGGCGTTGATTGAGCAAGGTAGAAAGCCGAAGAATCATAACTAGAATAAAAATCTGGTCGGATTCGTACTGACTAAAATCGGGAAATTTCTTGCGCTGAAATCTTTTTCGATAGGAGCCCACCAAAAGCCCAAGCAACTTTTGTTCTTCGTCGCTGAACCCCGGCATTTCGGTATTTTCTACAATATATTTTGAATGTCGCTGTATGCCGCGCCGATTTATATGAAGCCCAATTTCATGCAGTGTTATCGCCCAGCTTAAAGTTCGTTCCAGATCGACGCGCTGATCTTCAGCGAATAGATGAGCGCAAGGACGGAATAGATGGTCGGCAGTTTCTTGAACTCTGCGAGTTTGTTCTTGGTCGATATCGTAGCGAACCACCAAGCTACTTACGGTTCGCTCGCGAATATCCTGATGATCCATTCGTTCGGTCAGGTCGTATAAAACACCTTCTCTCAAAGCGGCTTCACCAATACCCATTTTCTCAATGCCCAGTTGCCGAAATATTGCAATCATGATGCTCAGGCCAGCGGCTATTACGGGTTTGCGCGGTTCATCTATGCCGAGAATATTGTCGGTGCTACCAGCCTTGATAAGCTGTTTTTTCATTTCTTCCAAGGCTTTTAAGTCGAAACTACCCTGCTCAAGAAGATTCTGTGATTCCGCATACTGAGCTATCGCCTTAGCGGTTCCTGAGGTTCCTAGGGCAATATCCCAGCCTGTATTGCAAAAGCGCCTATCGATGACTTCCAACCTTTGTTGCGCTTTGGTTTCTGCTTGTTGGAAGCGGTCTTCGGTAAGTGAGCCATCGGCGAAAAAGGCACCTGTATAGCTGATGCATCCCATGGGCTGACTGCTCAACTGAAGTACATCGAAATGTTCACCGATAACAAATTCTGTGCTGCCACCGCCAATATCGACGATTAGCCTTTTGCCCTCTGCATGAGTTGTTTGGGCGATACCTTGATAGATTAGGCGAGCTTCTTCATCGCCTGAAATAATTTCTACCGGCAAGGGAAATATGGTTCGGGCGGCGCGGACAAATTGATTTCGATTCTTCGCCCGGCGAAGGGTGTAGGTGGCAACAATTCGAATATTGGAAGGATGCAGCTGTTTAACCGTTTCGCCAAAACTGCGCAATACCTTTAAACCACGCTCAATCGCCTCTTCGGATAGCACCTGATTTTCGTCCAGACCATCGGCCAAGCGGACGATCTGCTTATCCTGCACCAAGGGCTGCATGGTGCCGTTAGAGACACGGGCGACAATAAGGTGAAAGGAGTTGGAGCCGAGATCTATGGCGGCGAGCGTATCGGGTTCTGTGGCGCCTAGTGGTTGTTGATCTTCTTGTTTGGCGGCCGGTGCTTCGCTCAAGTTTCCTGCTCTTCGATTTGCTTGACTAGGTCGTATATTAACTCTTGTGAGTGCACGCTGCGTCGGTTTGATCGCTGAACATAGGGGTTGTCCTGAATCCCGTTGATTAGACGTGCCTTGTAATTGTCCCTGAACTGAATATCCAGAATAGAAAGCAATTGTTTCTTAAGCGCTTCATCGTAGATGGGCGCCGTTACTTCTACCCGCTTATCTAGGTTTCTCTTCATCCAGTCGGCTGAAGAGATAAAGACGTCATTGAAGCCGTTGTTGTAGAAGTGAATGACTCGGGAGTGTTCAAGAAAACGATCAACGATGCTGATAATGCGAATGTTTTCGCTTACGCCTTTTACGCCGGGCTTGAGTGTGCACATACCGCGAATCAAGAGCTCGATGGTGACGCCAGCCTGACTCGCTTCGCACAGATCGGCAATGAGTGAGTCATCGTCCAGGTTGTTCATCTTCGCTCGAATCAGCCCCTTACCACCTGCTTTTACATTGGTAATTTCCTGCTGAATACGCTTGGTAAAGTTGTCTCTCGTATTGATGGGAGATACCAAGAGATGTCGCAGTTTGGGCTGTCGGTAACTGAACTCGATAAAGGAGAAGACCTCGCGAGCTTCTGAGCAAACTTCCTGATTGGACGTGAAAAGCGCGAGATCGGTATAAATTTGAGCTGTCTTTTCGTTGAAGTTTCCGGTGCTAATGACACTGTAGAGTCGCTCTTTGCCCTCGATTTCACGAGATACCACACAAAGCTTGGAATGCACCTTCAGGCCGGAGATGCCGAAGGTTACTCGGATTCCCGCCTCGACGAACTTATCTGTCATCAGCAAGTTGTGCTGCTCGTCAAAGCGTGCAGTCAGTTCGATATTTACAGAAACAAATTTGCCGTTCCGAGCCGCGTCAATCAGGGATTCTGCCACTCGGGAGTTCTTTGCCGCTCTGTAGATATTGATCTGGATCGCCGTGACGGCTGGATCAAAAGCGGCTTGGCGTACAAACTCGGTAAAGTGACTGAAGCGGTGATAGGGGTAGTGCAGCAGTATGTCGCCCTGATCAATGGCTTCAAAAACGTTAGCGGAATCAAGAAATCGTTTGCTGAGTACAGCAGGCAGTTTCTTAAACTCAAGGTGTGGACCGATGGGGTTTGGAAATTTGATAAAGTCGCGAAAGTTTCGATAGCGACCGCCGGGAATTACCGTATCGAGATCTTCAAATCCCAATTGTTCCTGCAGCATCTTGCGCATGGCTCTAGGCATTGAACGATCGTAGGACAGCCGCACGGGCTCGCCGTGAGCACGCTGTTTTACACCTTCGGATAGTTTTTTAATAAGGCTTTGTTCGTGGTCTTCGCCGAGTACGTACTGAGAGTCTCGGGAGAATTTCATCGACCAGACATCGAGGCTGTCGTAGTCATAAAAGCCGGCGAATATTTGGTCGAGACAGTGACGAATCACCTCATCCATCACCATAAAATAATTTCTGGCTGTCCCTCGGTCAGGCGGTACGTTGACAAAACGCGCCAGCCGCTCCGGTAAATCGATCACGTAATAACTGATGTTCTTGCCCTTGATCAGCTGAACCATCAGATAGGAAATTTCAGATTCGAGAATATGTTCCAGACGTCTCTGCGGGTTTACCAGGATAGGCACGACATGGCGCAGGATCTTTTCGTTAAAACGTTTTTTTAGCCAGGCACTTTGCTTTTCAGTGAGTTCGTCTTCGTTGAGCAAGAAAATCTTTTTCTTCTCGAGCTCAACCGCTAGGTCAGCGTAGATTCCATCAAACTCATCACTGAGCTTACGAACCTTGGCCTGTACCTTGTTTAGCAGTGTTCTGGCTTCTTTAGTGCCACTGCGGAGCTCTTCGAGCTGAGATTTACGGCGTAGGTTGGCGACTCGAACTTTGAAGTACTCATCCTGATTGTTGGAAAAAATACCGAGAAAGCGGATTCGCTCGATCAAGGGGTTGCGGGGGTCAGCCGCTTCCTGCAAAACCCGCTCGTTAAAAGCCAGCCAGCTAAGTTCCTTGGGATATATGATCTGAGCGCTATTCATCTATAACTGGGATCGACTCGTCAAAGTGCTTCAACCTGCGCCTTCTTAGATTTCAGAAGCTCGATGTTTTGTTCACTCTCTTGAAGTTTTTGACGTTCCGCCTCAACCACTTCAGAAGGGGCGTTTTCAACAAACTTTTGATTCCCCAGTTTGCCCTGCAAACGTGACGATTCTTTGACAAGTTTCTCGATGGCCTTATTCAAGCGTTCGACCTCTTCGCCGACATCGATAAGACCCGCCATGGGGATCATAACTTCCATATCTCCGCACAGGCCGGAAGCGGAAAAGGGTGGTTCTTCATTGTCACTGAGCCACTGAACCTTCTCAAGATTGGCCAGCTTACAAAGCAGTGCTTCTGTGTTTTCAAGGCGGACACGGTCAGCATCAGAACCCTTGTCGAGCAACATGGATAGCTTGATACCCGGGGAGATGTTCATCTCTCCTCGAATGTTTCTTACCACCAGAATCAAATCTTGTAGCCAGCCAATATCTGCTTCCGCCTGTTCGTCAATCTTGCTTGGATCGGCAATGGGGTAGGGTTGAATCATTATGGTTGGCGATTCTGAACCTGATTCTGAAGAGTCAGTTTCATGGCCGGCCAGCTGATGCACCGACTGCCAGATTTCCTCCGTGATAAAGGGCATCACCGGGTGCGCCAGTCTTAAGATAGTTTCTAGAACGCGAACCAGAGTTCTTCGCGTACCTTTTTTTAGTCCCTCGGGCGCGTTGTCATCCCAGAGCACCGGTTTGGACAATTCCAGGTACCAATCGCAGTATTCGTTCCAGACAAACTCGTAAATTGCTCGTGCGACTAGATCAAAGCGGTATTGTTCGATCGCCTCTGCGACGGCTTGTTCGGTTCGCTGTAATCGAGAAACAATCCAGCGGTCCGCTAAGCTCAGGCTGAATTCTCCCTGGAGCCCACAATCTTGGTCCTCTGTATTCATCAGCACATAGCGGCTAGCATTCCAGAGTTTATTGCAGAAGTTACGGTAGCCTTCTAGGCGTTGCATATCCCAATTGATATCGCGGCCGGTGGTGGCGAGAGCGGTTAAAGTAAAGCGCAGCGCATCTGTGCCGTAAGCCTCAATGCCGTTGGGAAATTGCTTCTTTGTGCTTTTGGCAATTTTTTCCGCCAGCTGCGGCTGCATCATATTGCCGGTGCGTTTCTCAAGAAGATCCTGCAGTGAAATGCCGTCGATCATATCCAGAGGGTCAATCACATTGCCCTTGGATTTAGACATCTTTTGGCCCTGCTCATCGCGGATCAAGCCAGTCACATAGACAGTGTTGAAAGGCACTTCTTTCTTGAAGTAAAGCGTCATCATGATCATCCGGGCCACCCAGAAGAAGATGATGTCAAAGCCCGTCACCAAGACGCTTGATGGGTGGAATCTGGCCAGATCCTCAGTTTCGTGAGGCCAGCCTAGAGTTGAGAAGGTCCAGAGGGCGGAGCTAAACCAGGTATCAAGAACGTCATCGTCCTGTCTCAATGTGCGGTCATCTAGCTCATATTTCTCTCTAACTTCTTGCTCTGAGCGACCGACAAATACGCCGCCCTGGTCGTCATACCAGGCCGGAATACGGTGTCCCCACCAGAGTTGCCGGCTGATACACCAATCCTGAATATCGCGCATCCAGGAGAAGTACATGTTTTCGTAGGATTTGGGTACAAAGTTGATCGATCCATCTTCAACCGCTTCGATGGCGGCATCCGCCAAAGGCTGAACCTTTACGTACCATTGGTCTGTTAGAAGCGGTTCAACCACAACGCCGGAACGATCCCCATAGGGAATCATCAATTCGTGATCTTTGGTTTCGTCGAGTAGTTCCAGCGCATCAAGATCCGCCAGAACTTTTTTCCGAGCCTCAAAACGATCCAGACCGGAATAGCCTTCGGGAGCTGGACTGCTATTTTGCTCCACTTCAACATTGCCAGAGGGCAGCCACTCAAAGTCAGCCAGAATGGCCGCATCCTGATCGAAGACGTTGATCAGTGGCAATTGATGGCATTTTCCCACCTCGTAATCATTGAAATCGTGTGCAGGTGTTATTTTCACGCACCCGGTACCAAATTCCCGATCGACATAGTCGTCAGCAACAATGGGTATGCGTCGATTAACTATGGGCAGATCAACAAATTTACCCACCAGCTCAGAATAACGTTCGTCCTCGGGATGCACGGCAACAGCACTGTCACCCAGCATGGTCTCTGGCCGGGTGGTTGCCACAACTAAATAATTCTTGCCACCTGCGGTGGTCACGCCATCGGCTAAGGGGTATCTGAAGTGCCAGAGAAATCCCTTCTTGTCGCGATTCTCTACTTCGAGATCGGAGATGGCGGTGTGGAGTTTAGGGTCCCAATTCACCAGCCTTTTGCCGCGGTAGATCAAGCCATCTTCATGCAGTCGTACAAAAACTTCCTGTACCGCCTCAGATAAGCCCTCGTCCATGGTGAATCGCTCGCGATCCCAATCCACAGAGTTACCCAAGCGACGCATTTGCTGGGTGATGGTTCCGCCAGATTCTTTTTTCCAGTCCCAAATTCGATCGATAAAGGCATCTCGACCCAGATCGTGGCGGGTGATGTTTTCTTCGCCAAGTAGTTTGCGCTCCACGACCATCTGGGTAGCGATACCGGCGTGGTCGGTTCCTACCTGCCAGAGAGTCGACTCACCGAGCATGCGGTGATAACGAATCAGAGCATCCATGATGGTGTGCTGAAAAGCATGACCCATATGGAGACTACCGGTTACGTTCGGCGGCGGAATCATAATGCTGTAATGCTTGTCGGATGGGCCCGGCGCTTCAGTTGGTTTGAAGTAGCCTTCGTCTTCCCACAATTGATACCACTTGCGCTCTACGTTAGAAGCGTCGAAGTTTTTTTCCATTTTTACTCTTTAACTCAAATTAAAACGGCGCATTTGCACCTGTAAGCAATGCGCCGAAGAACTAGACATTATAGGGCTTTAAGGCACTTATTTTTTTGCAAAAAAGTGAGGCGTTAAGAATCGCCGTTTTTACGCTATTGGCCTTAATCCTAATCTGGTAAATCAGATAGTTTTTTCTTCAGTCTGCGACGTAATTCGGTTTCCAGTCTAGGTAAGACCATATTGACGAGTTCATCCACCAAGCCGTCTAGATCTGCGTCCGCTTCATCTTCGGTGTCCTCTCCAACTTTTACCGTTAGAACGGGCACCTCAATTCCTTCAGGCAGCTTGAGTTCTCCTTGGAGCTCCGGGCCATCCGACAAAACATCCATAAGCTCGTCGAGCTCATTCATCAATTTTTTCGGATTATCACTTGAACTGGAATTGCTCATCTCTTAGCCGCGTATCAGACAATCTGAACCTATAGTCGACAGATTCGACATTCTAACAGTCTGATTGACAATCTAGGTATGTTTCCAGCAGAAAGCGATTGTTTTATAAGGAGAATATTGCAGTTTAGAGAGAAATTTCGTGGGTCTTAATGGGATAACCGCGATCTTTATAGTGTCCGTAGTTTTCTCTAAGAGCTGCACGAGCCTCTTGCTGCGGAGGAACCAACTCCAATACTCGCTCAAATCGAGCGTAGGCCGGCGGAATTTTTTGCGAGAGATTAATCAGGAGTTGTTCGCATTGTTCCGGAGCTTCTTTGTGGCCAATACAGATTGGCGAGCTCGTGGCAGATGATTCTTGTTGAAGCTCGGTCGCCAATTCATGGGGCAGAAAGCTTGCCGGTTTGTGAGACCACAAGAGTTCACTCAGAAGACCGGTCTGGGATTCATCCGAGGTTTGAATGAATATCTGATTGCCAGCCTTCAGTGCTTTTTCTGAAAGCTTGCAAGCAAGAAGTTCGAGGGCGTTTTCCGGCCCGTCCGAGAGAACGTAAAAATCAATTGAAGTCATAGCGCTCAGTCGAGCTGATCGAGAAGGAATTGCATGATCATCTCAACTGGCCTGCCTGTGGCACCTTTTCTGGCGCCCTGAAGCCAGGCGGTTCCGGCTATATCCAAATGAGCCCAAGGTGTTTTGCCAACAAATTCTTGTAAAAAGCAGGCGGCAGTTACGCTTCCCGCTTTTGGCCCGCCAATATTGGCGAGGTCGGCAAAATTGCTATCCAGCTGTTTGGTGTATTCCTTCCACAAAGGCATGCGCCAGAGTCTGTCACCCGTTGTTTGGCCGGCTTGCAGCAACCCGGAGGCCAGTTCTTCGTCATTGGAATACAGAGCGGAAGCATGGGAACCCAGGGCCACGATGCAGGCACCTGTCAGAGTGGCGACATCGATCATCAGGCTTGGGTTGAATCTTTGAGCGAAACTGAGGGTATCGCACAGAACCAGACGGCCCTCAGCATCAGTATTGAGAACTTCGATCGTTTTGCCAGACATGCTGGTCACAATATCGCCCGGCTTAGTGGCATCGCCGCCGGGCATGTTTTCAGCGGCGGCAACCAAACCGACGAGGTTGATGGGAAGTTGCAGCTTGGCTACCGCTTTCATCACTCCAAATACCGTGGCAGCACCACACATATCGAATTTCATTTCATCCATGGAGCCGGGCGGTTTCATGGAGATTCCGCCGGTATCAAAGGTAATACCCTTGCCGATAAGCACGAACGGCGCAGAGTCGTCGCCAGCCCCTTGATAATTCATTTCAATTAGCTTGGCGGGCTGGTCGGAACCGGCGGTAACCGATAGGAAGGACCCCATGCCCAGTTCTTGCATCTCCGCTTCTTCGTGAATGGTAGTGCTGAGATTCTTGGATTTTTCACCAAGCTCAATCGCCTCTTCCGCTAGATGAGTGGGAGTGCAGTGATTTCCGGGGCGGTTTCCTAAATCTCTTGTTAGGCTGATGCCTTCGCCAATAGCCTTACCCTGTTTTAGGGCAGGGGCTATCTTGGCTTCGCCAATATGGAAACTGAGCTTTTTGGCTTTGGCAGCCGCCTTCTTCTTACTCTTAAATTCCTGGAATCGGTAGCCCGCTTTTACCGTCTGCACTGTGAAGTACTGAAGCGCATCTTCGATACTCTGATCCTGAACCTCAATAGCGGAAACATCCATGTGAATATTTGTCTGGCTCGATGCAGCGAGGCTCTTTGATACAGAGTTTGCCATGGTGCGAAACTCATCTCGGGTCAAGCTCGCAGACTTGCAGCGGATGAGGATCAGACTGACAGGTTCTGCCGTACCAACCAGGGAACTTTTGGCGAGAGAAAAATTGCCTTTCCCCAGGTGCTGATTTTCGAGTACGGAATTTACTGCCTTGGTCAGTGTCCTATCCTTAGGTGTTAGAGCACTAACAATTTCATCCTCTTTATTGATAAAGAAAACTAAGGTTCCGAAGGTGGCTTTGTCGCCTTTCAGATGGAGGGAATCACCGGAGTGGGAGAAGTTCATCAATGTTCCTCAGCGTGTTATTTCGGGTAGCTATTCAAGTAGTTATTCAGGCGGCTATTTAAGTAGCCATATAACGGAAGTTTCTGGTCTTGAAATAGCTGTATACAATGCGGCTATCCTAACACTAACTGCAGCCTAAATTTAGGACACAGAATGATACTTGAGCGCTATCTTGCGCGAGAAATTCTTAACACCACCTTTGCCATAACCCTGGTACTGATTGTGGTGGTAATGAGCGGAAGACTCTCTAGTTATATCGCCGATGCGGCGGCGGGTAAGCTCGCGGCAAACCTCGTTTTCCCCGTACTATTGGCGCGACTTCCGGAGTATCTGGAACTTGTGCTACCCCTGTCCTTGTTTCTCGGTGTTCTAATCTCCCTGATTCAGCTCAACCAAAACAGCGAACTCACTGTGATGACCGCCACGGGTTTTGGGCGGGGTCGCGTCATTCGAGTGGTTCTGCTGTGTGGGCTTTTTGTCGCCCTGGTGGTTTCTCTTTTCAGTTTCTATGTCTCTCCCAGAGGAGGGCTCTACGTCAATTACCTGATTGCCAATCAGGGGCTTCAGAACGAACTGAGTGTCGTAACACCCGGCAAGTTTTATCAGCTGGATGATTCAGGTGGAACAATCTACGCGGCAGATATAAGCGAAGATCGTAGCCTGATGAGCGAGGTGCTGTTATCTCGCGTGGCGAGTGAAAATAACGCCGAATTTCCAGCACTGATTCTGGCAGACAGGGGCTATCCTGAATGGTCAGATTACGGTGGCTATTACTTTGTCCTCGAAACAGGCCTGAGATATGAGGGGGAACCCGGCAGGCCAGATTATCGAGTGACCGAATTTGAGCGCTACAAGCAGTTGCTACCGGAACCGGAAATTGAGGCGACCAAAAGATCTGAAGAGCAGACCATGTTTATTCATGAACTTGTTGGTAGTGATCTACCGGAGCAACAGGCAGAGGTAAATTGGCGGCTTTCTATGCCCATTCTGGTTTTGATCTTAGGTCTTCTCGCCCAGCCTCTCAGCAATGGAACCGTCAGAAGGGGAGGGCCCTACGCTCGGGTGTTTCCGGGGGTAATGCTTTATGTCATTTATCTGGTGTGCCTAAACGCCGCCCGAGATGAGATTTCCAGTGGGGCTGAATCTGGCGTCACCATTATGTGGGCGGTGCATCTCGTATTTCTTTTACTGGCAGCTGGCCTTATTTTTTATCCCACTTGGAAACTGAAACGGGTGGCGGCCTCCTGACTATGGGTAAGATACTTGACCGCTATATCGGCGGAATTGTCCTCCGTTCCACAGCCCTTGTTCTCTTTGTGATCCTGGCGTTAGATGCTGTCAGCGACCTTCTCGAGCAAATGGGAGAGCTGCAGAGCGACTACAACATCGCAGCAGCTCTGGTTTATGTTGCCCTCAAGATACCTGGCAGTGCGGTCGACTATCTTGGATTTTCCGCCCTGATCGGATGCCTGGTCGGCATTGGCGGACTCTCAAACAACTCAGAACTCACGGTAATTCGTGCCGCGGGAGTTTCGACCTTGCAGGTTGTGGGCATGGTGATTAAGCCGACCCTAGTTCTTATTTTATGTGGCACCTTGGTCTCTGAGTTTATCGCGCCCAATCTTGAGCAAGTCGCCCAGAGTCGCAGAGATTTATTGCGCGGTACAGATTCCGTTCAACAAGCCTCGGGAACCTGGTTGCGGGATGGAGCGGACTACCTGCACGTGAACGCCGTTTACCCAGGTGGAGAACTCTATGGTGTAAGCCGGTTTCAGCTGGAGGGCAGGGAACTAAAAGCGATGAGCTTTTCCGAGCGGGTGATCTTCGAAGAGGGCATCTGGAATGAAAGCCGTGTTCGAGAGACACGCTTTTTGGAAAACTCTACTGAAGTAGAGGCCTATCTTGCTCGTGTTTGGGATACCGATCTAACGCCAGATATTCTCGACATGGCGTCGATGCTACCCACACAGCTCTCTATCCGGGATCTTAATGCCTTCAGTCGTTATCTGGGTTTGGAAAATCGATTTGCGGGAACTTATCGACTGGCCTTCTGGGCTAAGTTGCTCTCACCCTTGGCGATTATCGCCCTGGTTTTGGTGGGGCTCTCATTTGTTTATGGCGCCAGCCGCAGTGTTTCAATTGGGCAGCGTATTTTTCTCGGAGTGCTCGTCGCCGTGGTATTTAAGTTGGCGCAGGATATTCTTGGGCCGGCAAGCAATATCTGGGGATTCTCTCCCCTGATAGCGGTTTCCATACCCATACTGGTGAGTATGGCTGCAGGGATTATTCTGCTTAAACGACAGGGCTAGCTGCCGCATCACAAAGCGTTACTTCTTGGCTTTTTCTAACTGAATAACTCGGGTGCCGGAGTAGCGATCATGAAAGGCAAGTTTTTGCGGATCAAAAAGCATCCACAAATAACCTAACCCACAGACTGCCAAGGACACAAAGCCCAAGACAGCCCGAAGAAGGTATTGCATTAAGTCGGGTTTTTCACCGGTGCTGCTCACCAGCTTTAAGCGCCAAGTTTGCATTCCTAAAGTGGCATCCCGGAAGTGCCAAAAGCCGATATAGAAAAGTAGAAGGCTGATCCCCAAACCGATTTGAAATAGAAAACCGCTAACAGCCGGGCCAAACTCCTCGTCGGCCTGCATCATCAACAAGTCGCCCTCGCTGACAATGGTTACATGCTCTTGCTCAAGCCCCATGGCAACCGCGACAGCCATTACGATAGCTGAGTAGGCAAAACCCACGGCAAAGACCAAAAAGAGATCGTAGAGCAGGGCACCTAGACGTTTAACTAAAGTGGCGTTGGGGAATTCGGTGGTTTGCAATATGTAGCCTCGGGTTAGCCGGGCATTATAGGGTTTGTCGAAGCGAGCGGAAAAAAATTTGTGGTCACCTAAGCGGCTGGAATATTAGTTTGGTATATCTACAAATTGAAAATTCGACCCATCTAAAACAGCTAACCTTCAATCGACGCGAGGATTGAAAATACTCGTGTCGGTAGTTCGATGGCTTCACTGCGATAGTCCTTTAATTTGACTCCAGAAATTCGGTCATGTAGGACAAGCAACACTGATCGGAAGTCGGGAGGTACATTTTGCTCATAAACTGGAAATCAGTTGTTGTCCTGATGGTTCTTATTAGTGGCTGCCAGACTATGGTCCCAGTAACCGGCACCGATGAATCGGGACTGCGCGTTTCAATCTCGGTCGGTGACACCGTCCGAGTTCTAACAAAATTCGGTGATAGGGAAACCTTTGAGGTGATCGAAATCACTGAAGATACTTTAATTGGAAAAGACCACAGTATTCGGTATCAAGATATGGCATTTGTGGAAAAACGCTCCACGAATGCTGTGGTAGGAAACACCTTAGCGGTTGCACTTTTGGTCGTTGGTGGCGCAGTAGTCTTTGATGGGTTAAGCGGACTTGGGCCTCCTCCTGGATGATCCTATTCATAAAATAAATCTACCTTTCAACGCACTTTGTATTGTACTGCTGATTTCAGTTCTGGCTGCTTGTGCATCGCAACCCCGATCTACATATCCTGTGCTTGAGTAGATTCTCGACGTAGATGACAACTTGGGCTGCAACGAGCTGGAAGATGAATTACTGAAGGCGAACGCCATACGAGATGCTATTTATGAAGAACATGGTGACGTGCTCAAGGATGCCTACGCGTCGACTGCTCTCGACATGGCAATAGATCCTGTGAGCGGGCTTCTTGGTTCCGTGATCAACGGAGCATTAACGTACAAAGAGTCTACGGCCTACATTGAAGCAGAGGTTGCTGCTGGGCTGAGGATGGAACAAATATTGGTGTATAAAACGCAGCGCGACTGTCCGAGTGGGGAAACCGGTGACTCTAGTCAGACGGAAAGGGTCCTTCTAAAACAATTGACGGATCTTGAGATCCAGCTTTCTGAAGAGGAAATTACGCAGGAGAAATATGTGTCAGAAAGGCGAACCATTTTGGACCTCATTCGTTAAACTGAGCTCAAGTTTTTTGTGAATACCTTGTCTGAGAATGCATGAGAACCTATACCGAGGAAGTGGCGATCATCTAAGCTTCTGTAGAGATGAAACTGTCCATTGCCAATAGCACTAACCCATACGGAGTAAGTGAGGTCGTAACAGCTTTTCCCTAAGGCTTGTCTTTGTTTGAAAAAACATCAGGAAACCTTCCCGTAAATAGAGCTATTGAACAGAAAATTAGCGCCCCCAGTGAAACCACCAGAATGATCCCGATAACAACTATTCCGATTCCCAGGCCATGATAAAACCCGCCTACTACAACTCCTAAAAGTGACCACGCGATCACAAGCAAGGAAATTATGCATCCGAATATAGCCTGTACTCTTACCTTTGTTTTTGACTTCATAATCAAGGCACATTAGCAGCATGTTTATGGCGCGGTAAGCGTCATATTTTTATCGATCTGTCCAAAATTTAGAATACATGAGAATGCATGAGAAGCTAAACCGAGAAATTCTTTTCCTTACTACCGACGTTTTAATTGGCCGCCGATACTCCATTCACCATCGCCCTTTGATGAAATGTATAAAAATACAAAACAATAAAGTGCTGCGAGCTCTCCCTGGTTCAGGATGGGGAAAAACCCATTTGTACCGTGTGCGATCCAGTAGGCGGCGGCCATGTGGCCAGAAGCAATAAAAGCAACGGGTGATGTGAATAGGCCAACCATAATCAAGACTCCACCGATCAGCTCAATGCCGCCTCCCAAAATTTTGACGTATCCCTCTGCTGGCGAAACTCTGGGATAGCTCAAATATTTGCTTGTCCCATGCCATAGAAACAGAAATCCGGCCATGATTCGCATTAGCGCATAAGTATGTTTTTCGTAGTTTTTCATGAAATCTAGCATTGAAAGCCCCCTTTATCTTATTGATTCAATTTGAATATTAGAAAGTAAACCTACTTTAAACAAGTTTATGTCCCCCAATATGCCCCTTCTAAAACCAGCCCCAATAATCGCCTCAGAGATTCGGGTAAATTAGTGGCGCCAGATGTGGGAAGTAGATATGTTTTGGATCGTCTTCTGGGTCATAGGGTATTGTTCGGCTGAATTGACCGCCGGTGCGCGTCTCTGTCGGTTTTTGCGGATCGAATTGCAAATTAACCCTCGGCATCTGCGCGTTTACAGAGGCCAGATATCGGTCGAGTCGCAGCTCTAGCTCTGCCGCTTTAACAGGCATTTGTTCTGCCAGATTGTGTCGTTCGCCGAGGTCTTTGGAGAGATCAAAAAGCACGATGCGATTGCCTTCGTAGTATTTGATTAGTTTGTAGTCGCCCACTCGGATTGCCGATTGAGGGCTTCCCGCTTGGAAGTGAGGAAAATGAAATACCAATCCCTCATTTGGGCGCTGAACTTCTCCGATGCCATTGTTTTCAAGTAAAGCCACCAAACTACCCCCTTCGATACCCTCGGGAAGCTGGTCTGCTTCAATTTCGGCCCACTCGGCAAAGGTAGGGAAAAAGTCGTAGCCGACAACGGGCTCGTGGGACCAGGAGTTTGACGCTACTCCTGGTCCGCGAATGATAAATGGCACACGGATACCGCCTTCGGAAACATTGCCTTTGGCCCCCATCAAAGGAGCCTGACTTTCGAGTGAGCTGCTTCGCACAGGGTTGTCTTTATCTCTGTGTCCGTTGTCGCCCATATAGATCAGGTAGGTATTGTCCTCGAGGCCTAGTGTTTCAAGTCCCTCCATAATGATTCCAACACCCACATCTAAGTCTTCGGTAATCGCGGAGACAAGCGCATTGTCATGCACAGTACCGCGCTCGCGTGCTTCCACCCGAGCAAGGGTTTCCGGCGAGGTATTCTGCTCTTCGTGCAGAGGGTAATAAGAAATCTGTACAAAGAAAGGTGTATCGGATTCGTCTGCACGGCGCATAAAATCCAGCGCTCTATGGGACATTCCTATAACATCGAGCGGGTTTTCTGGATCATCCAGCGGCCAGGCATTTTGGTTTGCCGTGTTGCCGTCACCTCCGTCATATCCGTTTGCTTCTGGACCCCCTCCATCGATGTGCCATTTGCCGAAATGAGCAGAGGTATAGCCGGCTTCTGCAAGCACTTCGGCAATGGTAATTTCTTCATCCCTCAAGGAGCGTCGGTGAGGCATGGGAACAAGCGAATAGTTACTTGCCTCAGTCATGGTTGGTGCCGCCTTGGTCCACAGATTTTTTGCGGGGCTCATGCCAGTTTGCAAGCTCGCGCGAGTAGGGGAGCAGACTGTTGCCGGAGCATAGCCTGAGGAGAATCGCATTCCCTGGGCAGCCAACTCTTCCAAGTTTGGAGTTTGGTAGAAGTCACTTTTAGAATTGGGGTAATCGGGGTGCATTTGAACCGAGGTGCCATACCAGGCCTGATCATCTGAAATTAATAGCACGATGTTGGGCTGATCCGCGAAAACCGCTTTAGCCGGCATAAGTAAGAGTATTGCTAGTGCAAAAATCGAAGTTGAACGGAGCGGGAAGTAGGTTTCAGCGGAACGCCAATTGATTGCAGCCTGTTTTGAATTCTTGTTCACGAGAGTGCTCATGATGTGCCTCTTTATTGTCCGGTCATTGTCGGATCAATGTCGGGTTGTTGTGGATATACTACAGGCATTATAGACGCTTTTATTTTGGTGAGGGAATCAGCAGCGAACCGGCGAACTGTCTGTGTCGGTTGTTGAGTGGATGCAATAGTTAAGTGGATGTTCTGCTAACGTTGCAAAAGTCTGAATCCTCTTTGTCTGCCTATTGATTGCTTCAGGTTCAATGGATGATTATTCTGCCTGACTCGTCATTGTCTAAGACCTGCACCACAATCAAAGAACTCTCTATGAAAGCCTATTCAGTAATTTCTCTATTTATTGCCTCCCTGATTTTAGTTGCCTGTACTAGCGATCAGGGTAACGAACAGCGCAGCGAAGCCGAGCATTCTTCAGCGGCATCTCAAACTACAAGTACATCGGCTAGTGCAGAAACAGAACGCCCCAATTTTCTTATAGTAATGGCCGATGATCTGGGCTTCACTGATATTGGCGTGTTTGGCAGTGAGATTCGAACCCCTACTATTGATGAGCTTGCTAGCGAGAGCCTTAGCTTTAACCAGTTTTACGCTTCACCGAACTGCTCTCCGAGTCGGTCAATGCTGATGACGGGGTTGGACCACCACTTCACCGGTTTCGCCACCATGCAGGATCATATAGCTGACAATCAGAGAGGGCAGCCTGGTTATGAAGGATATATCCCGGAGCATGTTGCGACACTTCCGGAGGTGATGCAGGCCAATGGTTACCACACCTCAATGTCAGGCAAATGGCATCTGGGCGCTGCACCGGGCCGCAGACCCATCGATAAGGGTTTTGACCGGTCTACTGCGCTTATGCAGGGCGGCGCAGCGCATCTCAACTTAGACAAGATGCTCAGTGTATTTCCCGAGACAGTGATCTTTGAAGACAACGTAAAAGTCGAAAGTGTTCCCGATGATTTTTATTCGTCCAAATACTATGCGGACAATATGATCGAATATATCGACGACGCATTAGCACAAGACAAACCCTTCTTTGGCTGGTTGGCATTTACCGCTCCCCACTGGCCCTTGCAGGTGCCGGATGAGCACATCGATCTCTATGCTGGAGAATACGATGGAGGATACGACCTTCTTAGAGAAACGCGCCTGCAAGACGCGATTGCTGCCGGGCTGGTTCCGCCGGAAGTCAATGAAGTGCCTCGCTTAGAGCGTGTTATTCCCTGGGATGAGTTGTCCGAGGACGAAAAGCGATATCAGGCCAGAATCATGGAAATCTATGCGGCCATGGTTGAGCGACTGGACTACCACATGAGTCGAGTTATTGATCATTTGGTGGAGGCGGGCGAATACGACAATACCCTGATCATTTTTATGTCAGACAATGGTGCGGAAGGGCACGACAGAATGCAGTTGTTAGACAACGCCACCTGGGTTCCCGCCAATTATGATTTGAGCTACGAACAACTGGGACGAGCTGGCTCCTACACCATTCTTGGGCCCGGCTGGGGTCAAGCTGCTGTGGCCCCTTTAAGGCTATTTAAGGCCTATACCACCGAAGGTGGAATTCGAGTTCCTTTTATTGTCAAACCTCCAGGTGCTAATGGCGACGCACAGTGGGTCAGTTCAGTAGCAACCATTCAAGACATAATGCCGACCCTGATGGAGTATGCAGGAATAGAAAACCATGGTTCCAACTACATGGGTCGAGAGGTGTATCCCATGACAGGCCGATCAATGCTCCCTTTAATTGAAGGGGAATCGGATCAAATTTACGCTGAGGATGAGCCCTTGGGCTGGGAGATATTTGGGCATCGCGCGCTCCGCAAAGGTGACTGGAAAGCGCTCTGGGCGGACGGCGCAAATGGTTCAGATACTTGGCAGTTGTATAACCTGACAGAAGATCCCCGCGAGATAAATGATCTCAGCGCGGAGTTCCCCGAGAAGCTCGCAGAGTTAGTGGCGGACTGGGAAGAGTACGCTGAGAATAACCAGGTGGTTCTGCCTATTGGTGATATGGGTAACCCTAACTAGTAAAAAGAAAGAGCATAAAAAGCCTGCCTAGATATTCTCGGCAGGTTTTTTTTTCGAGTTATGACTCTGGCATCGCGGAAGAGTGATGCTCAATGATCTTCCATTCCTGACCTTTGCTTTGATAAACATAGGTGTATCGCGCCTGAACTACTGAGCCATCTTTAAAGGTGAAGGTGTACACCCCAGAATTGATGGCGAGATCGCCAAAGATACGAATATTTGCTTCATCGATTTCCCCCTGCGGTCCTTTTGCGAGGAAATGTACAAAATAGTCTTCGATCTCTTCATGGTTATGACGAACTTTGTTAGAAACCGTTGGCAGAAGAATGGCGTTGTGATCGTATAGCTCGGTGACCTTTTTAGGCTCGCCGGTCTGCAGGGCTGCATTCCACTGGTCGAACAGTGACAAAATTTCTTTTTCGCTCATTAATTAAATCTCAATTGGGTTTTGTTCAGGGGCGGTATTCTATTTCGGATCGGTTTCAACTGCTGTTAGTGCGAACAAAGTTTCATAAATACCCGCAGGGTAGTTGCGAACTAAAAGATATGATGTATCATAACAATAAGTCCTCGCCGCTGGTGGATCGAGTCTGATGCATGTCTGATCCCCAGTTAAACATTCTCTCCCTTGGTTCACTGCGGCGATGGGCAATTTTTGAAGCTTCGGTAGAAGACAAAAAGTACATTTATGCCTCTACTCTAGTCGAGTATTCTGAGGTTTTTATCAGATATTCTGTGTTGTATCTTCGATATCTGTCGAAACTTTGCATGGAAATGCCTAATGATTGCGAACAATTTGTATTACAAGTGTGGCCCTTTGTATCTTGCCATCTGCCTGATTTCTTCGATTGCGCCTCCGGTTTGGTCCCAATCGACAAACTTGGATGCTCACGTACACGGTGAGGCTGAACTACTAATCGCTATTGAAGATAAGCGCGTAGAAATGCAATTGCTTTCGCCCGCCTCCAATATATTGGGTTTTGAACATGAGCCTGCCAGTGATGAGCAGTGGGAACAGGTCCATCAGACAGAAGAGTTGTTGAAAGACGCAGATAGGCTTTTTGACTTCGGCGAAGCCAGTTGTGTAGCAAATTCGCAAATAGTTGAGTTGCCTTTTGAACAAATGCATGGATATGAAGAGCAGCATACGCATGAGGCTCATGAAGAAGACCACAAAGAACATGAGGCGCATGCAGAAGTATCCGCCCACTATGTTTTTGAGTGCGCAGAACCTCCAACTGAAATAACCGCCTTGCTGATAACCCAGTTTCCCTTGATTGAGAGTCTGAATGCGCAATGGATTACGGAATTAACTCAGGGCGCTCAGGAGCTAAATGCCAATAGACTGCGGATTGATTTGCGCTAGGCCGCAACAGCCTTACAGGAGCCAATATGACAAATGTTCAACACATTCTAGACAGTGCCGAAGCTCATTGCCGCAGCCATGGCTCTCGACTAACTGATAAACGTAAGAATGTGCTTTCAGGACTTCTGGGTTCGGGGAAGGCACTGTCTGCCTATGAACTGGTTGACTATTGCAAAGAAGAGTTTGGACATTCTATTCCCGCTATGTCGGTCTATCGCATTCTGGACTTTTTGCAGGAGGAGCAGCTCGTTCATAAACTGAATTTGGCAAATAAATATGTGGCTTGCTCGCATATCACCTGTGACCACGCTCACGAAATCCCCCAATTCTTGATCTGTGATCTCTGCAGCCAGGTCACTGAAATTTCTGTTTCTCGCTCTTTAATCGATGATCTCAAAAAAAATGTGGAAGATGCAGACTATCAATTGCTCAGCCCACAAATTGAATTGAACTGTTTGTGTCAGGCCTGCGCTGCCTGACTCCATCCCTCAAGGAAAACTCTTCCAATGAAATACCAAGGTACTTTGGACAAGTCCGCTATGGGCTTGTCTTTCCTCTGCCTAGCACATTGCATGATTCTGCCGGTCGCTACAGTTCTGCTACCTACTATGTTGGCTCTGACTTTGGAGGACGAGATATTCCACAGAATTTTGCTAATTGGCATCGTGCCTCTCAGTGGTCTCGCTCTTTTTATGGGCTGCCAAAAGCATAGATATTGGTCAGTGTTTGCTTGGGGTGTAACTGGACTATCTATATTGATATTTGCTGCCTTTTTCGGGCACGAGGTCTTTGGTGAAGAGGGGGAGAAAGCCGCAACGGCAGTTGGATCATTGCTTATCGTTGTGTGCCACTACAAGAATTACCGGCAGTGTGGTCGCCACGACTGTGCAGATTAATAACTAAACTTTGCGCTGGTGACAGAGGTTTTCACATTAGGGAGAGTAGACTTCTATCTCGTGCATCTCGATAGCGTAAGCGGAGGTCGCGACGTTATTTTCCGTAATCTCCGTTTGCATTTCGCCTGAAACCCAAAAGGGAGTGTATAGAGCCTCCATCGCCATACCTTCGGGGAAGTTCACTAGTACGGTCTGATTCGGTGCTGGCGCGGGCAGGTGAATACAGGCGCCAAAGTAGGGCACCAGAAAAAACTGCGTAATAGTCAGATCATCGTTAAATTCGAGGGGTACCACGAAGCCGGGTAGACGCACATTTTTGCCATCAAACTCCTCGACCACATTTCGAGAGACGAGGGCTTGTTGGTAGGGGTCGTCTTCCCAGGTGTTCAAACCTTCCATTGAACTCATCATTTGGTCTTCGATGGAGCCGTCTTCAATCCCCGTAATGTATCCCGGCGGATTGGAAAGGGCTTCCCAATCCGAGAGTGGCAGTAAATCATTCCACTCCAGAGTCTGGTATGCCTCCTCTTGAGCGACAACAGAACTGGAAAGCGTAAAACAGGTAACGACAAGGGCGATGAAATACCCAGAGGCTATTTTGTGCTGGCTGGCAGTAATCATGTCAATCAGTTAGCGAATTAATTGGCGGTCTAGTCTAAAGTGTATCATCAAGCATGGGCCACAATAGTTGCAGTCTTAACAACAAATAACAGATGTCAGTTTCTATCACAGATTTGGAATTCTCCTATCCTGGAGCAGAGGAAAACCCCTTTCTGAAGGTTCCGGAATGGCGTGTTGAAACAGGCGAGAAAGTCTTTCTCCAAGGCCCCTCAGGTTCGGGAAAATCCACTTTGCTCAACATCCTTTGCGGTATGTTGCCGGTGAAGACTGGTGAAGTTTCCCTCTTTGGTCACCCTCTCGACCAAATGAATTCTCGTCAGCGAGACCGGTTTCGAGCCGGAAATATCGGCTACGTGTTTCAGCAGTTCAATCTCATCCCTTACCTAAATGTGATGGACAATATTTTGGTTGCGCGCCAATTTAATCGGGGCGGAAAAGGAAGTCATTCCCAGTCGGACATTGAAGATTTTCTTCTCACTTTGAACATTGGAGAGGAACAGTGGCACAAGCCAGCTCGCGCTCTCAGTATTGGGCAGCAACAACGAGTTGCCATCGCACGTGCTTTTGTAAATAGACCGAGTCTTCTTATCGTAGATGAGCCAACTTCCTCTCTGGATCATGCTAACCGCGACGATTTTATGCAGCTGCTTATGGATCGAGTTGCCCAAACAAAGGCGACACTGCTTTTTGTCAGTCACGACATTAGCCTGGCCGGCCATTTTTCCCGAGTGGATTCGATTTACGACATTAACCATGGCGATGTGGCGGCAGACATTGACGAGGAGGCCCCTGTCTGATGTTTCTTCGTCTCGCCTCGAGTAGCTTGGTTGACCGAAAAGGTTCGGTATTCCTGACTCTGCTGGCCATTTGCGTCAGTATTTTTGTACTCCTGGGTATCGAACATATTCGAAGCGAAGCGCGCGAGAGTTTTAGTAGCACAGTGTCCGGTACCGATCTTATCGTTGGAGCCCGAACCAGCAACATTAACCTGCTGCTCTATTCAGTTTTTCGAATCGGCAACGCCACCAACAACATCAGCTGGGAAAGCTATCAGGAAATTGCCTCTAATCCTGATGTCGCCTGGACCATACCTATTGCGCTGGGAGATTCCCACCGAGGCTATCGTGTAATGGGTACCAGCTCAGACTATTTTGTTCACTACAGCTACGGCAGCAGCAGAAATTTGACCTTCCGCGATGGTGAAGCTTTTGAAGATTTATTCGACGTGGTGTTGGGCTCGGAAGTTGCGCAGCAGCTAGATTACTCCCTCGGTGATGAGCTGGTACTGGCCCATGGAATGGCGAGTACGAGTTTTAGCAATCACGACGAAAACCCTTTTCATGTGGTAGGTGTTTTGGAGCCCACAGGAACACCAGTTGACCAAACCTTGCACGTGAGTCTTGAAGCCATAGAAGCCATTCATTTGGGCTGGCAGGGGGGCATTCAGATGCCTGGCTTTGGTGCAGCAACTGGGATCGCAAACGCCTCAGACCTGACGCCTGAGAGCATCACGGCTTTTATGTTGGGCTTAAACTCCAGAATGATGACCTTTGGCCTGCAGCGCGAAATTAATGAGTATCCGGGAGAGCCATTAATGGCAATATTGCCCGGCGTGACTCTGGCCGAGTTTTGGCAAACCCTAGCCGTGACAGAAAGTACCATGAGATTGATTTCTTCTTTGGTGTTAGTAGCGGCGCTGCTAGGTTTGAGTGCTTTGCTTCTGGCATCAATACGAGAGCGGCAGCGAGAAATCGCTATTCTGCGTACCTTGGGTGCATCGCCAGGTTATTTGTTTCTGCTAATCGAACTGGAAGCAACACTGATTACGGTAGTGGCTTCAGCTTTGGCTTCGATATTGTTGTACACAACATTATTACTGTCGGCCGACTATATTGTCGCTAACTTTGGCCTGCATATTGATGCCAACTTTCTGTCAAAAACCAACTTGATTCTGTTGTTCACTGTCTTTGTGAGCAGTCTCTTGGTTTGTCTGATACCTGCCATAACGGCTTTTCGCAAAGCGCTCCAATAGACAGAGTTTAGAGCGGCTGTGTTTATATCGGCTGGGTTTAGAGCGGGGTTCCGTTTTTCAGAAGTTTTGCCACCAAACTTTCCATATCCTCGCTTGAACGCTGCCCCTGTACGACCAGTGAACGGCACAGATTGGCACCGGCCATGGGCATAGGTGATTTCTTTTTCATCAGATTCAAAGCACAACATTGCTCTCCCTTTGACAAAAGGTCGTCGATCACAAGAGGGCTGAGCATGCCAGCGGATTCGAGAACCGGGCAGCCGATAACGTTGTGGAGAGCGGTTAATAGTTTGGGGCCAATAAACTGGGGTGGCATCGGGCCATCACATTGTTCCAGCAGTCGCTCTGCGTGTTGAAGATAAAACTCTAGAAAGCTGTTCTCGCGATCAAACAACAAAAAGGCGTTGTGCACCTTTACATAAGACTTCAGTTTGTTGGGTCTTTCCTTGTCTTGCTGCACCCAAACTTCCCGTCCCAGCATATAGCCTTCTTTCAATTCTGATTGGGCAGGCAACACAAATTGATCGGGCGCAAAAATCAGGAAGTCGGTATCTAGCCAGACAACTCGGTCGAACTTCTTAAGCCCCTCGCGGAGTGCATACAGGCGAGCGAGATCTGTTGCGATAACAAGCTGATCTTTAACCTTTTCCAGAATTGTTAGGTTGAGTGGGTCGAAAAGGGCATCGCCGAGGAACTGGTACTGAAATTGATTGGACTCACACCAGCGCTCGACAGAAGCAATGCAGGCTTTTAGCCAGCTAGTCTGAATGGGTGTGTTGTGAGATTGAATGACCAATGTTGAATGCATGCAGGCATGATAAGCAATTCAACTGGTTAATCATTAAAAAAGGCGGCCCATCAATAAAAATGGAGCCGCCTTTTGGGGGGAAGTATTAGTGGGTTGGTGGATAAGCTGCTTAGAGAGTAGCCCCTTCCTCATTGTCACGCCCATCACCACGACCCTCTCGGTCACCATCTCGACCGCGGTTTCCTATTGCGGTGAATTCCTCTTCGGATAGCATGCCGTCAGCATCTGAATCCATCCGGCCAAAGAAATTGTCCATATTGCGAGCGCGATCATCGTCAGTCTGGTCTCCACGCGTGGCTGCCATAGCCTGTACTTCTTCAAGACTGAGTAAACCATCTGAGTTAGCGTCCAGTGTGGCAAAATCTGGGCGTTGTGGTCGGTCACCACGATCTCCCATTCCACCTTGGGCAGCCGCTTCGCCGGCAAAAAGTAATCCAGCTAAACATGCAGAGGTAATAGTAAGTTTGTTCATATCGGGTCTCCCGTTGTTTGATGGGGCCATTTATCAACAAAGAATCTATCCCCCTCTATAGATTTAACTGGAAATTACCAATTGGGGGCACATCGCCTTTATGTTTACCGAACTTAACCGAGATAAATCAAATGCTCGGGCTTTGCTAATTCTGTACCGATTGAGCTGAACTAAGCTTTGAGTGGTTTACCTTCACTTATGCAGAGGTTTTCTGCATAGTTCGCGCACTCCTATATTCTCAATTGGAAGCAAGGCTTGAGTAGTACCGAACAAAATTTGTCCCCTCGGGTTGTTTTAATCGTTTTGTCGGCCATGATTGCCTTGGGTCCCTTGGCGATTGATGCCTATTTGCCTTCCTTTCCACTGATTGCATCAGATTTAAGTGTCGATCCAGTTTCTGTTGGTTTTAGTTTGAGTTCCTATCTTCTGGGTATGGCTCTCGGGCAAATGTTTGGCGGCCCAATATCTGACCAGATTGGTCGCCAAAAGGTAGCCCGAACCGGATTGCTGCTGTTTTTTGCTATGACCCTCGTAATTTTCTTTGTTCAGAGTCTGGATCAACTGATCATCGCTCGAGTTTTTCAAGCGATTGGGGGTGGACTGGCTGGCGCGGTGGTCATGCCGACCTTGCGGGATATATCTCGGCCGGAGCAAGTCTCGGGGCGTATAGCAGTTGTTTATCTGATTATGCTCGGCGCTCCGCTGGTAGCACCAATTTTAGGTGTTGTGCTTATGCAGTTTGGTTGGCGATGGATATTCGGTTTTCTCGCCATATATGCCTCGGTGATGCTAATTGTCTACCTTTGGCAGCTCTCTGAAACTCGCGAATCTGTGAGTGATAAAATCGAATTTTCCCGAATAATTCGGCAATACACCTTCGTTATCCGGCACCGCACGGACGGTGCGCATTACCCGATCCGCTACGGTATATCTTCGGCGTTAACGGGCTGCATTATGTTGATCTACGTGACCAATGCCTCCTTTATTTTTCAGACCTACTTTGGGGTGCCAGACAATTTGTTTCCCTTTTTCTTTGGTGCCAATGTGGTGAGTTTGGCTTTGGTGCAAAGTTTTAGTGCTAGGTATCTAAGGGATCGTGATCTTGAGGAAGTAGCCGCCTATTTTCGTCTCGGGCAGCGAGCCCAGCTGATCCTTGTTTCCTTGATGGCGGCCGCCGTAATTTTCACTGATGTCAGTCTTTGGGTTTTTGTTCCACTCTTACTTTGCTCATTGTCCTGTCTTGGGGTTAACGGTTCCGCAGGCTCAGGAGTCTTCGTTTCTGCTTTTAAGGCGCATAGTGGCAGCGCATCCGCTCTTTTAACGACGATGATGTTTCTATTTGGGGCTTCATTGGGGCTGGCCTCGGGTTTGCTAAACGACGGCAGCTTAATCTCCGTAGTTGGCATGCTTTTATTAGCTACGCTGGCAGGGAACCTCGTGATGATGACTATTCCCAGAAACCGTGAAAAAGAGATTTTGGGCAAGATTCAATCAGGTGAAATTGCTTCCGCTTAACGGAATATCCAAGTTAACCTGTTACAAAAGTTCAGAAAAAACAAAGAGTGAAGCTTACAGGCTTCACTTATGATGTTTACTAGTTAATCAGCTTCAGCTGACCATAAAATTAGGGGGAAATATGCTTACACCTACAGCTCCGCGCTTCCTTTTCGCGCTGATATTTTTCGTAGCCGCCATGGCGAACGCGCAAACCGACAACGCTGAATTGATTGAGCAGGGAAGGGAGCTCTATTTTCAGCAAGTTTCCTGTTGGGTGTGCCACGGTGATCAGGCCGAGGGCCGCATCGGGCCAACCCTTCAATACGGACCAACCCCAACGCAGATTCAGGAGCAATTGGATGGCAATCCTCAAATGGCCATCATTGTTTCGGAGATCGATCCAGATCAAGACGACCTGGTTGCCTTGTCTGCCTACTTGACCTCACTGGGTGGTGGCTCGACAACGGCAGAGCAAATTGCTGACTGGCGCTCGGAACATACCGCCTATGTGGAAGCGAATCGGGATAACACCGAATACGTGATTACTGAGCGAGATCGACAGATTCTTGCGATTAAGTCCTTCGATACGGTTCTGGCAGATTGGCAGAAAAGATCCAAAGATGGTCCGCTTAAGCGGGAATATAACTCTCAGGTAGTGGCAGAGTATGACGCTGGCGAACAAGTGTTCTTCCCAGAACCTGGTGGTCTGTACTTTTATGAGAATACCGGTGTTTCCACCCGCCGTGGTGGCATCGTCATTGCCGATGAGGACCGAATAAATACGAATCAAGTGGTTGTTGGTGATGCAGTTACCAAGGAGATCGTTGCTTCCAAACTGATTCCTGAAGACATGCGCGGTTCCATGCACACCACCGCGGTATCTCCCGATGGGCGTTATGTTTATATGGTTGGCCCTCCTGTTCCCGGTGGCGGTGGCGGTGTTGAAGGTGGCGGTGCGCCCGCAGGACTGCGAGGTTCGGCTACGCTACTGAAAATTGATGCCCTTACTCTAGAACCGGTAAAGCAGGTGACTATCGGCGGAAGACTGCATCACGGGCAGGTATTTCAGGATAGATATATGTTGTTTGACGTATTTGTTGCCGAGCCAGATGGCCTGAATGTTTTTCTCTACGACCCAGAGACTGACGAGGTGATTGGTGGGATTCGCGCTTCGGATCTGGGTGGCAATAACTACACAGCCTACACAGACAACGAATATATCTATGTACTAATGCAGCCTCCCGCTGTGGAAGGCTTTCCCGGCGGTGCAAACCAGCTTATCGTCGGCTCTGCGACTGCTTTGAGACCCTATTGGGTGGCCAAACTTGACCCAGAAACCTGGGAAGTTGTGGATGAATATCCTCACCAGGGGTATCGCGGCGACTGGATTGTGATTGATTCCGAGAGTGAGCACATTTACGTGCCTACCGCTTCTTCGACGGTAAGCAAGATCAGCACCGAAACTGGCGAAACAGTTTGGGCTGCACCCACTGGAGTTGGCCCCTATGCGGCGACCTTGAATGCGGACGAATCAGAAGTTTGGATTGCCAATAAGGGAGAATCATCTGGAGCCATAGGTCGCACCATTACTGTGGTGGATGCCAATAATGGTCGAGGTATAGCCACGCTATTCGCGGGTTATATGACCGATCACGTACTACTCTCTCCAAATGGCAAAGAGATGTGGGCCACTAGTAATGGTGAAGGACGCATCTACGTCTATGATGCGGAAACTCGCGAGCAAACTCATGTATTGGATATGCCACATCATGGCGATCCGCATGGGCTCGTATGGGTAAAATATGACGAAAACGGTAATTCACTGGTAGTTCGCGACCAAGGCGGCTTTCATAACGGCATCAACCCAGCAGCTGGGATTCCATTATTAGATTAGTGGGCTTCAGGCATGCCTGTATTGGGTCAACTGTCTAATAGAGCATTGGAGTTAAGTTGTTAAAGCAAATTGCAGTACTTAGTTCGGCGTTACTGATGGATTTCGCATTTGCCGGCAGCGCCTATGCGCAGCATGCCCATGCTGAACAAGAGATCCGCTCGTCTGGAGCAGCTGCGTCTATTGCAGAGATGAGTCTGGATTTTGAATTGCTCAATGGCGAGGGCGAGATCGTTCGTCGAACGGATTTGCTCGGCAGCAATTTGCTGGTGGCTTTCGGTTTTACCTATTGTCCGGATGTGTGTCCAGTTATGGCTGCCAACATGGCAAATGCGTTAAGACAATCTGACAAAGACGCTCTAGGTGTTTTTATCAGTGTGGACACCGAACGGGATACTCCGCAGGTGACAGACAATTACGCCAGCAGATTTGGGGAAAACATGATGGGATTAAGCGGAACCCATGAGTCTGTATCGGAAGCGGCAAAGAATTTTAATGTGACCTTTGTGGTAACTAAGACCCCTAATAGCTACACAGTGCAGCATTCCCCTGGGACCTTCTTGATTTCTCCCACCGGCGAGCTGATTGATGTTTTTGCCATTAACGCCGACCCCAAGGATATCGCCGCAGCGATGCAATAGATTTGGGTATTTGAATTGGTGACTGCCGCGATAAATCGACTTAACTATCCCAGAATCGGGGTAGTCATGCTGGTGAGCCTATTGATTTCATCAGCCTGGTTGGTTTTCCCTTATTTTATTCAGGGCAGGGATCTTCTCAGCGGTGTTGGTGATACTGCGCGCATGACGAAGGCGGGACAGGTGTCTCAGTATTTGACTCGTGTTTTGGTGGATCACCCCGAGTTGGAGCTGGCGGCGACCTTTGCCACGGACGAATTCTTTCAGTACGTAGATCAAACCAGCACCATTGGGAATCTTCGCCCCGATCGAAACTTTATCTTTTTTGTGAACGAAAGCATTCACGAAGGTGAGCTGTCATTTGAGTTGCCAGAAGTGGTTTTGCATCTCGGGGATCGCGAATATCAGCCCAGTGTGCAGATCGGGCCTAGTAATGCAGCACATCACCGGATCAGCATATACAGTATTCCCAAACGAGACCCTGAGGGCGAACAACTTGATCTAAATGATTTTGATTCGGTCAAACTCTTCGTTTCGAATTATTACTTGGGAAGCTCGCAAAAGCTGACCTTCGTAGGGGAGTGGCAAACTCCTCTGAATCTGCCCGAATCCTTGACCTCGCGTGCCGATATCACACCAATAGCCGTATTGGCTCTCGGAGCCGGGTTACTCTCCGCTGTATTAACACCCTGCCTACTGCAACTTGTCGTGGTTTTTGGCTCCATTGTGAGTTCCTTTTCCACTGTGCCCGGTGGGCCTGCAGCGCCTAAAGAGGGCCAGCGTTCAGGTGAGATTACGCCCTACATTCGCCGAAAAATAATGCAGGTAGCTTTGGCATTTGTAGCCGGATTTGTCCTGCTTTATACATTGGCGGGTGCTCTTATTGGAGGAGTCGGTCATTCGGCTCAGCTAATTTTTGCCGAGCACAGTCGCAATGTGGCAATAATTTCCGGTCTTTTAGTCATTGCTATGGGAATTTGGGTGGGCGTTCGCGGAACCCGCAATATGGTGTGCAAGATTCCAGATCAGCGCGCCATGCTGGTCAGTAACAGAAAAGATATGGTTGGCTCGCTGCTGATTTCCATGGGTTACGCCCTTGGATGTACCGCATGTTTTGGTGGAGCCATAGTAGCCACTCTAATTATTTACGTAGGGGCAATCGGTTCTGCAGTTATTGGCGCCGGCATTATGTTGACCTTTTCTATCGGAGTGGCCATTCCTTTCCTCTTGTCCGCTTGGTATCTCTCTAAGATGGATAGCATCTTAGAATTGTTGGCGCGAAAAGCGCGGACGGTAAGCTTTATCAGCATGGTATTGATCATCACCTTTGGTCTAATACTGGTGACCGATAATTTTCATGTCGTTAGCGACGCGATATATCCCTATCTTGGTTTAAGTTAGCAGGCTCGATATTAGATGAAGTATTTGATCGGATTTTTTGTTGCTCTTTTGTGCTTTACGCAAAGCGCGAGTGCGCAGGACATTAGTAATACACGCGCGCTTATTTTTGTTGGCGATCAAAGTGAAAACCTAATTGACGTGCTTTCTATCAATGGTTTGGAAACTCTTTACCGTATCGAAACCAGTATTCGCCCAGATCATATTCTTGCGACGCCATTCGCTTCAGTCCTTGTTTACGTCGACATCCAGGCAAAAAAAGCAACCTTTTATGACCTTAGAAATAAAAGAGAGGCGAAGGTCATTGATCTACCCTTGGCGCCTCGGCATGTAGTGCTGGATACAACGGGAACAAAGATGGGCGTAAGTGACGACATTGAGGGTGGATTTGCTTTGGTGGACGTCTTAGGTCAGAGCATAGAGTTAGCACTCGAAGATTTCCCCGCGACCTCGGACGTGCTTTTTGATGGCAATGAATCGGATATTTTCTATAGCAATGAGGAAAGCGGCGCCATTGGTATTTTGAATACACTCACCTCAGAAACTTACGAAATCCCAGTAACGGATCAAGCTGATCAGCAGCTTACTGCGCCTACGCGAAGCTTAGATGGGCGCTATATCTACGTTGGCAATATCACTTCCGGTGAGGTTTACAGTTTGAATGCTTTTTCTGGCGCGATCTTCAAGACTTTTGATGTCGGCGGCACTTTGGCCCGTCCCTACACCACTCCTGAAGGTGCTTTTCTCTACATGATGGATCAGGAAAACGGTCGCTTACTCAGTGTTGAACAGCATGGTTTCACAGAGTTTGCCGATGTCAGTTTTGATCAGAGCGTGGATATGGTCACCGTTGGCCGGTTTGATCACCTCAACCTCTTTACCAGCACACAAAACAACCACTGGTCGATTTTCGATAACATCAAAAAATCCGTCGTTAAGCAGGGTGAGTTCCGCGGGCAACCCGTGAACGCGCTAGGATCAGCTGACGGAAAATTTGCTTATGTAGCTCTGGCCGGAAATGCCGAAATTGCGGTGGTGAACCTTGAGAGAGGCAGCTTGGAATACGTTCCCGCTACCAATAACGGCAGTGGCGCCTTTACTCTGGGGCTAAGCAACAACGTTTGCCACTAGGTTTATTGCTCAATCCTAAAAGCAAAAAAACCCTGCACTAGGCAAGGTTTTTCCTATTTTGTACCAGAGGGCGGACTGACTCTAAAAAGCTCTATAGCTTTTTCTCACCCCCGAGGGGCGACCTAAAGGTCGTCCAAATTACTCGCGCAATTTGTCGAACCTGCGGTTCTCGTCCGGCTGCTTCAAAAACGAAAAACCCCACATAAATGTGGGGCTTAAACGTTTTGGTACCAGAGGGCGGACTCGAACCGCCACGCTTTTAAAGGCGGGGGATTTTGAATCCCCTGTGTCTACCAATTTCACCACTCTGGCATGGAAGTAGGCGCGCGATTATAGCAGCGATACTCTAACTGTCAGCCCCAATTTGTCTCTAATTGTTAGGGCAAGAATAGATAACAAACTGCTGGCTTCCATTTTCTGGGTCGGTTGTGGTTACCAGGGTATTTCCACCCATGGAAATTGCAGAGCTCTGAGCCAGAGTGAGAAGTTCGGATGCAACCCGCTCATCGCTTCGATTAAACCAGCCAACCTGATCTCTGACAGTGGAAGTTGTTGTTCCGAGACGCTCGCAGTTTTCAACATCAGCATTTTGTGCCAGCGAAACTGATGCGGCATTTTCCATAGGCTCTACCAAGTGCAGGCGGTTGTCAAAATTAAAGGACAGAGGGCAATAGAGGTGATTCGTGATTTCAAGAGGCTGGGCATACGAGGGTTCTTAGTTTGTGAGGAAAGTTGGATTTTACTCAAATTCCTTAGAGATAGGTGCGGCTGACCCATTTTCATTGCCACGTAATGTTTCTCAAGATTGATCGGCTCAAAAAAAGGAACAAAACTGCGTATAGTGGCGCCCGAATTCAGGAGCACTGAGTATGTTGAAAAAATTGTTTGGGAAGGCGTCTGATGAATTCTCCCAACCAAAAGATACCTTGGCCGTAGTCGTGTCGAGTAAGAAAACCATCGCCGACAAAATTGTGGAGCTGGAGCTGCGCAGTCCGGAGGGTGGCGACTTGCCAGCATTTACTGCGGGCAGTCATATCGATTTGCATCTAGCTAAAGATCAGATGCGCCAATACTCCCTAGCGAATAATCCAACTGAAAAAGACCGCTATTTATGTGCTGTCCTGATTGAAGAAGAGGGCACAGGTGGTTCAAAAGCCGTCGCCGAAAAGGTTCAGGAGGGGGATAGGCTTTTTGTAAGCAACCCGCGTAATCACTTTGCACTCTCGGAGGATGCTGAGCACAGTATTCTGATTGCTGGAGGTATCGGAGTAACTCCACTGCTGGCAATGGCTTATCGATTAAAGCAGCAGGGAAAAAGCTTCAAGTTTTACTACCGCTGTCGTACCCGCTCCCGTGCAGCCTACGCAGAGCTTCTTGTTCAAGAATTTGCAGATTCAGTCGAATGTTTCTTTAGTGATGAGGGAGGTCGTGAAATGTTTGATCTGATCAGAATCATGGAAGACGTCCCGCCGAATACGCACCTCTATACCTGTGGTGGAAATGATTTTATGGACCAGGTGGTTGAGGCAGCAAAAACGCGACTGCCGGAAGAGCAAATCCATCTTGAGCATTTTCATCCGCCTGAAATCGAAAATCAGGGAGAAGATGCGGGCTTTGAACTCTATTGCACGAAGTCTGACAAAAGGCTTCAGGTTCCAGCTGATAAATCCATTGTTGAAGTGCTGGACGAAAATGGAATTGATATACCCATCTCCTGTACCGAAGGCATATGTGGAAGTTGCATTACTCATTTCACTGAGGGCGAAGTTGATCACCGAGATTTTGTTCTAAGCAAATCAGAGAAAGAGAAGAAGCGATTGTTTACACCTTGTTGTTCGCGGGCTGCAGGGCCTCGGCTTGCGATTGATATCTAGCCCAGATTTTTATTTAACTCTGATTTGAAAAATTCCGGACTCTATAAATTCTGCCAATGAAAACCTCTGATTTTCATTTTGACCTTCCCGAAAGGCTCATCGCAAAGAGGCCTCCACAGAGGCGTCGTGACAGCCGATTGATGGTCGTGGATCGAAGCAGGGGAATCTACCACGAGCACTTCCCTCACTTAACTGAGTTGCTAGAGCCGGGAGATCTGCTGGTGTTCAACAATACCCGCGTTATCCCAGCTCGGATATTTGGCAAAAAAGACACCGGCGGCGCAGTGGAAGTATTGATTGAGCGCATTATGGAGTCAGACAGGGTGTTGGCGCAGGTTCGCGCCAGCAAATCACCTAAAGCAGGTTCCACTATAGTTATAGAGGGTGGATATGAGGTTCTGGTATTGGGCCGCGAAGATGAGTTCTTTGTACTGAAGGCGGATCAAGATTGGATGACTATTCTGGAGGATCAAGGGCATATGCCTTTGCCTCCCTATATTGATCGCGAAGATGAGCTGGAAGACAAAGAGCGATATCAGACCGTCTATTCCAAAGAAGCGGGAGCCGTTGCGGCACCGACAGCGGGTCTGCACTTTGATCAGGAGCTGCTCGAAGAATTATCGAACAATGGTGTTGGCTTTGCTGAAGTCACACTGCATGTAGGAGCGGGTACATTCCAACCAGTGCGAGTCGACAACCCTGATGAACACAAGATGCATTCAGAATGGATGTGTCTCGAGGAGTCGGTTGTTGAGCAGGTTCGTAAAACAAAAATAAACGGCGGTCGGGTTGTTGCAGTGGGCACTACTGTAGTTCGCTGCCTGGAAACTGCGGCTGCTCATGAGGAACAAAAGGGAGAGCTGAAAGCCTTCACCGGTGAGACGGATATATTTATTTATCCCGGATTTGAATATCAGGTAGTTGATGCCATGATCACCAATTTTCATCTTCCTGAATCAACACTACTTATGTTGGTGGCAGCCTTTAGTGGCCAGGAAGAGATACTGATGGCATACGAAGACGCTGTGAATCAAAACTATCGCTTTTTTAGCTATGGTGACGCCATGTTTTTAACTCGAAAGCCTAATTAAGCGGGACAATAAATTGTCGAAACCCATGAAATTTGAACTCTTGAAGCGTGATGGAATCCCGCGGCGTGGTGTTATGAATTTTGATCGTGGCCAGGTTCAGACACCGGCCTTTATGCCAGTGGGAACATACGGCACGGTTAAAGGCATGCTGCCGCGTGACGTCGAAGCGACAGGGGCAGAGATCGTTTTGGGGAACACTTTCCATCTAATGTTGCGCCCTGGGGAAAGGATTATTTCCGATCACGGGGGTCTGCACGAATTTATGCATTGGTCTAAGCCTATTCTCACCGACTCAGGTGGGTTTCAGGTATTTAGCCTGGGTAAATTGCGCAAAATTTCTGAGGAAGGGGTGAGCTTTCAATCCCCAATAGATGGTAGTCCTGTTTTTCTCGATCCAGAACGCTCAATGCAAGTCCAGAGAGATCTGGGCTCGGATATTGTGATGTGTTTCGACGAGTGCACTCCCTATCCGGCCACAACCGAAGAGGCGCGCGTATCCATGGAGTTATCCATGCGCTGGGCCAAACGATGCAAAGAATCGTACGACGGAACGGGGGCACTGTTTGGTATTGTTCAGGGAGGTATGTATGACGACCTGCGGCAGGAGTCCCTCGATGCTCTCACAGATATTGAATTTGAGGGTTACGCCATAGGCGGCCTATCAGTGGGCGAACCCAAGGAAGAGATGATCAAGGTGTTGGACGCGATTGCCGACAAGCTGCCTGAAGATAAACCTCGATACCTGATGGGGGTGGGAAAACCAGAAGATCTTGTCGAGGCGGTGCGGCGTGGGATTGATATGTTTGACTGTGTTATGCCAACCCGCAATGCACGTAACGGCCATCTTTTTACTTCCAGCGGGGTGGTGAAAATTCGCAATGCGGTGCATCGAGAAGATCAAGCTCCACTAGATTCTGAGTGCGATTGTTATACCTGTGAGAATTTTTCTCGGTCTTATCTTTACCATCTGGAAAAGACCAAGGAGATGTTGGGGGCTCAACTCAACACAATTCACAATACTCATTTCTACCAAAAGCTGATGCAGCAGATGCGCGACGCTATTGAACGGGAGGAGTTTGATCAGTGGGCGCAAGCTTTCTACACAAAATATTCGGCAGAAAGCGTCGATTGAGCTTGAATTAACGGTTTTTGTTCCCAAATCCTAGTAATCAAATCATCTATGTCTGGTTAAGGCCTCCTCAGTTTTGGAGCCCTTGATAACAAAAAGGGGGAACCAATGGATATCGCTATCGCCGTGCAGACCTGCTTTGTCTATAATCCCGCGTCATTTTTGAATTCCATAAACACCGAGCCATCTACTCTGGCGTTTGATAGAGCTCCCAAACAAGGTTTCTAAAACTGATATATGAATAAATATCCGATATGGAAATATCTGCTGATTCTGTCAGTTCTGGCGGTTGCGGCCATTTACGCCATGCCAAATATCTATCCACCAGATCCCGCAGTACAGATCTCTGGTGAGACCAGCGGAACACAAATTAGTCAAAGTACTCTTGAGCGAGCGGTTGATAGCCTAGAGCCCCAAGGGATTGAAGTGATCGGCTCAGATGTCTCAGAAGATGGTGTGAGCGCCCTGATTCGATTGGCCGACAGAGATCACCAACTCGCCGCCAATGAACTTATCAAAGAAGCTCTCGGCCCAGGTTATGTGGTTGCGCTTAATCTCGCGCCAACGACCCCTCAGTGGCTGCGTGATATCGGCGCTCAGCCGATGAAGCTCGGGCTAGACCTGTCCGGCGGGGTGCACTTCCTTCTGGAAGTCGATATAGAAGCCGCAGTTGCAGACCGGGCTGAAGGATTAGCCTCTCAAGTCCGTACTCAGTTGTTAGAAGAGGGTATTCGCTACCGAACGCCAGAAATTACGGAAGACAATCACGTGCGTATCGGTTTTCGTACCGATGCCGATCGCAGCGAAGCCAGAACCCTTGTGCTTGAGCAAAACCCCGACCTTCAGGTAGCTACAGAAGAAGAGGGCGCGCTCTATATTCTCGACCTAGCCTACAGTGAATTGGCTATTCGTGATTTTGAAGAAAGGGCTTTGACTCAAAACCTCACCTCTCTTAAAAACCGAGTGAATGAACTCGGTGTTGCCGAACCTCTGGTTCAGCGTCAGGGCAGCAATCGTATTGTGGTGGAGTTGCCCGGAATCCAAGACACGGCCGAAGCCAAACGTATTATTGGTAAAACCGCCAATCTCGAATTTCGTTTGGAGCACAACCCAAATCGATCTGCTTTTTATGAAGAATTTGAGTTTATGGATGTCACAGTTGGACTTGGTACAGCCCGACTGGATCGCGACGAGATATTGACTGGTGAGCTTGTGAGCGATGCCAGCACAAGCTTTGATGAAAGCGGTCGACCTCAGGTAAATATCACACTGAGTTCGGAGGGTGGAACCCTAATGCACCGGGCCACAAGAGATACTGTCGGCGAGCGGATGGCCGTACTCTTTATTGAGTATAAGTCCAGAGCGGTAGAACAAATCAACGAAGATGGCGAAGTTGAGACGATTCTGGAAAGTTACTCAGACGAGAAAGTTATTAGTCTGGCGACTATCCAAAGTGCTCTGGGTGTTCAGTTTCGCATTACCGGCGCAGGTTCACAGGCTGAAGCTTCTGAACTAGCCCTGTTATTGAGAGCAGGTGCTTTGGCCGCTCCCATGACCTTTGTTGAAGAGCGGACGGTGGGACCCTCTTTGGGCGCCGAAAACGTTGCTTCCGGGATTAAGTCAATTCAGATAGGGCTGGGACTCGTTGTACTCTTTATGCTCTTCTATTACCGCGTCTTTGGGCTGTTTGCTACTGTGGCACTCAGTGCAAACCTGGTTCTACTAACGGCGGTGATGTCCATTATAGGCGCAACTCTTACGCTGCCTGGTATCGCCGGTATCGTACTGACCCTAGGTATGGCAGTTGACGCCAATGTGCTTATCTTTTCTCGAATACGGGAGGAGTTAAAGAATGGCGCACCACCGCAATCTGCAATCAAGTCTGGATACGATTTAGCGCTTTCTACCATTGTCGACGCAAACCTCACCACTCTGATTGTTGCCTTGATTCTCTATCTTATTGGCTCAGGCCCCGTACAGGGATTTGCCGTTACCCTTGCAGTGGGAATTGTGACTTCGATGTTTACCGCGATCCTCGGAAGCAGGGCGTTGGTAAATCTAACTATTGGAGGTCGCAAAGACCTTAAGGCGCTTTGGATATGAGTATTCCCAAAAAAGTATGGGACTTTATGGCATGGCGCAAAATTGCCGCCATTGCCTCTATTGCATTAGTTCTTGCCTCTATTGGATCTTTGGCGACACGCGGGCTTAATTTGGGACTGGATTTTTCTGGCGGAACACTGATCGAACTTGAGTTTGTTGAGGCCCCAGCGATTGAGTCTGTTCGTGCAGAACTATCAAATCTAGGTGTAGAAGACGCCATTGTGGTTTTTTTCGGTGCCGATACCGACGTATTGGTTCGCACAGCGAGTCAGATGGTCAGCAATTGTGAATCTGACCCGGATGTCGCTGCACAGGCTGCACAGCAGGGAAGAGTCTGCGCAGATACGCTAGTAAATTCGCTCAATGCCTCACTTGATAGCGAGGCAGAGGTTCTGCGCGTCGAATCCGTCGGGCCGCAAATTGGGGAAGAACTGCGAGAGGATGGCGGCCTAGGTTTACTGGCCGCACTGATCGTCGTGATGCTCTATGTTGCCATGCGTTTTCAGTACAAGTTTTCCTTCGGTGCGGTAGTGGCCCTGTTCCACGATGTGCTAATTACTCTGGGAATCTTCTCAATCTTTTATTGGGAGTTTGATCTCACCGTTTTAGCAGCATTGCTGGCCGTGATTGGTTATTCGCTAAATGACACCATCGTTGTATTTGACCGTATTCGTGAAAATTTTCGATCGCTGCGAGACGTTGAAACTGAAGAGGCGATAAATATCTCTTTGACCCAGACACTGGGGCGTACCTTGGTAACCTCTTTGACGACTTTGTTAGTGCTTGTGGTTCTCTTTCTCTTCGGTGGAGAAATGATCAACAATTTCGCTCAAGCCCTGATTATTGGAATCATCATCGGTACCTACTCTTCGATTTATGTGGCCTCAAACGTGGTGCTTTCACTTAATGTGAAGACTCAGGATTTGATGCCTCCTGAGAAAGAAGAATCTGATGGCGAGTTTGAGGAAACGCCTTACCGTTAGTCAGAAAATTCAATCCCAATAAAAAGCCGGAGCGAAACTCCGGCTTTTTTGTTGGTGTAATTTGATTCGTTCAGAACCTAGGCTTCCTCAGCCCAAACATCAAAACTGGTAATGGTGCTAAACCCAAAGGCGTGCATGATCGGAACATCGGCAGCATCTCGGCCACGGGATATTAGAACGCGACCCTTTCTCGGCTCATTGAAGCGTGCATCAAAGCTATACCAGACTCCATCCAGATAAGCTTCAAACCAGGCGGCAAATTCCGGCTCTCTGGGAATTTCTGGCCCATCTTGATGCAACATGTATCCGCTGCAATAGCGTGCTGGAATATTCATGCATCGACAGAGGCTGATTGCCGTATGAGCGAAGTCCCGGCACACGCCTGATCCTTCATACAGAGCCATAGAGGCGCTTTTAGTGGGGCTTGCTGTATCAATGTTGTAGCTAAGACTTTGATGCACATAGTCACAAATAGCCTCTACACGTTGCCAACCCGGTTCACTTGACCCAAACAGCTCCCAAGCTTTGGTCATCAGAAATTCCGTATCGCAGTAGCGACTGGGTAACAGGTAGACGAGAGATTCGTTAGGTAAATCTTCAATTGCGAGTTGCTTTGCGGAAGCTTGAACCAAATCTGCTTTACCCTCGTCACCAATCACCGATTCCGAATAGATACGAAACTCTCCAGCGGTTGTGGTGAGTCTTGAGCACTTGTTGCCAAAACCATCCAGATATTTGGAAATAGGGACTTTAGGCTCGGTGTGGATGCGGTCTTCTGAAAGAAGATCACTCGCGCGGGAGGCGTGAACCTCCAGCATCAATATCAAGGGTGTTGGCTGCGAAAAGTTAAAGACTAGATCATAGCCAAGCTTAATTTCCATTGTGTATGGGCTTAGGGGTTCAGGTGGCCGAGATTTCTACGAACAATAGGCAGCATTTCTTTGAATACCTTTGGATTGGCGCAGAGGATATGGCCGGTCTCCATATGCTTGTTGCCGCCGCCCAGGTCAGATATCAATCCGCCAGCTTCTTTAACAATCAGAACGCCTGCGGCGATGTCCCAAGGTTTGAGGTTGATTTCATAAAAACCATCAAATCGACCTGCAGCTAGGTAGGCCAAATCTAGTGAAGCGGCGCCTAGTCTGCGAATACCAGAAGTGTTTTTCTTTAGTAGGTCTTGGGTGCATCCCAGGTAGGCCTCTATATGCGGCAGGGTCGCTTCACCGAAGGGGATGCCAGTTGCCAGCAGAGCGCCCTCAAGAGATTTAGTATTGCTTACGCGGATTTTCTTACCATTCAGGCGAGCTCCCTGGCCTCGTGAGGCGCTGAACTCGTCATCTAGCATTGGATCAAGGATCAGCCCGTGCTCCAACCGGCCGTTTACTTTGCAGCCGATAGAGATGGCAAATTGCGGGATGCCACGAACAAAGTTTGTGGTGCCGTCGAGAGGGTCAATAATCCATTCAACTTCGGAGTCTGCGTTTCCACTTACACCAGATTCTTCACCAATAAATTTGTGATCGGGAAAGCGTTCGCTAATCTCCTCAATCAGGATTTGTTCTACAGCGCGATCAACGGCGGTAACAAAATCTGTAGGCGCCTTTTTTTCGACCTTGATAAGATCAATATCTCGAAAGGCGTGGGCAATAACTTCGCTGGCTTTGCGCGCGGCGGCCGAAGCGACGCGGATCATAGGCTCCATTAATAAACTTCCGGTGAGGGGTAATTCGGGGCGGCAATCTTACCAGAAACATATGTGCATTTATCTTTGCTCGCTCAAATTTGTTTGCCCCGAATGATCTAAGAAACCGTTAAAGCACTAAAACTGTTAGATGGCACTTCGGGCCCCGTTGAGCTTGCCTGACTGAGAGGAATTGACTGGGGTTGAGCGCACAGGGAGGTGCGCGAAAGTGCGTTCGAGCAGGATGCGAGTAGAGCGCGACCAGAAGGAAATAACTCGAAGCAGGGGAGCCCTTTTGGGATAAAAAGGGCCAAGCGACCGGGGTGTCCTTTCTTTTGGTTCGTTTTCTTTGGGCACGCAAAGAAAATGAACATATACTGCTCGCCCAATTTCGGATCGCCAATTCAATAAGATGCAAGACAGTTTCCAAAACCTTCGCTTTGTACTGGTCAACACTTCTCAGCCGGGAAATATCGGCGGTGCCGCACGTGCGATAAAGAATATGGGGTTTTCTGATTTAGTCTTGGTACAGCCTGAAATATTTCCTTCTGACAGAGCTCGCTGGCGAGCTGCAGGGGCAGGGGATGTTCTGAAGCAAGCCAGGGTCGTGGATAGTTTTGCTGACGCCATCGCAGATTGCCAGCTTGTTATTGGCACCAGCGCTCGAGAACGACGGATCCCCTGGCCACTGGTAAATCCGCGCCTTTGCGCCGATCAGGTCGCAGCAGAGGCTGGTGATCATAAAATCGCGCTGGTATTTGGGCGGGAAGACAGCGGGCTTACCAACGAAGAGCTACAGCGTTGTAATTTGCATGTGCATATTCCTACCAATCCGGATTATTCCTCTTTAAACCTCTGTGCAGCGGTTCAGGTATTGGCTTATGAAGTCCGTATGTCTTTGTTGGCTAGTACAGGAGAGCTAAAGGAAGTAGAGCAGGAATGGGATGAACCCCCGGCGACCTCTGAGGAGTTAGAAAACTTTATACAACATCTTGAGCAGAGCATGATCGAATCAGGTTTTCTCGATCCAGAAACGCCTCGCCAGACGATGACTCGCATGCGAAGAATGTTCAGTCGAATTCGGCCAGATCAGTCGGAAGTCGCCATTTTGCGCGGACTATTGTCTTCTTTCGGTAAAAAGAAATAGCCTTATTCAATTCGTAATTCTTCCAATATTTGGCCAGATACATCTTTGCCTTAACCCCAGTCAATAAAGTACTTTGGGGACTTTTAATAATACTTGACTAAAATAGTCGGAATTAACATAATTCGCTCCGAAATTTGGCTGAGTAAGTTGACATGAGGCTGACCACAAAAGGCCGCTATGCGGTAACAGCGATGCTAGATCTCGCCATGCATGGCGATGGGGCTCCCGTGAGTCTGTCGGATATTTCGGATCGTCAAGGTATCTCTCTTTCTTATTTGGAGCAGCTATTCTCAAAGCTGCGTCAGAGATCACTGGTCAACTCGGTGAGAGGCCCAGGTGGCGGTTATAGTCTGGCTCGAATTCCAGACAGCATATCCGTCGCAGAAATTATTGAGGCAGTGAATGAATCCGTAGACGCCACTAATTGTGCCGGAGTAGGGGATTGCCAGAATGGCGAGATGTGCCTTACTCACTACCTTTGGGAAGATTTGAGCAATCAGATTCGACTATTTTTGGGGGATATTAGTCTGGGCAAACTTATTGCAAGACGGGATATTACCTCCATATGTGAAAGACAGGACACCGCTTCAGGTAACCGAGTAACGGTTCAAGCGACCACTTAGTAAAAGCAAAGAGCAAATTGGCAAAGAGAATTTTATGAAAACCCCTATATATCTGGACTATGCAGCTACCACACCGGTCGACGACCGAGTCGCTGCCGCTATGGTTGAATGTCTGACGACTAGCGGCAACTTCGGAAATCCCGCTTCGCGGTCGCATCAGTTCGGCTGGGAAGCAGAAGAGGCCGTGGAAACTGCGCGCGCTAATGTTGCCGCTCTGATTAATGCTGACCCCCGTGAAATCGTTTGGACTTCGGGTGCAACTGAAAGTGACAACCTGGCTATTAAGGGTGTGGCCTACTTCAACCAGAAGAAGGGCAAGCACGTCATCACGTCAAAAATCGAACATAAAGCGGTTCTGGATACCTGTCGGCAGTTAGAGCGTGACGGCTTTGAGGTGACTTATCTCGATCCAGATGAGTACGGTATTGTTTCACCAGAAAAGGTGGCGAAAGCTATTCGTGAAGACACTACAGTGGTGTCGATAATGCATGTGAATAATGAGTTAGGTTCGCTCAATGATCTCGCTGCAATCGGAAAAATATGTAATGAAAAAAGCGTTAGGTTTCATGTGGATGCAGCACAAAGCGCAGGTAAAGTCGAGATAGATGTAGAGGCCATGCATATCGACTTATTGTCTCTGTCCGCCCACAAAATCTATGGGCCGAAAGGCATGGGCGCTTTGTTTGTTCGACGTAAACCTCGAGTGCGGCTCGAAGCGCAAATTCATGGCGGTGGTCATGAGCGCGGAATGCGTTCAGGCACTTTGCCCACGCATCAGATTGTTGGTATGGGAGAAGCTTTCCGTCTCGCCAAGGAAGATATGGGTAAGGATCTCGAGCATGTTGTGGCTTTGCGGAAGCGCTTGCTGGATGGTCTTAGTTCCATTGAAGAAACTAAGCTTAACGGTCATGAGAGCCAGAATTATCCGGGCATCATTAATATCAGCTTTGCCTACGTAGAGGGTGAGTCCCTGCTGATGGCCTTGAAAGATATGGCGGTTTCCTCGGGTTCAGCCTGTACTTCGGCGAGCCTTGAGCCCTCCTATGTGCTTCGTGCTTTAGGTTTGGATGATGAGCTCGCACATAGCTCCATTCGATTTAGTATCGGTCGATTTACTACCGAAGAAGAAATTGACTATGTAATCAGCAAAGTTGAAAACGCCGTTGAAAGACTGCGAGAACTGTCACCCCTTTGGGATATGTTCAAAGAGGGTATCGATTTGTCCACAGTTGAGTGGGCGGCGCACTAAGCCGGTTGTTCGGCGAGATTTACAGGCGCTTTAAACAGATTTAGGAGTTAGGTTATGGCTTATACAGAAAAGGTTATTGATCATTACGAAAACCCGCGCAACGTCGGCAAGCTAGATGATTCGTCTGAAAATGTTGGTACTGGCATGGTAGGCGCACCCGCCTGTGGCGATGTGATGCGCCTGCAGATTCAGGTCGATGACGAAGGCGTTATTCAGGATGCCAAATTCAAGACTTATGGCTGCGGTTCCGCCATTGCTTCAAGTTCTCTTCTTACCGAGTGGGTGAAGGGACGATCTCTGGATGACGCCGAGGCAATCAAAAATACTGAAATTGCTGCTGAACTGGCACTTCCGCCGGTGAAAATTCATTGCTCGGTATTGGCTGAAGATGCTATTAAAGCGGCGGTTCGCGATCTGCGAGCAAAACGCGAGCGCACATCTGAACTCGAAACCGAAGGAAAGGCTGAATAACCCGTGCCTATTTCTATTACTGACGCTGCTGCAAGTCACGTAGGAAACCAGCTCAGCCGTCGTGGCAAGGGCGAAGGTATACGTCTGGGCGTTCGAACTTCCGGCTGCTCAGGCTTTTCCTATGTGCTTGAATTCGTTGATGAGAGCGATCCAGTGGATGAAGTATTTGAGCACAAGGGTGTGAAGGTCTTTGTTGATCCCAAGAGTTTGGTATTCCTCGACGGCACCGAATTGGATTTTGAAAAAGAGGGCCTTAACGAAGGTCTCAAATTTAATAATCCCAATGTCACAGGTGAGTGTGGTTGCGGCGAAAGCTTTAACGTCTAAGCGGTCGAGTTCATCAGCTACTGGCGAGCAGCCAATAAATTAGGGAATCCGTTTTGTCTACATCCAGCCAGACTCATTTCGAGTGGTTTTCCCTTCCAAAAAGTTTTGATGTCGATCTGCAAAAACTCAGATCCAACTATTTAGAGCTTCAAAAAGAACTCCATCCCGACAAAGTTGCTGGAAAGGATGGAGTCGATCAGAATCAGGTGGTTCGCCTAAATACCCAACTAAACGATGCTTACGACAAGTTGAATGACCCGGTAAAGCGTGCAATCTATTTGTTGGAGCTTGAAGGCATCTCATATGATCCGGACCGACAAACTCAGGATGATCCTGTCTACCTGATGGAGCAATTAGAAATTCGAGAAGGTCTGGGTGATTTAAGCGCTGAACAGGCCGATTTGGATCGAGAACTAGAGCGCATCAGAGATTACTCAATGTCGCAGATGGAAAAATACTCAGCTGAATTTCAAGTTGCCCACCAGAACACGGATTGGTCTGCAGCATCGGTTGCAGTTGGACGAATGATGTTTGCTGGCAAACTCGCACGCGATGTAAATGAGCGAGAAGAAGAATTTTTGGACTTGTAAGACCCCCTTAGTGAAATAAAAGTGAGCCTTCTACAAATATCAGAACCCGGACAATCCCCACTGCCGCATCAAGGTAAATTGGCGGTGGGTATCGACCTGGGGACCAGTAATTCTCTTGTTTGCAGTGTAAGGCGCTCCGGTCCTACTCCCGTTAGCGATGGCGAGCTCGGCGATTTGGTGCCTTCAGTCGTACATTACTCAGACTCTGCGGTTGAGGTGGGGCTTGGTGCCGCAGAGTATCTGCTGACAGATACTGAAAATACATTGGTGTCGGTCAAACGCTTTATTGGCAAAAACCGCTCCGACTTTGATGATCTTTCAAAGCTGCCCTATCAGTTTGATCAAGAATCCGCATCCATCAGAATCAAGACCCGACAAGGCTGGGTTACTCCCGTTGAAGCGAGCTCCAAGCTGCTTAACTATCTTGTGGAGAGAGCTGAGCGACAATTAGGTGGAGATATCGATGGTGCAGTAATAACCGTTCCTGCCTATTTTGACGATGCACAGCGACAAGAAACTAAAGCGGCTGCAACTCTCGCAGGAATTAAGGTTCTACGCTTACTCAATGAGCCAACCGCAGCCGCAGTAGCCTATGGCTTGGATGCTCAGGAGCAAGAAGGAAGCAGCGAGCGATTGATCGCCGTTTATGACCTTGGCGGCGGCACCTTTGATATTTCCATTTTGCGGCTTCATCAGGGTGTCTTTGAAGTACTTGCAACGGGCGGTGATAGCGCGCTGGGCGGCGATGATTTTGATTCTCTTGTTGCCGAATGGGCGTTATCTCAGATGGGAAGTGAATTGGCCCCTCAGTCTTCAGAGGAGATACGACAACTGCAGCTTGTTGCGAGAAAAGCCAAGGAAGAACTTGCAGGCTCTGATCTCGTGACCCTCTCTTTTAAGGGAAAAGAGTTGGAACTCAGCCGCAGCGAATTTAACGAATTGATTACTCCTTTGGTGCAAAAGACAATCAAAGTTTGCCGTAGGTCATTGAGAGATTCTGATACCAAAAGGGATCAGATCGATGTGGTGGTGATGGTTGGCGGATCAACTCGGGTCAATCTGGTTCAGCAAATGGTTGCCGAATTTTTTGATGCGCCGGTTAAGGCAGATATCGATCCAGATCGCGTAGTCGCTCTAGGCGCCGCTATTCAGGCAGATGTTCTCGTAGGTAACCACAATGACAACAATATGTTGTTGCTGGACGTTGTACCACTATCTCTGGGATTGGAGACGGTAGGCGGTTTGACGGAAAAAATCATACATCGCAACACCACTATCCCAGTTGCCCGAGCTCAGGAATTCACTACCTACAAAGACGGTCAGACCGCCATGCAGATCCACGCGGTTCAGGGTGAAAGAGAGTTAGTGCAGGACTGCCGTTCATTGGCGAGGTTTGAGCTAAAAGGTATTCCTCCCATGGTGGCCGGTGCCGCGCGGATCAAAGTTCAGTTTCAGGTAGACGCGGATGGTTTGTTAAGTGTCTCAGCAGAAGAAACAACAACCGGTATTCGGGCCGAGGTGGAAGTAAAACCTTCATTTGGCCTTGATCAGGATGAGATTGCCTCGATGCTGATGGATTCCTTTGAGAACGCTAATCAGGACGTTGCCGAACGCGCATTGCGCGAGCATCAGGTCGATGCAGAAGGGTTGGCATCGGCAATTGAGGCAGCTGTGAAGGCAGATGGTAAAGCGCTCCTCAGTGAAGAAGAGCTAGAAGCGATGCAAAGTGCGGTAAATCAATTGCGTAGTATCGCCAAAGCTGGGACTCTTCGAGAGCTTCAGTGTGAGATGCAGCATGTCAGTAAACTCAGCGAATCTTTCGCTGCTAGGCGTATGGACAAGAGTGTGCGTGAAGCCCTTGCTGGACATGCTGTTGATGAATTTGAAGCCGCTGAGTAGCAAACTCAGGGCAATTAATAGAGCTAAGTGATGCCAAAAATAATTTTCCTTCCTCATGAAACCATCTGCCCAGAGGGTGCTGTGATTGAAGCAGAGCCGGGTCAGAGTATTTGTCGTGCTGCCCTAAATGGTGGAATAGATATTGAACATGCTTGCGAGATGTCCTGTGCCTGTACGACCTGCCATGTTCATGTACGAGAAGGGTCAGAGTCGTTAAATGAGGCTGATGAACTTGAAGATGACTTTCTCGACAAAGCTTGGGGGTTAGACCCCGATTCGCGCCTCAGCTGTCAGGCGATTGTGGCTGATGAGGATCTGACTGTGGAGATTCCAAAGTATACGATCAATATGGTTTCGGAAAATCACTAGTCATGAATCTAGAAGCAAACAAACAAAACGCGATAGCTTTTTACAAGACGGCTTATTTAGGCGATCCCGCCAAAGCGGTTGAGCTTTACGTCGGCGATGAATATATCCAGCACAATCCTTTGGTAGCCAATGGACCGCAACCCTTTATCGATTACTTCACCCGAATGGCTCAGGAATATCCTGACAAAAGTATCGAATTTGTTCGCGCCGTCGCTGAAGATGATCTTGTCGCCCTGCATACTCATCAGATATGGCCCGGTGGTGACGAGTATGTGACCATGGATTTTTTTCGTTTTGACAAGAACGGCAAGATCGTTGAGCACTGGGATGCCATACAGGGAATTCCAGAGGAGTCCAAAAACGGCAATACGATGTATTGATGGTTGTGAGTCTAGTGTTCAGGGAACCATCTAAATGAATATCTGGGTCGATGCAGACGCTTGCCCTGTCGTCATTAAAGAAATTCTGTTCAAAGCCTCAGAGCGTACTGAGACGCCTTTGATTTTGGTGGCGAACCGCTTCATTCAAACACCACCTTCCAAATACATTTCCAGTGTGCAGGTGCCTTCTGGTTTTGACGTGGCCGACAATGAAATTGTTCGGCGCGCCGAAGAGGGGGATTTGGTCATCACCTCCGATATTCCCCTCGCTGATGAAGTTTTGGATAAAGGTGCACTTGCTTTCAGTCCTCGCGGAGAGAGGTTTACCAAAGAGAATATTAAACCTCGACTGAATATGAGAGATTTCCTTGAAACCATGCGCGGCAGTGGTTTGCAAACAGGAGGGCCGCCAAGCTTGAATCAGGCGGATCGCAAAGCTTTTGCCGATGGTTTGGATAGGTGGCTTTCGAAACGAAAGGCGTAATAAACTGCCCAGTTAATTCAGAAAAATTGAAATCCATGAATAAAGAAATCCAGCAGGAAATCGAGGCGGCAACTTTCCGCCGTTTTTTGAAGCATCTCGATGATCACAAAGAGGTGCAGAATATTGATCTGATGATTCTGGCGGACTTCTGCCGTAACTGCTTAAGCAAATGGTACATGGCCGAAGCGGCGGCGCGTGGCGAAGAATTTGATTATGACCAAGCCCGCGAGATCGTCTATGGAATGCCATATTCCGAATGGAAGGAAAAGCACCAGGCTGAGGCAACAGCGGATCAAATGGCAGCATTCGAGGCAAAACAAGGTAAGCTTTAGCAATCTTGCTATTGGTACAGCGAGAAAGGAGATAGTGCACTAACTTGCTGATTTGAAGATAGTCATCTGAGTTTTGAGTGCTGGTCTAATGTGTTTTCTGTCGCATTCGAAAATTGAGTCGGGCTTGTAGCTAAATGAAAAAATTCCTTATAACCACTCTAGTTGGCGGGGCTTTATTCCTCATTCCATTAGCTTTCCTGACCTGGGTTCTGACCCGGGGCTTCCAGCTCATGATTGCCTTGGTCGAGCCCATTGCGCCCTATATTCCTGTTGATTCTGTAGCCGGTATTGGCCTTGTGAGTCTTCTCGCACTTATTCTTCTAGTTTTTGTCTGCCTCATCACTGGGCTACTGGCTCGCGCCAAGTTTGCACAGCTTTTTTACCGTAGGAGTGACGCGGTTATTGGCGCTATGGTGCCTAGTTATATTTGGACCAAGGTGGTCCTGAAAAACCTCTCTGGGGAGGGTAATGATGATGACTTTAAACCGGTACTGGTAACAATGGACGATTTAAAGCAGATCGCCTTTGAGATGGAGAGAGCGGAAGATGGCACTGTCGTTGTGTTTTTCCCCGGAGCTCCTGAAGTTCAGAGTGGAACAGTGGGATTTGTTGATCCTGAAAGAGTGGAGCCGCTCAACACAAATTTGTTGGCCCTCAATAATGTGTTGCGAAAAATGGGTAAGGGTGGGGCTGCACTTCTGAATCAAAAGAAATAGACTGGGCGAACGTAGCTAAGGAGTCGAGAATGCGGGTATTGGCATTGGTTTTTGTGATCGGGGTTCCCCTTGTTTTTGCCTTTGTCTGGTTGAGAAAGCAGCAACAGAAACGCCAGGCAGAGCTGGAGGAGATTCAACAGCGTATTGCCGAAAAGGAATCTAAGGACAGGTCAGATGCTGTTGAATCCGAAGAATAATCCAAAAGCCTGGATTTGTGTCCTAACCCTATTGGCTTTCCCAAGAGTTTTTGCTGACGAGGTTCAAATCGTTAGTGCAGATTTTCGGCAGGCGAGTGATGGTACTTGGTCAGTGGATGTTGGTCTGTTGCATGAAGACAGCGGCTGGGACCATTACGCCGATATTTGGCGCGTCCTGGACGAGCAGGGAAGGATCCTGGGCGAGCGGGTTTTACTTCATCCCCATGAGAATGAGCAACCCTTTGTGCGCGGAACTAATGGCCTTGTTATTCCAGAAGACGCCATACTCTATGTGGTAGCACACGATTCGGTTCATGGTTGGTCAAGAAATCGTCTCGAGGTGGACCTTAGTAAAGCCGAGGATGGACGCTTAATTATCTCCGAACACGACTAACTTGCTTTTACCTCTCAAGGACGAAAACCCACTGGTAATTATCCCCTTCCAGTTGGTCACCCTGTTGCTCATTCTCGCCAACACAGCGGTCTTTATGATCGAGGTTTTTATGCAGAATGGCGTCAGTCTGGTTGTGGCGCAGCTGGGTGCGGTGCCTTCAGAAATCGTTTCAGGGGAAGAGTGTTGGCCAGAAAGTTGCCGGTTTCCTCACCTTTTTACTCTATTAACTAATACCTTTGCGCATGCTGGTTGGGGCCATTTTTTGGGAAACATGCTCTTTCTCTGGGTATTTGGTGACAATGTCGAAGATGCGATGGGGCATCTTTCTTTCCTGTTTTTCTATCTACTGTGTGGGCTGGTAGCCAGTCTCAGTCATGTGCTTTTCAATCTTGATTCTAGTGTTCCTTTGATTGGCGCTTCTGGCGCAATTTCCGGGGTTATGGGTGCCTATCTGCTTTTACATCCGAAGGTTAAGGTGCTGGTGCTAGTTTTGAAGGGGATTCCCATCAGGTTATCCGCCAGAATCGTTCTGCTAGTTTGGGTGGGGCTCCAGTTTTTTATGTTGTCCACTGACTCATCTGGCAATGTCGCGGTTTTATCTCATATCGGTGGGTTTGTCGCTGGCATGGCACTGATTCCCTTTTTCAAATACAAAGAGGTGCCACTCTTTGACCAAGGCACGCCTCACTAATACTAAGGCAGGATTGGAAAATTCGAGCCACAAAAAAACCCGACAGTGCAAAACATGCCGGGTTTTTTATTTGGCAGATCTAACCTAGGTGATTTCGACTCGAATTTCACCAAGGTTTTCGACGCCAGCTCGAATCACGTCACCGCGCTGAACTAGGCCAATACCTTCTGGGGTGCCAGTCAGAATGATGTCACCTGCGCGAAGTTCATAGTGCTGAGACAAAATAGCAATACCTTCCGCCACCGACCAGCGCTGAAGGGATAAGTCTGAGTCTTGCTTGATTTCGCCATTAACGCTCAGCCAGATTCTGCCTTCATCACCCGTATGACCAACATCCTCAACCCGAGTCAGGGGGCCAACAGGAGCGGACTTGTCAAAAGCTTTGCTGATTGACCATGGGCGTGACAGCCTTTGAGCTTCGTGCTGGAGATCCTCTCTGGTCATATCCAGGCTAACACCGTAAGCGTAGATGTGATCCAGTGCATCGGCAGGATCAATGTTTTCGCCGCCGCTCTTAAGTGCAACCACCATCTCGGCTTCATACCTAAGAGCCTGTGTTTTAAGCGGGTAGGGGTGGCCTTCACGGTAATCCACGACAGCGTCGCGCGGTTTAATAAAGAAAAAGGGTGGGTTAACCGTGGGGTCATCTCCGGACTCTAAAGCATGAGCGGCATAGTTTCGGCCCAGGCAGTAGACGCGATTAACTGGAAAACGATCACTGGTCCCGTTGATTTCCATAGAAATTACGGGTGGCAGATCCATAACGTAACCTGCGTCTTGAGCGGAAGCAGGAGTAATACCTGCCCCCAATGCGGCGGCACCAGCTGCGGCGGCACTGCCAGTTAGAAAGCGACGACGGCTTTCAGCCTTTTTCTCTTCCATTAATATTCCCCTTAGATATTGAATTTAGTTTTGATGAGTCGAGAGTAATTCTCTTTACTTCCTGAGTCCATCTATCGCAACAGCAATTTACAGTTACACCGATGGTGGGAATTGATTCCCCATTTATTTAGACGTCCGAATGGAGAATCTACCCATAGATTTGGAGGCTGAAAATCAGAGGCCAACCAGTTCTAACAGGTCCTGATCGTATTTAGCTTGTGCTTCCTGATACATGGGTTGGACAGATTCCACGAATAGCTGGCGCTGTTCTGGAGTTAAGTCGAGGATTTCTCCACCGGATTCACGAATGACTTCTTCGGCGTCTATTTCTGCCTGATCGTGCAGTCCTCTTTGCAGTTCTATAGCCTCGTTCACCGCCGCCTGGAATTCATTGCGGAAATCCTCTGGCCAGGAATTGAAAGTTTCTCGGTTTACAAAAATAGGCCGGGATAGATAAGAGTGGTAAGTCTTGGTGTAGTACTTCTGGTAGTTGTACATGCCGTAGGTCACGACGTTTTCGAAGGGATTCTCCTGTCCATCCAGCTCACCAGAGGCGAGGCCAGGTATAACATCGGGGAGGGAGGTGACTAGTGGGGCCGCGCCCATCAGCTCGAGCGGTCGTGTTTCGATAGCTAAGGTTCGAATTTTTAACCCAGTCATATCCTCTGGGCTATCAACGGGCCTGATTGCGTTAGAGACATGGCGAAAGCCGTTTTCGTAGAAACCCAACACTTTTAGGTTTGAATTCGCTTCGATCGAGTCAATGGCGGCTCTCCCTAGGGCGCCGTCCATTGCAGCTCTGGCAGCGTCGGAATCTGAGAAAAGAAAGGGAAGAGCAGCCACCTCGAGTGCAGGAACGCCGACATGCATGGTGACGTAACCTAGTGTGAGCGCATCTTTGTCGATCAAGCCTATTTGTGCGTTAGCCGCTGGATAGCCCAGGTCTAATAGGTTGTATACGTAGCGAACAGTAAGGTCGTCCCCAAAAGCATTTTGCATTCGTTCGCCGATGATGGTGAGCCCCTGGCTAAAACTGGAAGTGCTCGGACCGTAGCCTGCAAGTATAATTTCTGAAGGATAGTCTGATTCGGTAATAAGCTGCGAAATAACCTCATTTCGACGCTGATCCATCGGCGCGCAAGATAGGATCAGGGCACAAATAGGAAGCCAATAACTTCTTTTGAATTTTTTGTAAGTCACCATATTTCTCTCCTCCCCCGCTCGCAAAAAAAGCAGAACTATCCCGGTGTTTGAGCCATGTTAACCCTCAAGGGTGGTCGGGAGCCAACTCGAGTAATTTCAAAACCAAAACATCTCGATTTCTCAATACCACAAAAGCTGCGCTTTTCTTGTGACTGAGGGCTGCCGCAAGTACAATCCGCGGCATTATTTTTACCCTTCCCGTCTCGCTTACGAGACGACTTAAGTTGTTGTTTATTTGGAGAAGTTTAATGGCGGTTGAACGCACGCTTAGCATTATTAAACCAGATGCGGTCGCAAAAAATGTGATCGGTAAAATAATCTCTCGATTTGAGAAGTCTGGACTGAAAATTGTTGCCCAGAGAATGCTGCAAATGGATGCAGAAAAAGCGGGCGGTTTTTATGCCGAGCACGAAGGAAAACCCTTTTATGGTTCGCTCGTTGAGTTTATGACTTCGGGCCCTGTAGTTGTTCAGGTATTGGAAGGCGAAAACGCCATTGCGCTGAATCGCGAATTGATGGGGGCAACAAACCCTGAAGAGGCTGCTGCGGATACAATTCGAGCAGACTTTGCCGATTCTATGACCACAAACGCCGTGCATGGGTCGGATTCTCCTGCTTCGGCTGAACGAGAAATCGCTTATTTCTTTGCCGCCGATGAGGTTTGTGCTCGCTAAGAAGTGGTCGAATGACCGCCGAAAGGCCTACCTCACATGACGCAAAAAGCCCCTGAATTTAGTGCAACCGAGAAGGTCAACTTGCTCGGCTTGTCTCCTATTCAGATGAAAGACTTTTTCGAGTCCATCGGCGAAAAAAGTTTCAGAGCCTCTCAGTTAGTTAAATGGATTCATCAGTATGGCGTTTCATCGTTTTACGAAATGACCAATATATCCAAAGACTTACGGGATAAACTTAATAATATAGCTGAGGTTAGAGCTCCTAAAGTCGTAGCCGACCACCTGTCTAAAGATGGCACGCGAAAATGGATTATTCAGGTGGAGGGCGGAAGTTGCATTGAGACAGTTCTTATTCCTGAAGGTGATCGCGGCACACTTTGCGTGTCCTCCCAGGTTGGCTGTTCTCTCGACTGTAGCTTTTGCAGTACCGGTAAGCAGGGGTTTAACCGAGACCTCACTTCGGCAGAGATCATAGGGCAGTTGTGGATAGCCGCCAAAGCATACGACTCTCTAGGCCCAACCCAAAATAGAGTCATTACCAATGTGGTGATGATGGGTATGGGTGAGCCCCTGATGAACTTCGACAACGTCGTTGCCGCAATGCAGTTGATGATGGAGGACAATGCCTATGGACTATCAAAGAGGCGTGTCACCTTGAGCACAGCGGGAGTTGTGCCCAAACTGGATCAATTGGCTGATCATGTAGATGTTTCGCTCGCCATCTCTCTGCACGCCGCAAACGATGAGCTGCGTAACGAGTTGGTGCCAATAAATCGGAAATATCCCATTGCGAAACTTATGGATAGTGCTCAGAACTATATTGCACGCATGCCGGATCTTAGACGTAAGCTGACAATTGAGTACACGCTCATAGATCAAGTAAACGACCGAATGGAACACGCAGAGGAGCTGGCAAAACTCTTGGAAGGCGTGCCGTGCAAGATAAACCTAATCCCATTCAATCCTTTTCCACTCAGCGATTATCAGCGAGCTTCAGGTAATGCGATAAAGCGATTTCAGGATTATTTGATTGGGGAAGGATTTACTACCACGGTTCGAACAACCAGGGGAGAGGATATTGATGCGGCCTGTGGGCAGTTGGCCGGTGCGGTAAACGATCTGACTCGACGTAGCCAACGCTACCGGGATCGGGCAGAATCTGTGGTCAAAATTATGGAGACCTCTTCCTAATGCGAGTTACCTTGTTCTTTAGCTTGGTATTGTTGGCTCTTGTCGGCTGCGGGACCACTACGACCAGTGGTGGAGATCCTCAAAGAGCACTGGAAAACTATATTCAGCTTGGGCGTAACTACTTGTCTGAGGGTGAGCGTGAGCAGGCCCGCTTTAATCTGCTGAAGGCCCTAGAGATTGATGACCGCTCTCCGGATGCCAACAACATAATGGCCTTGCTCTATGAGACCGAAGGAGAGGTAAACGAAGCCAAGCGTCTATATCGTCGAGCTATCTCCTCGGATAGAAGTTATAGCCCCGCCCGCATGAATTACGCTCGCGTACTTTATGCAGAAGGCGAATACTCTGAAGCACGAGATCAGTATCAAGTTGCATCTGAAGATGTGAACTATCGTCTTAGGGCTGATGCCTTTTTAGGAGTAGGGCTCTCACAGATGCGCTTGGGAGATCACGAAGGGGCGAAGACTGCTTTTAATCGTGCCATATTGCTGAACTCGAACATCGGCCCGGCCTTTTTAGAGATGGCGCAAATCGCCTATGAGAGCAGAGAGTATCCTCTGGCGCTGGAATACCTTGAAAATTACGAGACTAGGGCAGCCGAAACGCCACGCAGTTTGATGTTGGGCATACAGCTGGCACGCATATTTGGAGAGTCGGAAAAGGAAGAAGGTTACAGTTTTACGCTGCAAAATATGTTTCCGACATCAATAGAAGCGAGGGAGCTTCAATTGAATCAGTAGGCAAACTACTGAGGACGAGAAGGCCATATGATTGCAGAAGATGAAAAAGCTAATGCAACAGAAGAAGACCTAGAGCCTTCGGGCAAACCCTTGGCTGACCCTGGTGCGATGTTGGTTGAAGCTCGTGAGGCTCAGGGTATTACGCTGGCACGCATGGCTCGAGATTTAGGCTTAACTGAATCAGCGGTGCGCCAGCTGGAGCAGAATCTATACGACAAATTCCCCGCAGGTATCTACGTGCGCGGCTATATTAAGAATTACAGCAAAATTGTATCTCTCGATCATGATGAGGTGATGGAGGTGCTGGAAGAATTTATTACGCTGAATGGAAGTTTGGCATCCCATGGCTCGAATTATGATCCCCTGGGTGAATTTGCCAATGAGAAGAAAAAATTGTCGCCCATGATTATTTCATCCGCAGTTGTGATTCTTCTACTGGCAACCTATATCGCCTACCGTGTTTTTGCGGCTTGATTCGTTGGCCCCAAGCTTGAGTCTAAGGAAAGTCGTCCGAGTAAATTAATCTATGTTTTCCGAATCCCCTATTGTCCGTCGCAAATCCAAACAAATAATGGTTGGCGATGTACCTGTGGGTGGTGATGCGCCGATCAGCGTACAAAGCATGACAAATACAGAAACCACAGATGTTGCAGCGACCGTTGCTCAGATCAAGGAGCTTGAGGACGCGGGTGCGGATATTGTTCGAGTTTCTGTACCTTCGATGGATGCTTCAACAGCTTTCGGAGAGATTCGTAAAGAGGTCGATATTCCCTTGGTGGCGGATATTCACTTTGATTACAAAATTGCACTTGATGTGGCAGACCGGGGTGTGAATTGCCTGCGTATAAATCCAGGCAACATCGGGCGAGAAGATCGTATTCGCGCTGTAGTTGATAAGGCCAGAGAAAATAATCTGCCCATTCGCATTGGAGTTAATGCAGGCTCTCTTGAGAAAGACTTGCAGGTTAAGTACGGCGAACCTACACCTAAGGCTTTGGTTGAATCGGCAATGCGGCATGTGGAGATTCTGGATCGACTCGATTTCGACAATTTCAAGCTCAGTCTTAAAGCCTCTGATATTTTTATGACGGTGGCAGCCTATCGGTTGATTGCCGGTGAGATAGATCAACCTCTGCATTTGGGTATAACGGAAGCGGGCGCTCTGCGCAGCGGCACGGTCAAGTCTTCGATTGGTTTGGGCATGCTATTAATGGATGGCATTGGCGACACTATCCGAGTGTCTCTCGCCGCGGACCCGGTAGAAGAAGTGCGAGTTGGCTGGGATATGCTGAAAAGCATGCGGCTGCGCTCTAAGGGGATTAATTTTATCGCCTGCCCTAGTTGCTCACGTCAGAATTTCGATGTCATCAAAACGATGAATCGTTTGGAAGCCAATTTAGAAGACATTCGCGTGCCTATGGATGTAGCGGTTATTGGTTGTTATGTAAATGGGCCGGGTGAATCAAAAGAAGTAGATGTCGGCATTACTGGAGCTGATCCGGAAAGTCTCGTCTATCTGGATGGAAAGCCGCATAAGAAAATACATTCCGGTGATGTTGCTGAGCAATTGGAAAATATTATTCGAGCCAAAGCTGCCGAAAAAGAAGCAGAACTGGATCAAATTATTGTTAGCTCAAAGGCGGCAAGCTAAGTGATCAGGCAATTATTGTGACCAGCACGCGCTCAGTTAAGGGTATGAATGATTTGCTGCCTGCAGATAGCAGCAAATGGCAGCGGGTAGAGCAGAGCCTTAAATCAGTCCTTAATAGCTACGGTTATAGCGAAATTCGTTTTCCTATTCTGGAAAAGACCGAATTATTCAGGCGCTCGATTGGCGAAGTCACAGATATTGTCGAAAAGGAAATGTATACATTCCCGGATCGCAACGACGAAAGTCTTACATTGCGCCCTGAAGGTACTGCCGGATGTGTGCGAGCCTGTATTCAAAACTCGCTTTTAAACTCCGGGCCTTTGCGGCTTTGGTACAACGGCCCTATGTTTCGCTATGAACGGCCGCAAAAAGGCCGAATGCGCCAGTTTCATCAGTTTGGGGTGGAGTGCTTTGGCATGACTGGCCCGGATATTGATGCGGAAGTGATCGCCATGACGGCAGCTTTTTGGCGCGCGCTTGGTGTAGCTGAGGCGGTTACTCTAGAAATCAATTCTCTAGGCACATCGGCGAGTCGTCAGGCCCACAAAAAAGCCTTGATAGAGTATTTCGAAACGCATAAGTCGGTGTTGGATGAAGACAGCCAAAGACGTTTGGACACTAATCCCTTACGAATCTTGGACACCAAGAATCCGGAAATGCAGGATTTGGTGGAGAGCGCGCCTAAGCTATCTGAATATATGGATGAAGAGTCCAGAATCCACTTTGAAGGTCTGTGCCAACTCTTAGATCAGCTCGACATTAGCTATCGCGTTAATCACCGGCTAGTTCGGGGGTTGGATTACTATTCAAAAACAGTATTCGAATGGGTAACCGATGCCTTGGGCGCTCAAGGCACGGTTTGTGGTGGCGGTCGTTACGATGGCTTAATCCCGCAACTCGGCGGCCCTGAGACTCCAGCCTTGGGTTTTGGCTTGGGAGTTGAGCGACTAATGCTTCTTGTAGAAGAGATTAATCCTGGGTTTCTGCAGCAGCAGGCTGTCGATATTTTTGTTATCGCCTCTGATCAAGAGGTGACTCAGGCGCTGCAATTAGCAGAGAAAATTCGAATTGCTGAACCAAGACTATCTGTTGTGGTCAATTGTGGCGGTGGAAGTTTTAAAAGCCAGTTTAAAAAAGCGGATCGGAGCGGAGCTGAATTGGCTCTGATACTAGGGGAAGATGAGGTCAGAGAGTCCAGAGTGACTCTCAAATATCTTCGCGAAAAGAAAGATCAGGAAAGTCTAACCTTAGATGAAGCCCTGAACAGGTTGCGTTCTTTGTGAGCGCAACCCATCATAGCGCCCCTGAAAATACCGCGCCGAATAAAGTAGGCCAATTGAATTTTGAATCGCTCTATTTAACTTAGGGCACTGAAGAGAGAAAAGCGTTGAACGACTTGCGAACAGAAGAAGAACAGATTGCCGCCATTAAAGCTTGGTGGACCTCCAATGGCACACAGCTTCTAGCTGGTGTGCTGGTTATTGCACTGGGTTATTTTGGTTATCAGGGCTGGCAGAACAACAAAGCCGAAGAGGCCATCGCGGCTGGCGATCTATACCTACAATTGCAGGAAGCGGTCGTTTTGAGTTCGCAAGCTCAAGGCTCTGTTACCTCTCTTGATTTGGAGCGGGTAAGAACAATCGGTTATCTCGCTGACCAGTTGCAGGATGAGTTTGGTGACAATGGTTATGCGGTACTAGGTGCTTTAGCAGCAGCCCGGGCGGCGGCAGATCGGGATGACTATCCAGAAGCGATTACTCGCCTCGAATGGGCTTTGCAAGCAGAGGAAGATGTAGCCGGACAACAATTAATCACTTATAGGCTCGCAATTGCGAAAGCAGCCAGTGGAGCCGAGCAAGAAGCCCTAAGTATGTTGACCGGATCAGACGATTCCTACGCTGCCCTGTACGCAGAGGCGAGGGGAGATATCTACCGCAGCCTGGGTGATACGGAATCTGCGAAAGAAGAATATGAGTCGGCGGTTGAACTGCTCTTGGAAGGTCAAGCCAGCTATGCACCTACTCTCGAATTTAAACTTGCCGATGTTGCAGCTGGTCTCGCTGCCTTGTCGGCGAATACTCAATAGGAAAATCCCTTGCTCAAAAAGATAGCGCTGGGTTCGCTTATCGCCGGTTTTCTGGCCGGTTGTGCCGGTACGGAAATTGACGAAAGCCTACTGCCAGTTGAACTGGTGGACTTTGAACCCAGTATCAATGTCTCAGAAATCTGGTCTGTAGATATTGGCTCTGGAGCTGAAGAGTTTGATGCGGTTCTTTCACCTGTGTTGTCTGGTGAGACTGTCTACGTATCTGATCATGATGGCCGCGTAACGGCAGTAAATCTTGAGACTGGTCGTACTCAATGGACCAACAATTTGCGTACAGCAATATCCGCCGGCGTGGGTATTGGTGATGGACTTGTCTTTGTTGCCGGTGGTGAAGGTGTAGTTTTTGCGCTAAGCCAAGAGGATGGCTCTCTCGTCTGGCAAAAACAGATTACCAGTGAAATTCTAGCGGCTCCCCAGTCCGGATCAGGGGTCGTTGTGGTTGCTGCACAAGACGGACGTGTTGTTGGTCTAAACGCAGCTGATGGTGAGCAAATTTGGCGTGCCGATGCGGTTAAACCTCTGCTAACGGTTCGCGGCAATGCTTCTCCTACCATTCTGGACAGTATCGTACTTGTGGGGCATGACTCTGGAAGGGTTACCGCATACCGCATTGCCGATGGTGCTGCTCTGTGGATTGCTCGAGTTGCTGTGCCTGAAGGTTCAAATGAACTGCAGCGCATGGTCGACGTGGATGCCAGAGTGATTTACGCCAATGGTCTTGTATATGGCGTTAGTTTTCAGGGTGGCATCATGGCTATCAACCCGTCCACAGGGCGTGGTACTTGGTTTCAGGAAACCTCCAGCACCAATGAGATTGGCGTATATGGAGGAACCCTGGCGATTACTGACGATCGGGGCAAAGTGATCTCCTACAGTTCAGCTACCGGTGACCTTATCTGGGAGTCAGAAGATCTGCTCAATCGCGGAGTTACCGGGCCAGTGGTTCACGACCTTGCGGTCGCAGTGGCTGATTTTGAAGGCTATGTTCACCTATTTCGACGCAATACCGGAGCGATGATAGGTCGAATTCGCATCAGCCGAGACCCGGTAAGATCCCCTCTGATACCAATAGAGGACGGCTTTATCGTTCTAGACACCACTGGGCGCCTTACGGCCCTTCGCATCGGCGATTCCTGATTAATTAGTCTCATAAATCGAGAAACTAATGGCTGTCGACAAGCTCGACAATCCTATTATTAGTGCAGCAGAATATTCCAATGATCTCCACCTTCGCACTTGTGGGTCGGCCCAACGTGGGCAAATCCACTCTTTTCAATCGACTTACTCGAAGTCGAGATGCGCTGGTGGCGGATTTTCCAGGTCTCACACGCGATCGTAAGTACGGCAAGGCCAGCTTCGAAGAAACAAGCTTCATCGTAATTGATACCGGAGGTATCAGCGGTGAAGAAGAGGGGATTGACCTCGAGATGGCTGAGCAGTCAATGCTGGCGATCGATGAAGCAGACGAAATTCTGTTTATGGTGGATGCTCGTGCAGGTTTAACTCCAGCGGATCAACATATCGCCAATATGTTGCGAAAAAAGAATATCGACGTGCATTTGTTGGTCAACAAGATTGACGGTATTCAGGAAGAAGTCGGCACCGGGGAGTTTCACGGCCTGGGTTTTGGTACACCTCATCCCATCAGTTCCAGTCAAGGTCGAGGTATAAACCAGCTTTTAAAACAGCTGCTTCCTGAGGCGATTCAAGAGCCTGAGCCGGAAGAAGAACCCAACGAATATATCTACGAAGAAGAGGTAGTCGAAGAGGAAGAAGTCGAGTCAGATCAAGAAGAGAAAGACCAGCCAATCCGCATCGCTGTGGTTGGTCGACCTAACGTTGGTAAGTCGACGCTAGTCAATCGAATGCTGGGCGAAGAGCGAGTGGTAGTTTTCGATATGCCGGGAACAACTCGAGATTCAATTTATATCGACTATGAGCGCAACGGTAAGAAATACACCCTGATTGATACGGCGGGGGTGCGAAGGCGCAAGAATGTGAAGGAAACCGTAGAGAAATTTTCCATCGTAAAGACCCTAAATGCCATCAATGATGCCGAAGTGGTGGTTATCCTCTTTGATGGGCAAGAGGGTCTGGTAGATCAGGATTTACACCTGCTTGGCTATGCTATTGAGTCCGGGAGGGCGTTGGTGGTGGCAGTGAATAAGTGGGACGGTCTTGAAGAAAGCGAAAGGGAGTGGATCAAAGGGCAGCTCGACCGTCGTCTGCGATTTGTCGAGTACGCAGATGTTCATTACATTTCAGCGCTGCATGGTTCCGGAGTAGGCAAGCTTTATGACTCAATCGAGCGCGCCTATCAAAGCGCCATGGAAACACTCAGTACTAACCGGCTAACTCGTATTCTTGAAGACGCCCTTAGTGATCATCCGCCACCTCTGGTGCGCGGCCGTCGAATGAAAATGCGTTACGCGCACGCCGGCGGTAAAAATCCGCCGTCGATTATCATTCACGGTAATTCCTTGAGTGACGTGCCGAATCATTATGTTCGGTACCTACAAAAAACTTTCCGTAAAGCCCTCGATCTGCATGGCACACCCTTAAAAGTAGTATTCAAGAGTGGAGAAAACCCCTTTGCGGGCAAAAAAAATGTCCTCACTAAGCGTCAAATTTCAAAAAAACGACGCATGATGAAACACGTCAAAAAGAAGCGTTAAAGGCACAAATCTACCGAGTAAATTCCTGCTAGAATCTCCGCAATTGATGATTTAATTGTACCGGGGGTGTTCATTGGATTTTAACGAAATATCGACATTGATCGCCATGACACTTGGGGTTTCCTGGGCTAGTGGTATTAATCTCTATGCGGCGGTTTTAGCTCTCGGCTTGGCTGGCGCCACCGGTCATGCGGTGCTCCCGGAAGAGCTGCAGGTCATCCAGTCTCCAATGGTTATAGGCGCTGCAGCGCTGATGTACTGCGTCGAATTCTGCGCCGATAAAATACCTGGCGTCGATACCGGTTGGGACACCATTCATACCTTTGTTCGGCTACCGGCAGGCGCTTTGCTGGCCGCAGGAATGGTCTCGGATGTTGGCATGGCAGCTGAAGTTGCGGCTGCTTTGGTAGGAGGCAGTATTGCCGCAGGCACTCATGCCACCAAGGCAGGTTCCAGAGCCTTAATTAATACCTCTCCTGAACCCTTTAGTAACTGGACGGCCTCCATCGGTGAAGATATAGCGGTATTTGCAGGTATCTGGGCGATGCTAAACCATCCTTGGATTTTCCTCGGCCTGTTGCTGCTTTTTATCCTCTTTATGATTTGGGTGCTTCCTAAAATTTGGCGTGGAATAAAAATGATTCTGCGGAAAATTCGTGGCAAAAAAGACCCGGAAGAAGAAACTGAAAGCCCTAGGGAGGGATTAGCGACAGCTAGTTCTAGTGAAAGTAGTGAGAGCGGATGACTGACGAATTAACCCTCGCTCTAAGAAAGTCGGCGATGAACTATTTAGGTCGTCGCGAACACTCCGTATTTGAACTCAAGCAAAAACTACTGAACCGATTCCATGAGGCCAGCGACGATCTGGTTATGCAGGTTGTTGGTCGGCTAACAGAGCAAGGATTGCAATCAGACGAGCGATTCGCAGACATGTTTGTGCGCAGCCGAGTCAATAAAGGAAAGGGGCCCGGGCGAATTCGCCGTGAGCTAGAGCAGCAGAATCTGAGCTCTGCCTTAACTGACAAAGCGCTGGAACAAAATCAGACCGACTGGCATCAAAGCGCTTTGCAGCAATTAGATAAAAAGTATGAGCCAGCGGATATGGCTGAGTTCAAGATAAGAGCAAAGGCGATGAATTTCCTTTACCGAAGAGGCTTTGATTCGGATATAGCCTCTCGGGCAGTGGAGGTTTTCGCAAAATCAGAGGGTCAGTTTTGATGAGTTCGCCCTACACAGCTTCCACCACTCCTATAGCATTGCTCGCAATTTTCCTCTGCGCGCTGAGTACACCTGCAAATTCTGCTGACTTGGTCGGGCAATGGATAGAAGGGGGGTTGATCTTCGGCAATACAGAACCAGGTTCGAGTGTGAGCTTCAAGGGAGAGCCGGTGCAGCTATCAACCCAAGGGCTTTTTGTACTGGGACTGCACCGTGACGAAGATGAGCCGGTAACTTTGAGCATTGAGCTGCCAGATGGGAGCATTGAGGAGCAGGTCTTTGAAGTTGCTCAGCGAGACTACAATATTCAGAGTATTGAGGGCATCGCGCAAAATATTATGGAGCCCAGCGAGGAAGACCAGGATCGCATTTGGGCGGACTATGTAATGACGTCTGAGGCGCGAAAAATACGCAGCGATCTGGAAGAGTTTCTTTCCGATTTTGATTGGCCCGTAAGAGGCCCTATATCCGGCGTCTACGGTAGCCAGCGAATCTACAATGGTAAGCCGGGAACGCCTCATTACGGGCTGGATATCGCAGTAGCCACCGGTACTCCTGTTGTCGCTCCGGCTGCAGGCCGAATAATTATGGTTCACGACGATATGTTCTATTCCGGCGGTACTATCATGCTGGATCACGGACATGGAGTTTCTTCCTCTTTTTTGCACTTGAGTAAAACCCTAGTGGCCGTTGGTGACTGGGTCGATCAGGGGGATCCCATTGCAGAGGTCGGCGCCACCGGGCGGGTTACCGGTGCGCATTTGGATTGGCGCATGAATTGGGGGAATTCCCGTGTTGACCCGGAGTTACTCCTCCGTGCCTCTGGCGCCTGGGATCTGGATTAGATTCGGCGACCGGAGAAAATAACGCTCAGCTTTTCCTTGATTCTAAAGGCAGCCAGCCAGCGAATCGATAGCTTAGAAACCCTCGATGGCTTAGAATCGGCGACTCAAAATTAAGCTTTCATTCGAACTTAGATGTTAGATAAAAAACTACTCAGCATATTAGTCTGCCCGGTTACCAAAACGACCTTGAATTACGATATGCAGGCTCAAGAACTCCTGTCTACGGCGGCTGGCTTGGCCTATCCTATTCGCGACGGAATTCCGGTATTACTGGAATCGGAAGCACGTAAACTGTCGGCGGAAGAAGTTCTGTCCATGAAGAAAAAATTTCGATCCTGATGTCTGATTTTGTAGCGCCAGAAGGGCCGAGTGTTTTTAAGCGAATTATTGACGGAGAAATTCCTTCAGAGGTGCTCTTTCAAGACGATCTCTGTTTTGTGATCGCTGACATCAATCCCAGTGCGCCAACGCATTTGCTGCTGATTCCCAAGCAGGAAATCCCTCGTTTGGTGGACGCTAGTGAGGAGCATAAATCTTTGCTGGGACATATGATGCTAGTGGCCGGAGACATCGCCAGAAAGTTTGGTATTCAAGATGCCTTTCGACTCGTGATTAACAACGGAGAAGGTGCCGGGCAGACGGTTTTTCATCTGCATATGCACATCATGGGAAACAAAAAATTCAATGAGGCGGATTTAGGAAATTGATTCGCAATCGATAACTTCTCGCGCTCTAATAGATTCTAAAAACAAGGTTCCAGCAATAAACAATGAAAAGTACTGAAGTTCGCCAGGCATTTTTGGATTACTTTGCTGAGCAGGGGCATACCCTGGTTGCCAGCAGTTCGCTCGTGCCTGGCAACGATCCGACCCTGCTTTTTACTAATGCTGGCATGGTGCAGTTCAAAGACACTTTTCTGGGTTCGGAATCTCGTCCCTACAATCGCGCCGCTTCTAGTCAACGTTGTGTGCGTGCAGGCGGCAAACATAACGACCTCGAAAACGTGGGCTATACCGCACGACACCACACCTTTTTTGAGATGTTGGGTAACTTTAGCTTTGGCGATTATTTCAAAGAGGACGCCATCCGGTATGCGTGGAAATTTTTGACCGAAGTTCTTCAGTTGCCGGAGGAGAAGCTTTGGGTCACTGTTCATGTTTCCGACGACGAAGCAGCGGATATTTGGATCAAAGATGTGGGCGTTAGCGCCGAGCGTTTCTCTCGTCTAGACGAAGACAATTTTTGGCAGATGGGCGACACCGGCCCTTGCGGTCCCAGTTCCGAGATTTTCTACGATCATGGAGAAGATGTTGCAGGTGATCCACCCGGAGGCCCTAATGACGACGGCGATCGCTATATAGAAATCTGGAACCTGGTATTTATGCAGTATGAGCGCCAGGCCGATGGCGAATTGATTCCTCTACCAAACCCCTCTATTGATACGGGAATGGGTCTGGAGCGTGTTGCGGCTGTAATGCAAGGCGTGCACAACAACTACGACATAGATCTATTTCAGGGCCTAATTAAAGATGCCTCTGAAGTTCTTAGTTGCAGTGATTTGGCTAACCAATCCCTTAGAGTAATTGCTGATCATATTCGATCCTGTTCTTTTCTGGTGTTGGACGACGTGCACCCTTCAAATGAAGGCCGTGGATACGTTTTGCGCCGCATTATTCGCCGGGCCCTGCGGCATGGAAGCAAGCTAGGGGCATCAGAACCCTTCTTCCACAAGCTGGTTGCTTCATTGGCCCGAGAAATGGGTGATGCCTATCCGGAGTTGAAAGCCCAGAAAAGCCGTATTGAAAAGGCGTTGTTGGCGGAAGAAGAGCAGTTCGCCAGAACCTTGGATAAAGGGCTCGAAGTGTTGGAATCCGCTATTTCATCCATGACGGGCAATGAGATTCCCGGTAATGTGGTTTTTAAGTTACACGACACCTATGGATTCCCAACTGACCTGACCAACGATATTGCACGCGAACGAGGTCTCGAGCTCGATATGTCCGGTTATGAGAAGCTAATGACTGAACAGAAGGATCGTGCGCGAGCCGCCAATCAGTTTGCTGCAGATTACGGCGATAAGATTGATTTTGAAGGGGATACCCAGTTTATGGGATACCAGGGAACCTCATCCCAAGGGAAAGTTCTGGCGCTATTTTCCGAAGGCGAGCAGGTCGATATTTTGGCTGAGGGTAGCGAATCAATTGTGGTGCTGGATCAGACTGCTTTCTACGCAGAGTCGGGTGGGCAAGTCGGTGACCGAGGCAGCTTAAAAGCAGAGGGCATTGAGTTTGATGTTGTCGATTGTACGAAGTCCGGTTCCGTGCACTTGCATATGGGATGCCTGACCAAAGGCAGCCTTCGCGTAGGGCAACAGCTCACAACCGAGGTGAGTGACAATAGCCGAAAGGCGACAGCGCTCAATCACAGTGCCACACACTTGCTGCACGCCGCGCTGCGAGAAATTCTAGGCGAACACATTACGCAAAAAGGGTCTTTGGTCGATGCCGATCGCCTGAGGTTCGATTTTTCTCACTCTGAAGCGATCAGTGCTGAGCAGCTCAAGGCAATAGAAGATCTTGTAAATACTGAGGTTCGGAACAACAGCCCGGTTGAAACTGAAGAGATGGATGTCGAGTCCGCAAAGCAGAGCGGGGCGATGATGCTATTTGGTGAAAAATACGGTGACAGGGTTCGGGTTCTCTCGATGGGAAGTGCAGGGTCCGATAATAAGGCTTTCTCCGTTGAACTCTGCGGCGGCACTCACGTAAATAGAACCGGAGACATTGGCCTGTTCAAGATTGTTTCCGAGAGCGGAATCGCTGCGGGAGTTAGGCGCATAGAGGCCATTACCGGTAGCGCGGCGATCAATCACTTCGAAGAATTGGAAGCACAGCTTGATCAACTGGCGGATCTGCTGAAATCTGATCGAACCGGGCTCCTGAAGAAAGCTGAAACGCTGGTTGCGCAGAATCGCGAGATAGGCAAAGAGATTGAAAAACTGCGGGTTAAATTAGCCAACACTTCAGGCTCGGACTTATCTGAGGATGCGGTTGAAATATCTGGTATCAAAGTATTAGCCAAGTCTCTTGAGGGTGTAGATGCCAAGAGTCTGAGAGATCTTGTGGATCAGATGAAGAACAAGCTCGGTTCTGGCGTGGTACTTTTGGCTACTGTCAGCGACAACAAAGTTGCGATGGTCTGCGGAGTGACCAAGGATCTCACCGATCAGTTGCAAGCTGGCAAGCTTCTCGCCCATGTTGCAGAGCAAGTGGGAGGAAAGG
>Ga0209557_1000029_pt1 | contig 105445 bp, 102 predicted proteins | sample SaaInlV_120m_DNA_4_FD_184672 | JGI IMG/M metagenome (GOLD analysis project Ga0209557, IMG submission 184672) | Marine microbial communities from expanding oxygen minimum zones in the Saanich Inlet - Saanich Inlet SI074_LV_10m_DNA (SPAdes) (version 2) | ecosystem: Environmental > Aquatic >... | reverse complement strand
CCCACCTCGTAAAGGTTGAGGAGATCGACTAATGGCTGAAGAAAAGAAGCCTGCCGCAAAGAAGCCAGCTGCGAAAGCTCCGGCAAAGGCACCAGCTAAGGCTGCTGCTAAGCCAGCTGCTAAGCCAGCTGCCGCTAAAGCACCAGCCAAGGCCGCTGCTAAGCCAGCCGCTAAGACTGCTGCAAAGGCACCGGCGAAGGCCGCTGCTAAGCCAGCCGCTGCTAAGCCAGCTGCAGAGAAGGCACCAGCTAAGGCTGCTGCTAAGCCTGCCGCTAAGGCGCCTGCTGCAAAGAAGCCAGCTGAGAAGCGAGAGAAGTCTCAGATTCTACGTCTGCACCACCTTCGCCCTGCAAAGGGAGCCAAGAAGGAAAAGACTCGTAAGGGTCTTGGTGAAGGTTCAAAGGGTAAGACTGCGGGTAGAGGTACCAAGGGTACCGGCGCTCGTACGACCACTCGTTTGGGCTTTGAGGGTGGCGGTGTGAACCTTGTTATGCGCACACCTAAGCTTCGTGGTTTCAAGAACCCATTCCGGGTTGAGTACCAGGTTGTAAACCTGGACAAGCTCTCCGAGCTCTATCCAAAGGGTGGCGCAGTAACCATCTCTGACCTAGTTGCCAAGGGTGCTGTTCGCAAGAACCAGCCTGTCAAGGTGCTAGGCAATGGTGAGCTCTCGGTTAAGCTAGAAGTTAGTGTTGACAAGGTTTCCGAGTCAGCAAAGACCAAGATTGAAGCTGCCGGCGGTAGCATCAACGCCTAATCATCTAGGGGAGTAGGTTCACTTTGTTTAAGGCCATAGCTCGCGCATTCCGGACTCCGGATCTGCGAAACAAGCTGGCGTTTACGCTGAGCATGATTGCAATCTTCCGTTTGGGCTCGTTCATTCCAGCCCCAAACGTTGATTACAGCAATGTTCAACAGTGTCTAGCGCAAAGCCAGTCGACCTCTGGTCTTTATGAATTGGTGAACCTGTTCTCCGGTGGGGCGCTGCTCCAGCTTTCAATCTTTGCTCTGGGAATCATGCCCTACATCACGGCATCTATCATCACCCAGTTGCTTCGAGTTGTGATCCCTCGCTTCGAGACCCTTCACAAGGAGGGCCCTGCAGGGCAGGCAAAGCTTACTCAGTACACCCGTTACCTCACCATTGCTCTTGGTCTGTTGCAGGCAACCACTTTGGTTACGGTGGCTAGACAGGGAGCTCTGTTTGGTGCCGACTGTACTCTTCCAATCTTGGTTGACACCGGTCCGCTATCAATCAGCTTGATGGTCATCACAATGACTGCAGGAACCGGCTTGATCATGTGGCTAGGTGAGCTAATCACCGAGCGTGGTGTTGGTAACGGAATGTCGCTGTTGATCTTTACCGCGATTGCCTCAACATTCCCAGCTAGCCTGCTGCAGATTCTGCAGACCAGAACCATTGAGATTTTCGTTGCGGTTATGGCTGTCGGATTCCTGGTTGTTGGACTAGTTGTTCTAGTTGAGCAGTCACAGCGAAGAATTCCAGTGCAGTATGCAAAGCGCATGGTTGGCCGCAAGGCTTACGGTGGGCAGGCGACCTATATTCCGGTTAAGGTGAACACCGCTGGTGTTATCCCAGTTATCTTCGCTTCCTCAATGCTCTACTTGCCAGCACTGCTTGCACAGTTCAACCAACCAGATGCCACTACCGGTCAGGTTGCCGGCTGGGTAACATTCATCTCTACCTACCTAACCGCTGGTAACAACCCGCTTTACATGGCGATGTACTTCCTCTTGGTTGTTGGCTTCACCTACTTCTACGTTGCTATCACCCTGAACCCAGAGGAGATCAGCGACAACATGAAGCGCTACGGCGGCTTCATCCCTGGAATTAGAGCTGGCCGACCAACCACTGAATACCTTCAGTACGTAATCAGCCGAATCACTTTCCCTGGTGCCATTTACCTTGGTTTGATCGCGTTGGTTCCGCTGGTTGCATTTAGCGCCATCGGTACCAACCAGAACTTCCCATTCGGTGGAACCTCGATCTTGATCATCGTTGGTGTTGGTCTGGACACTGTGAAGCAAATCAGTGCTCAGATGCAGCAGCGTAATTACGAGGGCCTACTCAAGTGATTCGTCTCCTTCTGATCGGGCCTCCGGGTGCTGGGAAGGGGACGCAGGCAGCTCTGCTGGCCAAGCGTTACTCAATTCCAGCAATTTCAACCGGAGACATCTTCCGCGAGAACGTTGCCAATGAAACTCCGCTTGGCATTGAAGCAAAAGGCTTCATGGACCGCGGTGAGTACGTTCCGGACAGCCTGACCAATGCACTTGTTAGAGATCGTTTGTCACAGCCAGATGCCGCAGCCGGCTTTCTGCTAGACGGCTACCCACGGACTATCGATCAGGTTCACGAACTTGATGATGTTCTTCACGAAAACGGCACAAAGCTCGACGTTGTTGTGCAGCTAACTGCTGACAGCGATGAGCTAGTGACAAGACTTTCGTTGCGAGCAAGCCAGCAGGGCCGCACCGACGACACTCCGGATGTTATTCGCAAGCGCCAGGATGTTTATGAGGAGCAAACCGCTCCACTAATCGATGTTTACGCAGCCAGATGCCTAGTTGCCATGGTTGACGGACTAGGCGCTGTTGATGAAGTCACCGCCAGAATTGCAGAAGTGCTCGGAGCGCGTGGCCTAAGCGAAGATGCGTAAGAGCTACGAACTAAAAACAAACGAGCAGATTCGCAAAATGCGCGCTGCCGGCCTGCTGACTGCCAAGGCGTTGGCAAACGTGAAGGCGGCTATCAAACCCGGAGTGACCACTCTGGAGCTCGATCAGATTGCTGAAAAGACCATTCGCGATGGTGGCGGCATCCCAAACTTTCAACTGGTGCCTGGCTACTTTCACACCATCTGCGCATCGGTTAATTCGACTGTGGTTCATGGCATCCCTTCCAATCAGGTTTTGGAGGCGGGGGACATTGTCTCGATCGATTGCGGAGCCGAGATTGCTGGTTGGAACGGCGACAGTGCTTTCACTGTGATTGTTCCTGGAGCTCAGGGAGAACTAATTAAGCAGCGCCAGCAGCTCTCTGATGTTTGTCAGGGGTCGCTTTGGGCCGGTATTGCTGCGCTAGCCGGCGCCAAGAAGCTAAACGAAGTTGGGGTGGCAGTTCAGGAACACGTCCTGTCACAGGCCCCCTATGGCATTTTGGAGCAGTATGTCGGCCACGGCATTGGGCGTTCGATGCATGAGGATCCAGCAGTGTTCAATTACCGGGTCCGCGATCAGGGCCCAAAGGTCGTGCCAGGGCTATGCGTAGCTATTGAGCCGATGATTACCTCTGGAGATCAAAAGACCTTTATTCAGGACGACGACTGGGGAGTTGCCACTGCCGACAGCTCAGATGGCGCGCACTGGGAACACTCGGTTGCCGTGCATGAAAAAGGCATTTGGGTGCTAACTGCTGAAGACGGTGGAGTTGAGGGACTCAAGCCTTTTGGAATTACACCAGTTTCTTTGGATTAACCACTAGCAATCGCTAGAAAAACCCCCTAGTATTGTCCCTTGGCGTTTCTGCGTGAAAACCTTTTAGAAATTTGAGGATTTTTGCGCGTTTGTGACGCCAAAAAAAGTAGCGATAAGTGAGTGCATGGCCAACAAAGATGGTGTAATCGAGATCGAGGGATCGGTCGTTGAAGCCCTACCCAACGCAATGTTTAGGGTGGAGCTGACAAACGGTCACTTAGTCTTGGCTCACATCTCAGGCAAAATGCGTCAGCATTACATCCGTATTCTCCCCGGAGACCGCGTGATTGTTGAGCTGTCAACTTATGACCTGACTCGCGGCCGCATTATTTATCGTTACAAGTAGAAAGTAAGAGCATGAAGGTTAACCCAAGCGTTAAGAAGATCTGCGACAAGTGCAAGGTCATTCGTCGTCACGGCAACGTGATGGTTATTTGCGAAAACCCTCGTCACAAGCAGCGCCAGGGCTAAACAAGCCCTAACCATAACTAAATAGCAAAAGACATCACCAAGCGAAAGCTAACCCCTGGTTTGAAGGCCGGGGCCCAACTAAGCCAAGTCGGGGCGGCGGTGTCACAGACCTTCAAAAAACGAAAGATAAACAACATGGCACGTATTTCCGGAGTGGACATTCCTCGCGAAAAGCGAGTGGTGATTTCCCTCACTTACATCTTTGGCATTGGCCCAACTCGTTCACGCGAGATTCTGAAGGCCACCAAGATTTCAGAAGACATCAGAGTAAAAGACTTGACCGATGACCAGTTGATCGCCCTGCGCGACAACATCGACGGCAACTACAAGGTAGAGGGTGACCTTCGCCGTGAAGTTGCGTCAGATATCCGCCGCAAGGTTGAGATCGGTTCATACGAAGGAATTCGTCACCGTAAGGGCCTTCCGGTCCGCGGACAGCGCACCAAGACCAATGCACGTACACGCAAGGGTCCAAAGCGCACCGTAGCAGGCAAGAAGAAGGCAACCCGCTAGTCGCGGCTAAAGGTTCTAGGAGAATAAATCATGGCAGCACCTAAAGCATCCGCGACAGCACGTAAGCCTCGTCGCAAGGACAAGAAAAACGTTCCAGCAGGTCAGGCGCACATCCGCTCGACCTTCAACAACACCATCATCACCATCACCGACCCAACCGGAGCAGTTATCTCTTGGTCGTCTTCTGGTGACGTTGGCTTCAAGGGTTCACGTAAGTCAACCCCATTCGCCGCGCAGATGGCAGCTGAGGCTGCAGCTCGCAAGGCGCAGGAGCACGGTGTTCGCAAGGTTGATGTATTCGTGAAAGGCCCAGGCTCAGGTCGCGAAACAGCAATTCGTTCACTTCAGGCAGCAGGCCTAGAGGTCGGATCAATCTCAGATGTGACCCCACAGGCTCACAACGGTTGCCGCCCTCCAAAGCGCCGCCGCGTCTAAGTAAAAAAACTCAAAAGCTTCACGCATTCAGGTGCCCGCCTGAATGTTTCCATGACGAACATCAAATAGCGGATGTTCAGATGAAAGGAACCAAATAGTGCTAATTGCACAGCGACCCACATTGCACGAAGAAGTTCTAGGACCAAATCGCTCACGTTTCATCTTGGACCCACTGGAGCCAGGATTCGGTTACACACTTGGTAACTCAATGCGCCGCACCCTGTTGTCTTCGATTCCAGGTGCTGCTGTAACCAACATCCGTATTCAGGGTGTTAGCCACGAGTTCTCAACCATCGCAGGTGTCAAAGAGGACGTTGTTGAGGTAATTCTTAACATCAAGAACCTTGTTGTCTCCTCAGAGCACGACGCACCTGTTGTTGCTCACCTAACCAAGAGCGCTGCTGGTCCTGTGACCGCAGCGGACATTCAGGTTCCTGCAGGTGTTGAGGTTCACAACAAGGACCTAGTTCTTGCAACCCTAAACGCCAAGGGCAAGCTAGAGATCGAGTTCATCATTGAGCGCGGTCGTGGTTACGTTCAGGCAAGCCAGAACCGTAACCCAGATGCAGAAGCTGGTGTAATCCCAGTGGACTCCATCTACAGCCCAGTTTTGAAGGTCTCTTACCGCGTAGAGGCAACTCGTGCCGGTGAGTTCACCAACTTCGACAAGCTGATTGTTGACGTTGAGACCAAGTCTTCGGTTGAGCCACGCGACGCAGTTGCTTCTGCTGGTTCTACTTTGGTTGAGCTGTTTGGCCTAGCCAAGGAGCTAAACGAAGAGGCTGAGGGTATTGAGATTGGACCGGCGCCGGTTGAGGTTGCTGCGTCAAACGAGCTGAGCACCCCAATTGAGGACCTGGACCTAACCGTTCGTTCCTACAACTGCCTAAAGCGCGAGGGCATCAACACCGTTTCAGAGCTAATTGCTTTGAGCGAGGACCAGTTGATGAACATTCGCAACTTCGGCTCCAAGTCCGTTGATGAGGTTCGCGACAAGCTAACTGAGCTTGGCCTGAAGTTCAAGGACGCAGTCCCAGGTTTCGACTCCGCTTACTTCGGTGGCGGCTTCGACGAAGACCAGATTTAATCTTTAGAAACCCAAGGAGAAACTAATGCCTACCCCAACAAAGGGCCCACGTCTCGGAGGCGGTCCAGCCCACGAGCGCCTAATGCTCAACAACATGGCCACCTCGCTATTCATGCACAAGCGGATCGTGACCACCGAGACCAAGGCAAAGCGCTTGCGCCCTCTTGCTGAGCGTCTAGTGACCTTCGCAAAGCGCGGAGACCTGCACGCTCGTCGTCGCGTCATGCAGCAGATCTTGGACAAGTCAGTTGTCCACGAGCTGTTTGCTGAGATCGCGCCGCTGGTTGCAGACCGTCAGGGTGGCTACACCCGCATCACCAAGCTTGGTTACCGTAAGGGCGACAACGCTCCTATGGCAGTCATCGAGCTTGTGCTTGAGCAGGTTCAGCCAAAGCCAAAGACCAACAAGGTCAAGCTAACCAACAACGTTGCTACCAACGCGGCTCCAGCCGTTGAGGAAGCAGTAGCCGAAGAGGCCGTTGTTGATCAAGCAGCTGTCGAAGAGGTAGTTGAGGCACCAGTTGCCGAGGCAACCGAAGCTCCAGCAGCCGAGGCAGCCCCTGAGGCAGAAGCTGAGGCTCCAGCAGTTGAGGCAGCACCTGAGGCTGAGGCTGAAGAAGAGCCTAAGGCTTAGTCTTCGATAAGAAGTATTGAAATGAACAAACCCGCTGGTGATACTGGCGGGTTTGTTCGTTTTCGGGTGGACCTCGCCTATGACGGCACCGACTTCGCCGGCTGGGCTAAGCAGCCCAAGCTCAGGACCGTTGAAGGCGAACTGGTAAAGGTCTTCGAGAAGATATTCGGGAAGAGCAAAACCGGCTTTGACATGCGGGTTGCCGGAAGGACCGATGCCGGGGTTCATGCCAGGGTGCAGGTTTGTCATTTGGATGTGCCCCAGGATCGCATCAAGCGCATTGGCAGAGACCACCTGGGCGCAAAGCGCCTGAATACGCTGCTGCCGGAGGATTTGATTATCCATGACTTTCAAGTTGCTGACCCGGGATTTGATGCCAGGTTTAGTGCTCTTGGTAGGCACTACAAATACACAATCACCGACACCGAGTTCTTCAAGGACCCCACGCTCACTCGCTACGCGCTTTTATACAAGAGAAAGCTAGACGTTGAGCTTTTGAATGGGGCGGCCCAAACCTTGGTTGGCTTGAAGGACTTTGCCGCCTTCTGCAAGCCCCGGGCAGGTTCGACTACCATCAGAAACCTGCGCCAATTCGAGGTTGCCAGAAACGCCAACGGCCTAATTGAGATTCAGTTGCACGCCGATGCCTTCTGTCACAACATGGTCAGGTCGCTGGTCGGCTCGATTCTGGCTGTTGCCGACGGACGGCTAAGCATCGAAGAGCTCATCGAAGTTCAGAAGTCTGGAAAAAGAGGCAATAAATTCAAGGTTGTCGACTCCCGAGGACTGACTTTGGAGGCAATTGACTACCCAGATTCAGCCAAATATGCCGAACAGGCCGAATTATCAAGAAAAATGCGGAATATCGATGATATTTCTGTTTGACCCCAGGCACTTCAATCCCCTAGACTTGCACCTTGGTTCGGCATTGCCGACAGGTTTGAAACCGCTGATTCATGCGGAATCACACATAAGAAATTAAGAGGTAATTTAGCGTGCGTACTTATTCGCCTAAGGCCAGTGAGCTGAGCCACGAGTGGTTCATCATCGATGCCACTGACATCGTGCTTGGCCGTCTTGCATCTCACGTGGCAGTACTGCTGCGTGGAAAGCACAAGCCAACCTTCGCAGCCCACATGGACAACGGTGACTTCGTCATCATCGTCAATGCAGGCAAGGTCGCACTGACCGGCTCAAAGCTAGAGCAGAAGAAGGCCTACCGTCACTCCGGCTACATGGGCGGCTTGACCACCACTAGCTACTCAGACCTAATGGCCAAGAACCCAGAGCGCGCAGTGGAGAAGGCCATCCGTGGCATGCTTCCAAAGAACTCTCTTGGCGAGCAGCAGTTTTCAAAGCTAAAGGTTTACGCAGGGGACACTCACCCACACGTTGCGCAGCAGCCTAAGCCTTTCGTAATCGATCAGATCGCCCAGTAAGGACAAGACCTTGGCAGATAACACAGTCGAAGAGACCGAAGTAGTAACAGAGACTTCATACAGCACCGAGTCAGAGCCAGTGAAGGCTGTGCGCTCTCGTGGCAACCTAACTCAGCCAGGTGCTGGGCTTGGTCGTCGCAAGGAGGCAGTTGCTCGTGTTCGTCTAGTGCCTGGCACTGGCAAGATCACAGTAAACAAGCGTGCCCTTGAGGACTACTTCCCAAACAAGTTGCACCAGCAGCTAATCACCGACCCTTTCAAGGTTCTTGAGCTTCAGGGCGCATACGACGTAGTTGCTCGTATCGATGGCGGCGGCATTGCTGGTCAGGCTGGAGCACTAAGGCTTGGTATCTCTCGTGCACTAAACGAGATGGACACCGAAAACAACCGCGCCACCCTGAAGAAGGCTGGCTTCCTACGCCGCGATTCTCGCGTTATCGAGTCCAAGAAGGCCGGTCTTAAAAAGGCTCGCAAGGCCTCACAGTTCTCAAAGCGCTAACCGAGAAAATCGGCCATGGCCAGGCTTTTTGGCACCGATGGAGTTCGCGGCACTGCTGGCCGTGAAATCACAGCTGAGTTTGCCCTAAAGCTTTCACAGGCTGCTGCAATTGTTCTTGCGGCAAACGCAAGAGAAAATGGCGAACGACCACGTGCTGTGATTGCACACGACCCGAGAATCTCATCAGACTTTATTTCGGCATCTGTTGCAGCCGGTCTTGCATCTTCCGGTGTTGATGTCTTTGACGCTGGGGTTCTTCCGACTCCCGCGGCCGCTTACCTAACCGCAGATTTGGGCGCCGACTTTGGTGTGATTATTTCTGCTAGCCACAACTCTGCGCCAGATAACGGCATTAAATTCTTTTCCCGGGGTGGGCACAAGCTTCCCGACGCCCTGGAAGACCAAATTGAAGCTGAATTTGGCAACGCACTTTCTCCAATTGGTTCCGAGGTTGGAAAAATCACCCGGTTCGCAGATGCCGAGGACCGTTACCTAATACACCTGCTGGGAACTTTGACAACCAAACTCAACGGTTTGAAAGTTGTGATTGACGCAGCAAATGGCGCAGCTAGCGCCATTAGCCCGCAGGCATTTATTGATGCCGGCGCCACGGTGTTCCTGATTGGTGCTGAACCGGACGGACTGAACATCAACATGGGCCACGGCTCCACTCACCTGAGTGCGCTGCAGGCCGCGGTTATTGAGCATTCCGCTGATTTCGGAATAGCGCATGACGGCGATGCCGATCGCGCTCTGGCGGTTGATGCAGATGGCAAGATCGTCGACGGTGATCACATCATGGCCATTTTGGCAATCGCAATGAAGGAATCAGGGAACCTAGCAAGAGACACCCTGGTCACGACGGTGATGTCTAACCTGGGTCTAAAAACCACTATGAAGGCTCACCAGATCGAGTTCATCGAAACCGGCGTTGGCGATCGCTACGTCCTGGAAGCAATGCGCGAGGGCGGCTATTCACTTGGTGGTGAACAGTCCGGCCACATAATCTTTTCGCAGTATGCGACTACTGGCGATGGCATTCTGACCGGGCTTCAGCTGGCAGCCAGGATGATTGAAACCGGGAAGTCGCTGGCCGAGCTGGCAGAGGTCATGCCAGTGTTTCCGCAGGTTTTAATTAACGTCCCTGGCGTGGACAAGACTCGCGTCAGCGACCAGCAGCTGCAGCAGCTGGTTGCCGAGGCTAGCCAGGAGCTCGGCGACACCGGCAGGGTGTTGCTTCGGGCATCAGGAACCGAATCTTTGGTTCGGGTCATGGTCGAGGCATCCGACCACGGCACTGCACAGAGCTGGGCAGAGCGCATCGCCAGAATGGTAGAGGAACGGTTGTCACTTGCCTAAAACAATTCAGTTACGCAGATATCAAATAACCCCAGGCAGGCTCGATGAATTTCGGGACTGGGTCAGTCAGCAGGTATTGCCGATCCGAGCCAAGTTTGGTTTCGGGGTTGAGTTTATGTATTTCGACACCGAGAATAGTGAGTTCATCTGGGCCGCTTCGGTTCAGGGTGACCAGAACGACTTCTTGGAAAAGCAGAGCAATTACGATCACTCGCCGGAACGGGCCGAGGCTGGAAGGCTGATGCCTGATTGCCTAGTGAGTGTCGACACCAGGTTTGTTGAGAGTCACTAAATCTTTCTAACCTGAACACGCTCAACCCGGTGCTGCTCGCTCTTCTGCATCACTAGCGTCGCACGGGATCTGGTGGGTTCAATGTTTTGCCTCAGGTTCGGCAGGTTAATATCACTCCAAAACCCGGCGGCTCGGTCCATGGCCTGCTCTTTGGTGAGCTCGTTGGTTAGCTGATGGAAATAGCTCTTGGGATTCAAAAAGGCTGTTTCCCAAAGGGTTTCGAACCGAGACAGATACCACTGTCGAATGGTTTCTGGGTCTGCGTCGATGTAGATCGTGAAGTCAAAGTAGTCACTCAGGGCCAGCTCCTGACCCACGCTCGGTGGTTGAAGAACATTTAGCCCCTCAACAATCAGAACATCTGGCGCACCAACCACCAACTCTTCCCCAGGGAGAATGTCATAGGCAAGGTGGTCATAAACCGGAGCGGTAACGCCGGTCTTTCCTGACTTGATGTCGGCTATGAACTGAAGCAGACGCTTCCTGTCATAGCTTTCAGGAAATCCTTTTCGTGCCATCAGGCCACGGCGCTCAAGTTCCTGATTGGGATACAGAAAACCATCCGTTGTCACTAGTTCAACATTGGGAGTTCCCTCCCATCTGGCCATCAGTTCCCGCAGCAGCCTGGCTGCAGTGGATTTACCAACCGCAACTGAGCCAGCAATTCCAATTATGAAGGGAGTGCGCTTGGCGCGTTCCCCATAAAACTTCTCAGTGTTCTGGTGAAGAGCGCCCGCAGATGCGGCGTAGAGCGAAAGAAGTTGTGAAACTGGCAGGTAGACCTCTGTCACCTCTTTGATGTCAAGAAAATCACCAAGGCCACGAAGTTTGGCAACCTCTGCCTCGGTTAACGGCAGGTCAGTTGAGTTACCAAGTTCTGCCCAATCGTCTCGCTCTATGGCGAGATAAGGAGAAAGGCTCTCTAGGCCCTGTGCTGCGCTCACAAGCGCCTATTCTGCCTTAGATTAGAGCTTATGTGTGGAATAGTCGGCTATGTAGGTCCGGGGTCGGCGCTTGAGGTGCTGCTCGCGGGGCTGAAGCGCCTTGAATATCGTGGTTATGACTCAGCCGGGGTCTCGGTTATTGCGCCAGAAACCGGTCTCGAGACAAAAAAACGAGCCGGCAAACTACAGGTTTTAGTAGACGACTTGGCAGCTAGCCCGCTGAGTAACGCTCACATCGGCATTGGTCACACCAGGTGGGCCACGCACGGTGCTCCAACCGATGGCAATGCCCACCCTCACCTGGGCGGCGATCACCAAAAGTTGTCTTTGATCCACAACGGCATCATCGAAAACTTTGCAGTGCTGAAGCAAGAGCTCGTGGATCAGGGAGTGAAGTTCAGCTCTGAGACTGACAGTGAAGTGGCAGCGCACCTAGTTGCCAGGGAGTACGAAACCTCCAAGGACCTAAAGTCTGCGTTCCGGATTGTTGTGAATCGGCTCGAGGGCGCATTCACGTTGCTTTGTATTCACGAGGATCATCCCGACATGGTCTTGGCCGCAAGGCGTAACTCGCCACTGGTTGTTGGAATCGGCGATGGGGAAAACTTCCTAGGCTCAGACGTTGCCGCCTTCGTCGAATACACCAAGAGAGCGGTGTCGGTCGGTCAGGACCAAATAGTTGAGCTTCGCGCAGATTCCATTCATATTCACGACTTTGATGGTCACCGAGTCGAGCCAACCGAGTTTGAGGTCGATTGGGATGCTTCGGCCGCATCGAAGGGCGGCTGGCCATCGTTTATGGCCAAGGAAATCTCGGACCAGCCACAGGCGGTCGGCGACACCCTCATGGGGCGGATTGGTGCAGACGGATCGGTCAACCTGGCGGAGATGCAAGGCCTTGATGCCCTGGCGGATGTTGATCGGATTGTCTTTGTGGCCTGCGGCACCGCCGCCTACGCAGCTGAGGCTGCCAAGTACGCAGTGGAAAAGTGGGCAAGAATCCCAGCCAGTGTTGAACTAGCCCACGAGTTTCGATACCGAGATCCAGTTTTGGATGACAAAACGCTCGTGATTGCCATGAGCCAGTCTGGTGAAACCATGGACACCCTAATGGCCGTCCGCCATGCACTAGAAGCAGGCGCCAAGGTTCTAGCCGTTTGTAACACCCAGGGGGCAACGCTCGCGCGTGAGGCCACCGCCACTATCTACACCCACGCTGGCCCAGAGGTTGCTGTTGCCTCCACCAAGGCCTTCACTGCCCAGGTAACGGCCGGACAGCTGGTTGCCCTGATGCTTGCCTGGCAGCGAAAGAGCCATCCGGAGCCAGAACTCAAGGCCATCGGGCTAGAGCTGTTAACCTTGCCTCGCAAGATCAAGGAAGTACTGGAGTCAGTTTCTTCAATGGGCGAGCTAGCCAAGCAGTTTGCGAATGCCAAGTCGGTGCTGTTCTTGGGCAGAAACGTGGCCTATCCGATAGCGCTTGAGGGCGCGCTGAAGCTGAAGGAACTGGCTTATATCCACGCCGAAGGGTTTGCTGCCGGCGAGCTCAAGCACGGGCCGATTGCGCTCATTGAGCAGGGTCAGCCGGTGATCGTCATTGTTCCAAGCAAAACTGGTGAGGGTTCCCTGCACTCAAAGGTTGTTTCCAACATCCAGGAAATCAAGGCCAGGGGTGCCAAGGTGATTGCCATAGCTGAGGTGGGCGATACCAGCATTGGCTCAATGGCAGACGAGGTGTTCTTTATTCCAGAAACCATGCCACTGTTGGCAGGCCAACTCAGCGTGATTCCGCTCCAGATTTTTGCAATGGAGCTGGCAAGTGCCAAGGGTCTAGATGTTGATCAGCCCAGGAACCTAGCTAAGAGTGTGACGGTCGAGTAATGATTCACGGCATTGGCGTAGACATTTGCTCGGTCACTAGGCTGCAAGAGAGTCTTTCGCGAACCCCGAAACTTGGCCAGCGGTTGTTCACAGAGACTGAGCTGGAGACCCGCCCAGAATCTCTGGCAGCACGCTTCGCTGCAAAGGAAGCACTAGCTAAGGCAATCGGCGACCCAAGGCTTTTGTCCTGGCAGGAGGTTGAGATTGTTTCCACCGATCTTGGCAAGCCAGAAATTAGGCTTTCTGGCCAAAGCGCGGAGGCTGTCTCGGCACTAGGGGTTCGAGTCTCACACCTATCGCTATCTCACGATCAAGGCCTAGCAGTTGCCATGGTTGTGTTGGAGGGCAACTGAAATGCGTGAAATACAAATCGACCTCGCGGCTATCAGGGACAACTACCTGACGCTCAAGAAAACATTTGCGCCCGCAAAAGTGATGGCGGTTATCAAGGCGAATGCTTATGGCCATGGAATGCATGAGATTGCCGCTGCTTTGGAACAGGTTTCAGTTGACCAACTTGGTGTTGCAGATCTGGCTGAAGCGCTTGAGCTTAGGAGCGCAGGAGTTACAGCACCAATCATGTGTTGGTTGCTGGGCCCAGCTGATGACTTGCAACTGGCCAAGGAAAGTGGAATTGCGCTTGGAATCTCGACGCTTTCCAACCTGGCCAGGGTTCCGTCCGATGCCCTGATTCACATCAAGATCGACACCGGCCTTGGCAGAAATGGTTTCATGCTGGATCAGCTGCCGGCGGTGATAGAGATCGTGAAGGATCGAAAACTCACCATCTCTGGAGTTTTCAGCCACATAGCCAACACCTCAGAGGCGGAAGATTGGGAGCAGAACAGCAAGTTCCAAGAGGCGCTGGCGCTTCTTGACGCAGCTGGGATTGAAGTTGAGACCAGGCACCTGGCCGCCTCTGCAGCAGCGCTTTCCTATTCTGAAATGCACTACGACATGGTTCGATGCGGTCTGATTGTCTATGGTCTGAATCCTTTCGATGACCGTCAACTTGACCAAGTCAGCCTCAGCCCTGCGATGCGGGTTTCGGCAGAAATTATCAACATCAAGCAGGTCGCAAAGGGCCAGGGGGTCTCCTATGGCTACCGCTTCGTGACTCAAGAGCCAACCAGGCTCGGCTTGGTCCCATTTGGTTATGCCGAGGGAATGCCAAGGGTCTCTGTCGGCGCCAAGGTGCTGATAAACGGGAAGCTACTTCCGGTTGTTGGTTCGATTGCCATGGATCAATTCGTGGTTGATTTGGGCAGCACAGCGGCAGAAATTGGCGACGAGGTCGTTATCTTTGGAAACGCTGCCGCAGGTGAGCCAACGGCTGAGCAACTGGGTGAATCATCGGGCAGCATCAACTACGAAATTGTCACCAGAATTGGTGGCCGTGCAAACCGGGTTTATTTGGGGCAATGAAGCTAACTATTGAAACGCCTGAACAAATGGAGAGCCTCGGTCAAAAGCTTGCCAGCAATCTCCGTCCCGGAGATTTGGTGTTGTTATCGGGCGCGCTTGGTGCTGGAAAAACCACGCTGACTCGCGGCATCGGTGAGGGCTTGGGAGCCATTGGCACAATTCAGTCGCCAACCTTTGTTTTGGCTAGAACTCACAAGACCAGTGGCGGCCCGAAGCTTGTTCATGTCGACGCCTATCGGTTGGCCTCAGCGTTGGAACTGGATGATCTAGACATTGATTTTGAGAATTCAATCGTGATTGTCGAGTGGGCACGAGATTTCTTGGATGAAGTTTTTGAGAGCTGGCTGCTTGTTGAGATCGACCGATCTGACGCGAACGACGTTCGCGTCGTAGGGGTATCAGGGGTCGGACCTAGATGGCAGGGGGTTGAAATTGCTGTTAGCGATTGACACCTCCGCTGGAACCAGCGCCGCGGTTTTTAGAGGCGACGAGCTGGTCGCGTTCGAGCTTTACGATGACCCGTTTGGGCATGCCGAGAACATTGGTCTGGCGATTCAAAAAGTGCTTGCCACAGCCGGGATTAGTGCAAAAGAGCTAACTCAACTGGCGGTGGGCCGCGGTCCCGCACCCTACACGGGCCTAAGGGTCGGCATTGCTGCCGGCACTTCATTGGCATCGGCCTTGGGCATTCGGCCAATTGGAGTGATTACCTTGGATGCGGTTGGCCTTCAGCACACAACTGGTCGGGTGTTGGTTGTTGCAGATGCCAAGCGCAAGGAGTTCTTTGCGGCAGGTTTTGATGCTGGTCAGCAGGTGCTGCCACCAAGCGTCTTGAGCGCTGTCGAGTTAGCCCAGCAGACAGACTTTGAGCATGTTTCTGGCGTGTGTGATGCTCGGCTTGTCGGCCAGTATGCTCTTCACGCATTGGCCAACGGTGATGACCTGAGCGATGTCAGCGCCTTGTATTTGCGCTCCCCGGACGTAACGCCATCTCCGGGTAAGAAGGTGACGGGCTAGTGGAACTAAAGCTTTTGATGGCAGCCGACGTTGCCGCAGTTATGGAGATCGAGCAGGACCTATTTGGCTCCGAGGCTTGGGCTGAGCGGACAGTGCTGAGTGAGATTGAGAATCCATTTACTCACTACATCGGAATCTTCGATGGTGGACTGGTTGGCTACGCCGGCTTGAACTCGGTACCAGCGAGCTTCTCCGCCGACATTCAAACCATTGCCGTTGCCGCCGGTAGCCAGGGCAAGGGTTATGGGAAACTGCTGCTTGAGTGGCTTATGGACAGGGCCTTGCAACTGGGTGCAGAGCAGGTTGTTCTTGAGGTTCGTGCTGACAACGATCGTGCGGTTGGCCTCTACAACAAGTTTGGCTTTGAGCAAATTGATCTTCGGAAGCGCTACTACCAACCATCAGGTGTTGACGCACTGGTGATGCGAGTCCAGGTCAACCAACCGATCGTGCTGGGAATTGAGAGCACCTGCGACGAGACCGGAGTCGGCATCGTTCGCGGAAACAGGCTGCTAGCAAATGCGTTGCACAGCTCGATGGACGAGCATGCAAAATTCGGTGGCGTGGTTCCGGAGGTTGCCGCACGGGCACACCTGGAGGCATTTGAGCCAACCCTGCAAAAGGCGCTTGACGAAGCAAGCATCACAATCGAGGAAGTTGATGCAATAGCGGTAGCCAATGGTCCGGGCTTAGCGGGAGCGCTAATGGTCGGCATTGGTGCGGCTAAGGGGCTGTCGCTGGCACACAACAAGCCGCTCTATGCGGTTAATCACTTGGTCGGCCATGTCGGCGCTGATGTTTTAGAGCGTGGCACCGTGAGCCTTCCCACTATCGCCCTGTTGGTTTCCGGCGGCCACACCTCGTTGCTGCTAGTCAGAGACCTGCTCGAGGATGTGGAGTTGCTTGGTGAGACTATTGACGATGCCGCCGGGGAGGCTTTTGACAAGGTGGCACGAGTGCTTGGGCTTCCCTATCCAGGAGGACCGCAAATTGATGCGATAGCGGCAACTGGAAACCCAAAGGCAGTTAGATTCCCGAGGGGGCTTTCCTTGCCTAAGGACATGGAGAAGCATCGTTTTGATTTCTCGTTCTCGGGCCTAAAAACCGCTGTTGCTAGGCACGTTGAGAAGGCTGAAATTCTTGGCGAGGAAATCTCAAAGCCGGACGTTGCAGCCAGTTTCCGCGAGGCCGTAGTTGATGTCCTGTTAACAAAGGCCATTGCCGCATGTCAGATGTATGACGTGCCAAGACTGTTGCTTGGCGGGGGAGTTGTGGCAAATGCGCGACTAAGGCAGGTGGCAGCAGAGCGCTGCCAGGAGGCAGGGATTGAATTGCGGATCCCTAAGTTTTCGTTGTGCACCGACAACGGTGCCATGATCGCTTCGATTGGTGCCCAATTGGTTATGAACGGCAAAGCACCGAGCTCAATTGGCTTTGGTGCCGAATCGACCCTGGATGTCACTCAGGTTCAAACACACTAGCCAATTGGCTGGCAGAGGATCGCTCGTCGATCTTCCCCCAGCTTCGTGAGAATTAGGGTGGCGCTAACTTTGCCCTTCAGACGAAGCTTTTTTCTAAGTTCCTCTGGGGTGGTGTCGACCCCCCGCTTCTTGATTTCAAGGATTCCAATGCCAAGCTCCTGGAGTCGTTTTGAAATCCGCTTGGGATCAAGTGATAGCACTTCGAGCACTTTGAATCCGCGCAGCCACGGACTGTGAATCTCTGAATTCGAACTTAGGAACGCTATCGACTTCGAGAGACCCCAAAGATTACTTTCCGACGCGAAGCCACCCAGAAGGTGCGAGCGCACCAGAGCCGGATTCGGGTCGTAGATAAAAGCCCCGAGGTCTTGAATCTCAGCCTGCTCATCGGAGCCTGAAAATTCTAGATTCTCCTGACCAAGTAATACCGCCGAGCGCTTTCCTTGAGTCCCTAGCTTCCCAAAGAACAGAATCGTCTCCACCAATTCGTTGTTGTGAGAGACCCAGTTTGCCTCGCAGTTAGCCGGGATCAGTTCGTGGGGAAAGCTGCCCGAGAGCTTTATGGCAGCTGGCACTTTGCTGCCGAGGTCAAAGGCAAAGTTTAGATTGGGGGAAAAGTCTTCCGGCTGGAGCATCACCCGGCCAGCAGTTTTTTGGTCCAATTTGCGCCTGGCTGGATCCAGGTAGCAGGCTTCGGTGTCAACCTCATGGGTTTCGGCCGTCCCCACAATCACTTCGGCGCTTTGGTGTCCAGAGAGGTTATAGGCAGCTATCTCGGCTGCGGCAGGATCGACTTCCACCGCTTTTACTTGAAGGCCAGCTTTTGAAAATGCAATGGAATCGCTGCCGATTCCGCAGCCCAGGTCTGTGACGCTTGTCAGGCCAGCATCAATAAATCGCTCGGCATGCCACTTGGCAACCTCAGACCTGGTTGCCTGTTCCAGGCCAGCCTCGGTCAACAGCATGCTCGAGGCAAGTTCGCTCCCAAATTTTGTCAGCGCTCGGTGTCGCAACCTGCCCTGAGAAATAGCCAGCGTGACCGATTCTGGACTGTGGCCTTGGGACCTCAGCGCACTGCTTAGTTTGAGTAGGTCTGCTTTTGCATCCAGCAGACCAACTTGGTTTATGAGCTCAAGATTGTCGGCTGTGAAAATAGTTTCTGAATTGCTGGCCACCTAAACAAACCTACCCTCAAAGCTGTTGGCACTCACCTTGACCAAGTGCTAATTGTGTCCTAAAGTTCTATTAGCACTCGCGAGGCGAGTCTGCTAAATCAAAATCTTTAGACATAGAAGAGGTCACAGTGTCGGTTTCTATCAAGCCACTCGAAGATCGCGTTGTTGTTCGCCCACTTGAGGCTGAGCAGGTTACTGCATCTGGTCTGGTCATCCCAGACACAGCAAAGGAAAAACCACAGGAGGCAGAAGTTGTTGCCGTAGGTCCTGGCCGCTTCAGTGAAGACGGGGACCGCATCCCTGTTGACCTAAAGGTCGGCGACCTGGTCATTTTCTCTAAGTACGGTGGAACCGAACTTCGCTACGACGGACAGGACTTCCTAGTGCTTTCAGCACGCGACATCCTGGCTGTAATCGAGCGCTAAATAATTCGATAAACACAAGCAATAACGACTCGGGGAACCGGGTCGTTATTGCGTTTATCGGGCCTATGCTTCAATAGTGCAGAAGCTATCAGTCAGTGCCTCCGGGCTGGGATACGGGCTTGCTGCGTATTTTTTGTGGGGCAGTTTCCCCATCATCATTCAATTTGCCAAGTTTGCCACCGCGTTTGAAATTGTGGTTTGGCGGGTGGTCTTCGGTTTCCTATTCGCAGCGGCCCTGGTAACAATCACTGGGACTTGGAAGCAAATATGGTCTCTTGCAAAATCCCCTAAGAAGCTTGGCTGGATTGCGGTTGCTGCTTTTTTCATTTTCATCAACTGGGAGGTCTACGTCTACGGAGTGGTGTCCGAAAACGTGATTGAAGCCTCGCTCGGCTATTTCATAAACCCGCTGGTGACTGTCATGTTTGCCGTGGTGATTCTCAAGGAAAAACTCCGGCCCAGGCAATGGCTAGCACTTGGCGTTGGACTGATCGCAGTTATTGTTCTGACCGTTGATTACGGTCGCCCTCCCTGGATCGCAATCACCCTGGCCTTGAGCTTTGGAATCTACTCACTGGCCAAAAACAAGGTTGGAAAAAACGTCGGAGCGCTACAGAGCTTCACGATTGAGTCTGCAATGGTGTTGCCGGTTGCGATCATTCAGCTGGCTGTTGTTGCCAGTTTTGGGCCGGTCATGATTCTTGCCGGCCCCATTCAGGCGTCAGTGCTGATTGGCTATGGCATCCTGACTGCCGTGCCATTGATTCTTTTTGGTGCTGCCGCCAGGAGGTTGCCGCTTGCGATGATGGGGTTCATTCAGTACCTGACTCCGCTGCTGCAATTTGGCACCGGCTACTTTCTGCTGGGTGAACAGATGCCTCCAGCTAGGTGGATCGGGTTCGGGCTGATCTGGGTCTCGCTCATCATTTTGAGTAGTGACCTGTTTAGAAAGCGCCCAGCTGCCCTGGTTGTGGAAGCGCTTTAGATTCGAAATCGAATTGTTACCCAAACCTCATCAGGGCGTCTAGCCACGAAATTCGAAGCAACCAAACGCTAGTTCTACGAAATCACTAGTTTTTGAGGCGTTTCACTACGGATTACTGCTCAGAGTTTAGTTTTGTTCAATAAATCCGCATGAATTAACTTCCTCGAAATCAAGCTTTCACTATGCTTAAGGAAGCAATGCGGACTAATCCGTCCGTGTTCGCATTTAAATGCTATTTCAAGGAGCAACAATGACCATAAAGAACAACAGGTCGCGTGCACTCAAGGCTTTGTCAGCAGCAAGCGTTTTGGCGCTTGGTGCAGCAGTTTTGACTGGCTGCAGCGCGGCAACCACTGCAGGCGGCTGTGAGCTTGGTTCTGAGCAGGATGGAGACCTAGTACTAAAGCTGGGTACCGCACTGCCTCTAACCGGTAACTTGGCATTCCTAGGACCACCAGAAGAAGCTGGTGCTGCTCTAGCGATTGACGAGATCAACGCTGCTAACAAGGGACTCACTATTGACGCCACTTTTGGTGACTCAGGTGACACCGACAACAAGGCTTACGACACCGAGATTCCTCGCCTACTAGGCGCTGGAGTTCAGGCAATCGTTGGTGCTGCATCTTCAGGTGTATCACTACAGTTCATCGACCGTGTTATTGCTGAGTGTGTAATTCACTTCTCACCAGCTAACACCTCAGCAGCTTTCACTGACTACGAGGACAAGGGTCTGTACTTCCGTACCGCTCCTTCAGACGTACTACAGGGTGAAGTTCTAGGTAACCTAATCGCTGAAGACGGACACCAGAGAATCTCAATGATCGTTCTAAACGACTCATACGGTACTGGTCTAGCTCAGTTCACCACCGAGGCTTTCGAAGCTGCTGGTGGCGAGGTTATCGCTGCTCCTACCTACAACACTGGTGACACAAACTTCACTAGCCAGATCAGCGAGGCACTTGCTGGAGACCCAGACGCGATCGTTTTGGTAACCTTCGATGAGGCAAAGACCATCGTTCCTGAGCTAACCAGCCAGTTCCCAGGCGACAAGCTTTACTTCGTAGACGGCAACCTAACCAACTACTCTGACGACTTCGCAGCTGGCACCCTTGAGGGTGCTAAGGGTACCTACCCAGGTGTGAACGAGGCAAAGATTGCTGACTTCGTTGCCAAGCTAGATTCAAACTGGCAGGCACGCGGAAACGCAGCTCTTGAGCTAAACGCATACGGTCCTGAGACCTACGACGCAGTTATCGTGCTTGCACTAGCTGCTCTAGAGGCTCGCAGCACCCAGGGCGCAAACATGTCAGAGAAGCTTCAGGAAGTTTCTGGAGGTTCCGGAAACGGCACCAAGTGCACCAGCTTTGCTGAGTGTGCTGACATCATCAATGGTGGCGGAACCGCTGACTACGATGGCCCATCAGGCGCTATTACCTTCAATGACGTTGGAGACCCAACAGACGGTAACATCCTGATCCAGCAGTTCGATGGAAACAACGTTCCAGCTACCATCCGTGGCTAGTAACTAGTTTCAATCAGGAAACCCCCTCGGGCCTTGGGCCCGAGGGGGTTTCCTCTTAACTGTGGAGTTTGGCGCTGGTGTCGACCTCAAGACCGGGTCTGGCAGGCGATGGTCCTAGACCATCGCAGCACTGAAGGGCAGTAAGCCCGGGTCGTCAGCTCGTTGATTGAGGACCGCCGCCGGGCGACAGTGGTAGTTAGGTGCTGATTCCACTTAAAGAAGTAATCCCTCGGCACTGCCGAAGGATTACTATGCTCCAACTAAACGGGGTTGGTAACTCTATTTCGATTTACGATAGCTCACTTCAGTTGCTGCCCCCAGGGCAACACCCAAAGCAATCCACAGGCCTAGGTTGTCGGTGACGACTCCAATAGCAGCCCCTATTGCAACCCCGACGCCAATTGCCGAACCATTCGGGGTCCGCTTCTTAGGTTCCAAGGGTTCCAAGGTATAGGCCAACGACCTGAGGGTCGTTCAGCAGCTCTCTACCGGTGCCTGTGACGGCGTCGGTGCCCTGATCTAGAACATAACCGCGGTCGGCAATCTGAAGGCAGCGGCGGGCGTTCTGCTCAACCATGATGCAGGTAACGCCAGCCTTGTTGATCTCGGAAACTCTTAGGAACGCCTCGTCCTGACGAACCGGGCTAAGACCAGCTGATGGCTCGTCCAGCAGCAGAACAGCTGGGTCCATCATTAGAGCGCGGCCCATGGCAACCATCTGACGCTCACCACCTGAGAGTGAACCAGCACGCTGCTTCAGCCTCTTGCCTAGTTCCTCGAAGATTGAAACAACGAACTCAAGACGCTCGCTGTAGTGCTTTGGGTCCTGGAAGATACCCATCTGCAGGTTCTCTTCGATGGTCAGCGATGGGAACACGTTGTTGGTTTGTGGAATGAAACCGACACCCTTAGCAACCAGCTGGTTTGGCTTCAGGCCAACAATGCTTTCGCCATTTAGGGTGATGGAACCTTCACGAACCTTTACCAGTCCGAAGATCGCCTTCAGCAGTGTCGACTTACCGGCACCGTTAGGGCCGATGATTCCAATCAGCTCACCTTTGTCAGCGTAAAGGTTCGCGCTGTTTAGGATGTTGACTCCAGGTAGGTAGCCAGCGGTTAGATTCTGAACATCTACGACTCGGGTCATTTGCTCTCCTCCTCGTTGATGGTGTCAATTCTTCCGGTGATTACACCCAGGTCAGTGTCCTGGTGGGCGCCTAGGTAGGCATCGATAACTGCCTGCTCCTTCATCACGGTGTCCGGCGGCCCCTCGGCAACAACCTTGCCTTCTGCCATCACAACAACCCAGTCGGCAATGTGCCGAACCATGTGCATGTCGTGCTCAACGAACAGAACGGTCATGCCGTCATTCTTTAGGTTCAAAACGTGCTCAAGCAGTGACTGAGTCAACGCTGGGTTCACTCCAGCCATTGGCTCGTCCAGCATCACTAGAACTGGGTCGGTCATTAGCGCCCTGGCCATTTCCAGAAGCTTTCGCTGACCACCGGATAGTGATGCCGCAAAGTCTTCCTTCTTGGTGTCGAGCTTGAAGCGCTTTAGTAGCTCCATTGCCTTGACTTCAATTTCCGCGTCCTGCTTCTTCCAGAACCGAGGAAATAGTGACTTGAAGATTCCCTCGCCAGCCTGGTCCTTTGCGCCAAGCTTCATGTTGTCCAAAACGGTCAACAGGCTCAGTGCCTTGGTTAGCTGGAAGGTTCGAACCTGTCCCATTTGAGCAACCTTGAAGCTTGGAACTCCAGAAAGCGAAGTGCCCTCAAAGCTCCAGGTTCCGGTGTCTGGGGTGTCAAAGCCTGTCAACAGGTTGAACAGAGTTGTCTTACCGGCACCGTTAGGTCCAATCAATGCAGTGATTGCATTCTTTGGGATCTCTAGGTGCTCGACGTCAACGGCAGTCAGACCACCGAAGCTCTTTTTGACATGGTCGATTACCAACATTGGGTCGGTCTTCTTGCAGCCGGGCTCAGCCTTGCCGACGTGAAGCCCGGTTGCTTTTTGTGGAGTCTCGTTACTTGACAAAGGTCATCTCCCTCTTGTCTCCAAAAATACCTTGTGGTCGGTAGATAACCAGCAGCATCAATCCGATACCCACCAGCACGAACCTTAGGGTTGCAGCCTGTGTTCCATCCACTGGCAGGATGCCGTTGATGGCAAGCTCCGGCAGAATGTTCGACAGGAACGCCTGCAGCACCCAGAAGATTACGGAACCGATAACTGGACCAAAGATGGTCGCTGCTCCGCCGAGCAACAACGCGGTCCAGATAAAGAATGTGATCGAGGTGACGTAAACACCAGGGGAGACGTTTGCGAAGGCGGCGTAAACAATTCCACCCAAGCCACCGAAGACACCACCGATGATTAGCGCCTGCATCTTGTAGGCGAAGACGTTCTTACCGAGTGCGCGAACAGCGTCCTCGTCCTCACGGATTCCCTTGATAACGCGTCCCCAAGGAGAGCGCATCAGAGCCCATAGTAGCCAAATGCAGACCGCAAGCACTCCAAGACCGAAGGTCAGCACCCAAAGGGTTTCTGAGTTGTAGGTCCATGGGCCAAAGCCATAGCTGCCTGGAGGGAACGGGTTAGCAGAGGTGAAGCCACCAGCCGAGTTGTAACCAAACAGTCCGTCGGCACTACCGGTCACATCAGTGAAGGCAGTGGTCAGGAACAGCAGTCGAGCAATTTCAGCGGCCGCAATGGTCACAATTGCCAGGTAGTCGCCACGAAGCCTCAGGGTTGGGACACCCAATAGGATCGCAAACGCGATTGAGCCAAGCACACCGATGATCATGCCCAGCCACCATGGCAGGCCAAATGTGAGCACCGAGATTGCGTAGCCGTAGGCACCGATGGCCATGAAGCCGGCAATACCGAAGTTCAAAAGCCCGGCGAAACCGAAGTGCATCGCAAGCCCGAGAGCTGCAAGTGCGAAAGCGATTGTGGTGGGCGTTAGCAGCCCAGCCAAGGTGTTATTTATGATTGTTCCCCAGTCCATGAGCTACCTCCTATCCAATTCTCTGTTTTCGACCCATGATGCCCTGCGGTCTGAACATCAGGACACCAATTAGTACGACTAGCGCACCAACATATTTCAAATCTGCAGGAATGAACATTCCCGAGGTCTCCACCAAGATACCCACGATCAGGGCACCAATTAGAGCACCGAATGCGGTTCCGAGACCACCAAGGGTCACAGCGGCAAAGATTAGTAGCAGGATCTGGGTTCCCATGTCCCACTTGATTCCAGGTCGGAAGTAAGCCCAAAGCACACCGGAAAGACCAGCTAGAGACGCGGCCACAATCCAAACAATGCGAATCACCTTGTCAACGTCAATACCAGAGGCAGCAGCAAGGTCAGGGTTGTCTGAGATCGCCCTGGTGGCCTTACCGGTCTTGGTCTTGATCAGCCAAACCGCAAATCCAATGATTACCGCAACTGAGATTCCCATGGAGTAAAGGTCGTTTGTTGACAGTGCTACGGCACCAAACAGCGAAATCTTCGGTGAGTCAAAGCCTGGCAACTGCTCTGTTCCACCGCCGATGAAGAACTGAATGATGTAGCGCATGGTTAGCGACAGACCGATGGAAACAATCATCAGCTGCACGATTCCAAGACCGCGCTTTCGAAGAGGTTTCCAAAGACCCGCATCCAATGACCACCCCATGCCGGCCGAAGCAATGACGGCCAGTGGGATTGCCACCCAGATCGGCAGCTGCATGAACACACCGAACACCAGGGCTGCAACGGCACCGAAGGTAACCATCTCACCGTGGGCAAAGTTGGAAAGGCCTGTTGTTCCGAAGACCAATGAGAGGCCAACGGAGGCAAGGCCCAGCATCAAACCGAAGTTGATGCCGTAAATAAATCTAGAAATGAATTGGTCAACGAAGGAAACCTCGTTGCGCTCGCCCTCACCAATGAAGAAGTTCATTACGACACGACCCGACAGGCCAAGCTCAACTTCCTGGGTGGGTTCGCCCTCCAGAACAACAACACCCGCCGGCAGTGTGCTCTCATCTAGGGTCACCGAGTAGACGTCCTTTGTCGGAACGCCAATCAACCAGCTTCCATCATCGGAGGTGAGAGTCTCGGCTGAGTAGCCGGCACCTTCTACCACCATGCGGACGCCACCGACGGCTACACCTTCGATCTTCACGTTTCCCAGAACGGCGTAGTCATACTCTTCACCGACGGTGTCGGCGTTGGCTGGTGTGAGCAGGCCAAGACCGATAATCAGTGAGGTAAAGACGACAATCAATAGCTTTAGCAATCTTCTTGGATTGCCCACGGAGAGGAAATTCACCTGTCCTCCAAATCTGGGTGAGCGTCTCTGCTCACGTTTGTCCCAATAATGGGTATTGCAAAACAATACCAACGCTCAACCATACACAAAATTCGTGTACCTATTTGTAATAAAAAACTTTGCCTGGGTCCAGGTGCCAATCGCTCTGTAGGATTGGAGAACACTTATCCCGAGCCGTTGCGAGGTTATTTTGGAGCTGTCAGACCCTTTTTCCCTGATTGGACTCACCTACGACGATGTCCTGCTGCTGCCTGGCAAATCAGATGTGGTTCCATCCGGAGTGGACACAGCCTCCCGGATCTCTAGAAACATCAGCATCAACATCCCATTGATCTCATCGGCGATGGACACCGTGACCGAAGCCAGAATGGCAATTGCTATGGCCAGGCAGGGTGGCCTCGGCATCCTGCACCGCAATCTTTCGATCGAGCAGCAGGCGGACCAGGTTGATTTGGTAAAGCGCAGTGAGGCCGGAATGGTTTCTCATCCTGTTACCACCACTCCTTATGCAACCATTCAAGAGGTCGACGACCTATGCGGGCGGTATCGAGTCTCTGGACTGCCGGTTATCGATGAAGACGGAAAACTGGTTGGAATCGTAACCAACCGAGACATGCGCTTTGTTTTGGAAGTTCAGCGAACCACCACGTTGGTCAAAGACGTCATGACTCCAATGCCACTAATCGTCGGTAAGACCGGCATCAACCCAGACGAAGCGATGGCCTTACTGGCTCAGCACCGCATCGAGAAGTTGCCGCTGGTCGATGATGCCGGAAAGCTCAAGGGCCTGATTACCGTAAAAGACTTCGACAAGAGCGAAAAGTACCCAAACGCCTCCAAGGATGGAGCGGGCCGATTGCTAGTCGGCGCTGCTGTGGGTGTCGGTCCGGATGCCTGGGAGCGAGCAATGGCCCTGGTTGAGACCGGAGTGGACATTCTGGTTGTCGATACAGCCCATGGCCACAACTCGGCAGTCCTGGACATGATCAAAAAGCTAAAGAGTGAACCGTTTGCCAAGAACACCGACATTTTGGGTGGAAACGTGGCAACCGGTGAGGGTGCGAAGGCAATTGTTGACGCCGGTGCCGATGGCGTGAAGGTTGGAGTTGGCCCGGGTTCGATTTGCACCACTCGGGTGGTTGCAGGAGTTGGTGTGCCACAGGTCACCGCTGTTCACATGGCGGCGCTCGCAGCCAAGGAAGCCGGCATCCCTGTGATTGCAGACGGCGGCCTGCAGTATTCAGGCGACATTGCCAAGGCATTGGTCGCAGGCGCGAACGCGGTAATGCTTGGGTCGTTGCTCGCGGGCACCGATGAGGCCCCCGGCGACATTACCTACGTCGGCGGCAAGCAATTCAAGACATATAGAGGAATGGGCTCGCTGGGTGCGATGCAGTCAAGGGGTAAGGCTCAGTCCTATTCCAAGGACCGCTACTTCCAAGACGACGTGCTTCGCGAGGACAAGCTTGTCCCTGAGGGAATTGAGGGAAGAGTCCCTTATCGCGGAACAGTCCCAACCGTTGTTCACCAGCTAGTTGGAGGCCTTCGAGCCTCGATGGGCTACGTTGGTGCGGCTACCATCCCGGAACTTCAGCAGAACGGTAAGTTTGTGCGCATCACAGCGGCTGGTTTGCGCGAATCGCACCCTCATGACATTCAAATGACCATTGAAGCGCCAAATTACGGAACTCGTTAGGCAGATAAATGACTGAAATAGAGATCGGCCGCTCCAAGCGCGCAATCAACGGCTTTGCTTTTGATGACATTGCAATTGTTCCAACCAGAAGAACTCGTGACCCGAGGGATGTTTCCACCAGCTGGAGCATTGATGCCTTTCAGTTTGAAATGCCAGTTATTGCTGCACCAGCAGATTCTGCAATGAGCCCAGCCACGGCAATTGAGTTGGGCAAACTCGGTGGACTTGGGGTGCTGGACCTAGAAGGTCTTTGGACCAGATATGAAGACCCAACTCAGCAGCTTGCGGAAATAGCAGCTGCCAAGGATGAGGACGCGACTGCCGTTTTGCAGCGTGTCTACTCAAAGCCAGTTCAGGCAGAGCTTATTGAAGCGCGACTGGGTGAAATCCGCGCGGCGGGAGTGACAGTAGCTGGAGCGCTTTCGCCACAGCGAACCGCAGAGTTCGCTGATGTGGTTCTTCGCTCCGGGGTCGACATGTTTGTGATTCGCGGAAACACCGTTTCCGCCGAGCATGTTTCACAGCAGTCGGAGCCTTTAAACCTGAAGGAATTCATCTACAAGCTTGACGTGCCGGTGATTGTTGGCGGGGCAGCGACCTACACCGCGGCATTGCACCTGATGAGAACCGGAGCAGCCGGAGTGCTGGTTGGCTTTGGTGGAGGCGCGGCTAGCGCAACCAGAAAAGTTCTTGGAATTCACGCACCAATGGCAACCGCCGTTGCAGATGTGGCAGCGGCAAGGCGCGACTACATGGATGAATCCGGTGGTCGCTATGTTCACGTTATTGCTGACGGTGGGCTTGGAACCTCAGGGGATATGGTCAAGGCGATTTCTTGTGGAGCGGATGCCGTGATGCTGGGAACTGTTTTGGCTCGAGCTAGTCAGGCACCAGGTCAGGGTTGGCACTGGGGCCCAGAAGCGGTGAACGAATCTTTGCCAAGGGGCAGGCGCGTGTTCGTGGGAACCCACGCTCCTTTGGAGCAGGTCCTAAATGGCCCTAGCAATTCTGCAGATGGAACCGTCAACATCATGGGTGCACTAAGACGATCAATGGCCACCACCGGTTATTCCGATGTCAAGGAATTCCAACGCGTCGATGTAGTAGTGAATAACTATCAATAGATGAAGCCAAGCTTTTTTTCAGTTGCCAGGCAGCCGAAATGGATCGGGGGGCTAGCGCTAGCAGCCTTGGTGGCAATTGTGTTTTCGCTGTTGATGCAGTGGCAACTCTCCCGAACCTTTAGCTATGTCGGGGTGAGCCAAGAGCAGGCGGCCCCGGTTGCCCTTTCAGAACTTGCCGGCCCCGGTTACATTCAGCCTGGGTCCTTTGACAGGCTCGCAACAGTTGAGGCCACCCTGAACCCAAGCCAGACTTTTATAGTCGATAACCGGCTTCAGTTTCGAGATGATGGTTTAGTTGAGGGTTACTGGCTGATAACAAACAGCTTGGTTCAGCTAGAGCAAGGCCCTGCCAGTCTGACCCTGGCACTTGCCTTTTCCACCGAGATTGATGACCTGATTCAAATCCGGCAGGGGTTGCCCGAAAAAAGCTTCAGCATCACCGGTTATGTGGAGCCAAGTGACCCGGTTGCCGACACCGAGCTTTTCTATGAGGGCGAGCCGATCCTGGGCTCGGTTGCCCTTGCTCAATTGGTAAATCTCTATCAGGGCCAAGAGTTTGTCAGCTACCCGGTTTATGTGATTGTGACCGATGGAATTAGCCTCGGTGCCGAGCCGATTCTGATCGACATTCGAGATCAATCCCTAGAGATCAACTGGCTCACCGCGTTTTACACGCTGGAGTGGGCATTCTTTGCGCTGGTTGCTTTTTATCTGTGGTGGCGCTTGGTTCAAGACGAGCGAGAGCGACTAGCCACGTAACCGAATTGTTACCTTTTTATGTGGTTTTTTGTCCGTTTCTATCTTTTTTGCTGGGAAAAGCCTGCTAATTTGTCAAAGTAACGTGTAAACCAGACAGTTTCGGAGACAACGACGATGTTGGCAGAAGAGCGCAGACTCAAGTTGAGTGAGTGGACTCGCACTGAGGGTCGCCTAGACGCCAACGCCGCAGCCAACTCTCTGGACGTAGCCGTTGAAACCGTTAGAAGAGACCTAGATGTGCTTCAACGCCGCGGGGTTCTAAGGAGAGTTCACGGCGGAGCAATCGCGCTGGAGCGATTTGCACACGAATACACAATTCCAGAGCGCTACGGCCATAACCCCGACAAGAAGAAACTGGTTGGAAACGTTGCTGCCAGCTTCATCCCAGATGAGGGCTGCATCTTCGTTGATGGTGGAACCACTACCGAGACCTTGGCACCGCATTTGCGCGACAAGCCGGGCTTGCTGGTTGTGACCAACAACCTCACACTTGCCAGGCTGATCGCGGACTCAACAACTCAGACCTATGTCCTGGGCGGCAAGATTCGGCCTGCGACCCTCAGTGCCGTGGGGGCAAAGACTTGTGAGGACCTGAAGGAACTCAACGCGGTCGTGAGTTTCGTCGGAGCCAACGGTTTTTCTCTTGCCGCGGGGGTGACGGCATTCGACACAGACGAGGCGCTGGTCAAAAAAACCATGATGGCCAATTCCCAAGAGCGCATATTGCTAGCTGACAGCAGCAAGTTCGGCTCTACCTATCCAGCGAAGTTCGCTGCCTTCAAAGACTTTGATCGAATCGTGACCAACATCGACGTGGATGAAAACTTCACCGATGCAATGGTTTCGGCAGGGGTGGAGGTCGCTCTTGCAAGACACTAGGTTTCATTGGCTCGTTGCCGAGGTCAATGGAAGAAAAACGGAATCAATTGAGTCTCCTGCGCAGTTGCAGGCTGATCAATTGGTTTTTATCAATAAATACAACCCCTTATTAGGAAGGTAGTACCCAATGGCTAATTTTATCCCCGCGGGTGACGGAGGTCACTCGGGCTGGCGAGCTTCAGTACAGAAGATCGGTGGCAGCCTTGCAGGAATGGTAATCCCAAACATCGGTGCGTTCATCGCATGGGGCTTGCTAACTGCATTGTTCATCCCAACCGGCTGGTTGCCAAATGAGCAGTTGAGCTCAATGGTTGGCCCAATGATCATCAACCTGCTACCAATCCTTATCGGTTACACCGGTGGACGTTTGGTACACGGTCAGCGCGGTGCCGTTATCGGTGCTGTTGCAACCGTTGGTGTGATCGTTGGAACTTCAATCCCAATGTTCCTAGGTGCCATGCTTATTGGTCCTCTAGCAGCTTGGGTACTGAAGAAGATCGACGGCGTTCTTGACCCAGTGACCCCTCCAGGCTTCGAGATGTTGATTGGCAACTTCTCACTTGGTATCGCCGGAATGCTAATGGCAATCCTTGGTTACCTAGGAATCGGACCAGCTGTAAACGTACTTTCCGACACCCTTGGTGCCGGTGTAAAGGTGCTAGTTGACACTGGATTGTTGCCACTTGCATCAATCTTGGTTGAGCCAGCAAAGATTCTGTTCCTAAACAACGCTATTAACCACGGTGTTCTTGCACCGATCGGTGTTGTTGAGGCAGAAGAGGCCGGCAAGTCAATTATGTTCATGCTTGAGTCAAACCCAGGACCTGGTCTTGGAATCTTGCTTGCATTCTGGTTGGCAGGACCGAAGATCCTTCGTGGTTCAGCTCCAGGTGCAATCGTGATCCACTTCCTTGGTGGAATCCACGAGATCTACTTCCCATACGTACTACTAAAGCCATTGGTTGTTCTTGCAGCCATCGCTGGTGGTGCAACTGGTGTTGCAACCTTCTTGGTTACTGGAGTAGGCCTTGTTGCTACCCCATCTCCTGGATCAATCTTCGCCTACATGGCGATGACCCCTCCGGGTAACCACTTCGGTGTTCTTCTTGGAATTTTGCTATCAGCGGCTGTTTCATTCGTTGTTGCATTCTTCATCCTGAAGGCTTCAAAGTCTGACGACGCTGCAGACCTAGATGCCGCAAAGGCCAAGAGCGCCGCCATGAAGTCAGGTAACTAACACCCATGGCGACAGTATCCGGTGCCTCAGTAAAGAGCATTGTTGTTGCTTGCGAGGCTGGCATGGGTTCATCGGTAATGGTTGCTAAGCAGCTTGCTAAGCAGCTAAAGGCTCAAGGAGTCTCGGTGACCCACTCTCCTGTGAATCAACTGGCTGACACTGAACACGATCTAGTTCTCTGCCACCGCGGTCTTGGCTCTAGGGCCAAGCAGGCGGTGCCTGGATCGGTCGTAGTGATGTTCGATATGTTCATTGGTGATCTAAACATTGCCAAGGTCGTATCCCTCATTCAGTCCGGGGACGACATTAGCGATGACTAATCTCGTCCAACAGGCCGGAATAAAGCTAGATGTCACAGCCTCCTCTCCGGAGGAGGCTGTGCACATCTGCGGCCAACTACTGCTTGGGCTCGGCGCTATAACTCAGGAATATGCCGACGCGATGTGGGAGCGGGAACAGATCTTCCCCTCAGCCATCGGTATGGGTTTTGCGATTCCTCACGGAACCGACGAGTCTCGGAAGCATGTGATTTTTGATCAGCTGGTTTTTGTCAGGCCGACTGCTCCAATAGCTTGGGGCGACGACGAGGTAACTTGCGTGCTTGGAATCGCCTCCCAGGGTGATGGGCACGTTGAACTCCTTGGCAACTTGGCTGAGCTGATTCAAGAAGAAGACAAACTTGCTATTTTGCAAAACTCCCAGATCGATGCCGAAATAGCAGAGCTACTGCTTGGCACCGGCTAATAAACCGGACACCACGGCAGTCAGAGATCGGGAAGTAAGTTATGCGAGCAATCCACTTCGGTGCTGGCAACATCGGCCGCGGCTTTATTGGCGCAGTGCTCCAGGATGCCGGCTACTTTGTAACCTTCGCTGATGTAAATCAAGACCTAATCGACAAACTTAGATCCTCCGACGGCTACGACTTGGTTGAGCTGGGCGAAGGCAATAAGCGCACCCACTACGAAAACTTTGACGTTCTAAATTCGGCTCTCGAGCAAGACCGACTTCGAGAAGCAATTGGTGAGGCGGACATCATTACCGCCTCCGTCGGCACAAACATTCTGCCGTTCATCGCACCGGCAATTGCTGAGGGCCTGAAGGCCCGTAAGAGCAAAGCGCCGCTGGTCATAATGGCTTGCGAAAATGCCATCAATGCAACAAATATCTTGCAGGCGAAAATCGCAGAATTGACCACCCTGCCAATAGCGGGGATTTATTTCGCCAATACTGCCGTTGACAGAATCGTCCCGCGGCAACCGGAAGGCGAAGAGCCAAATGTGTTTGCGGAGAGCTTCTGCGAATGGGTTATTGACGTCAGCAGCCTCGGCGGCCACGATCTGAAGATTCCTGCTGCTCATTTGGTTTCGGACTTGACACCATTTATCGAGCGCAAGCTCTACACGGTAAACACCGCCCATCTAACAATTTCCTACCTCGGCCAGATCCACGGCCACAAGACAATTGGCGAAGCGCTGACTGACCCAATCGTCCGAGATGTGACCGCCAGGGTTATGGAAGAGACTTCGATGGTCTTGGTAACCAGGCACGGTTTTGATCCCAATGAGCACGCTCAGTACGTGCGCAAGACACTTGAACGCCTTGCTAACCCCGCACTTGATGATCAAGTCGAACGGGTCGGACGCCAACCACTGCGCAAGCTCTCGCGCTACGAACGACTGATTGGTCCTGCTGCCCAGTTGGCGGAATACGGTGAGAACCCGACAGCGCTTCTTGAGGTAGTTGAGGCGTCACTGGAGTTTCGGAACGATGAGGATCCTGAGGTAGCGCTGTTAGCTCAAAAGCTAGCCAGTTTGTCACCCGCAGATTTTGCTCTAGAGGTGTGCGGCATAGCCAGTGACCATCCACTTCAGCAGCATCTCAGCGAAGCAGTCGCGAAGCACCAGGGGACACTTAGTCACAAATGACCAACCAACAACGCCACCGGCGTTAGTTAGTATTTCACTAGAAATCCAGGAGGAAACATGCCAACAATCAAGGGCTCAGTCACCGTTTTAGATCCAATCGGCCTGCACGCAAGGCCAGCTGGTCAGATCGTCAAGCTAGTCAAAGACTCTGGTTTAGAGGTTCGCATGGGCAAGCCTGGCGAGGACCTAGTGAAGGCAAACTCACCACTGAGAATGATGGCAATGAAGGCAAAAACCGGCGAGGAGCTCGCCGTTGAGGTTGACGCTGACGATGACGCCACCGCGCAGGCAATCATTTCGCAAATTCAAGATTTCCTAAAGGGCTAGGGTTTGCTATCAAACGGAGCCGTCCTTACCGGCATGGGTGTCGGCCTTGAGGCCATTGCCGCAGAAGTATTTCGAGTCAAGCCAAGCGCCGAACTACCAGCGCCTGCCAAGCACTCAGGAGACCAGGACGCACAGACCCAACAGCTAAAAAAGGCCATTGCTGACGTGGCTGAGGAAATGAACCAGTTGGCCGAAAAGGCCGGAGAGACCTCAGCCGAGATTTTTGAAGCCCTAGTGATGCTGCTGGAAGACGAAGAACTTTTTGAAACTGCAGTTGGCGAAATCGAATCTGGCTGGAATGCGGCAACTGCATTTGTCAATGCGGTTGAGCAGTACGCAGAACTGTTTGCCGGTGACGCAACTTTCGAGGAGCGACTAAATGACATCCGCGATTTGGCCAAGCGGGTGGCGGCGAGTATCGCTGGCATTTCTATTGGGCTAAAGCTTCCCACCGAGGGCAGGTTTGTAATTGTTGGAGAAGATTTCTCTCCTGCAGACACCGCGCAATTCACGGAGGCTGTGGTTGGGGTTGTCACGATCCAGGGCGGTCCAACCTCCCACACCGCAATTATTTGTCGCTCAAAGTCCATTCCTGCCGTGGTCTCCTGCTCGCAAGCAGCCGAACTGGTTGACGGCATGCAGGTTTTGGTTGACCCAGTCGGGGACCGGGTCGTTGTTGGCGGTCAAGCCTCTGATGCCACCAGACCGATCTCATTTATTGCCAAGAGCCAAGATCCGATCATTCCGGTGCGAGCCAACATTGGGTCGCTAGAGGACGCCATTGCCGCCGCAGCCTCAGCTGCGGAGGGGGTTGGCTTATTCAGGACCGAGCTGCTGTACCTTTCTTCAAAAACACAGCCCTCGCGCCAGGCTCAGGCAAAGTCCTACTCAGAGATTCTCTCGGCAGCCCCTCAGGGCCCAATTGTCGTCAGAACCATTGATGCCGGCAGCGATAAGCCGGTGCCATTTTTAGACATGGGTCATGAAGAGAACCCGGCGCTTGGGGTCAGGGGATACCGACTTATCAACCAGCACCGAGACTTCATCCTGGATCAGCTTGCAAGCCTGGAACTTGCAAGAGTGGAGTCCGGCCGCGAGGTGTGGGTCATGGCGCCTATGGTCGCCACCTACGCGGAGGCCATTGAGTTTGCAGAACTCGCCAGAAGCGCAGGCGATTTCAAGGTTGGCGTGATGGTGGAGACCCCGAGCCTTGTCTATGAAATTCCGCAACTGGCAGGCAAGCTCGACTTCATCTCCGTTGGAACCAATGACCTATCGCAGTATTTGTTTGCTTCGGACCGAATGAACCCGGCCCTGGGTGCGATGCTGAACCCATGGCAGCCGGCATTGATTCGCGCGCTGGAGCAAATAGCCGTGAACTGTGCTGATGCAAAAATCTACTCTGGAGTCTGTGGTGAATCAGCCTCTGACCCAGCGTTTGCTGTGGTGCTAGCCGGCATGGGCTTTCACTCGGTTTCTTCCTCACGCTCCCAGGTTGGCGCAGTGAGAACGGCGCTGAGTGCGGTGACCCAAGACCAAGCCAGAGAGGTTTTTGAGGCTGCCCTGACCGGCAAGAGTGCCGATGAGGCAAAATCGGCAGCGCTCAAGGTCTTGACTGCCTTTTCCGAGAACTAAACTTGTTTGCATGTCAGGTGTGAATCCAAGCCAAGTTCCACAAATTCAGAAGGTCCTTAAGTTCTACAAGGTCTCGTCCTACGTGACCGGAACATTCCTAATTCTGCTCATGATCACTTGGGGAATTAGGCGACTTCCGTTCCTGGGCTTTGACCTGTGGCTTTTTGGGCCAAACGGGTTCCTGACTTTCGAGCAGTACGGGGTTGATGGCGAAGGATTGCCGGAGGTTGGCATCAACCTGACTGTCTGGATTCTGATCATCCATGGCTGGCTCTATGTGGTTTACCTGTTTGCTGATTTCAGAGTATGGACTCTGATGCGTTGGTCATTTATTAGGTTTTTGTTGATTGCTCTGGGCGGCGTAGTGCCGCTACTTAGTTTCTATACGGAGGCTCGCTACGCGAAGCTAGCCCAGCTTGAACTCGAAGAGTTAGGTAAGTAATGAAGCCGGTTTTGGTGGTTGATTTTGGCGCTCAGTATGCCCAGCTGATAGCCCGACGGGTCCGAGAGGCCAACGTCTACTCCGAGATAATTCATCACACTGCAACCGCAAGCGAAGTTTCAGCAAAGGACCCAGCGGCAATCATTTTGTCTGGAGGCCCATCAAGTGTTTACGAACCAGGGTCGCCTTCGCTGGACCCGGACATTCTGAAGCTAGGAATCCCAATCCTCGGCATCTGCTACGGCTTTCAGGTTTTGGCTGCAGCCCTTGGCGGCCGAGTAGATAAAACTGGCAAGCGGGAGTACGGATCTACCGAGCTAAGCGTTTCTGTCAACGGCACACTGCTCGGTGACCAGCCCGTTACTCAGATTTGCTGGATGAGCCACGGCGACCAGGTTATGGAGGCGCCGTCTGGATTTGAGGTTTTAGCCTCCACCCAAACCACCCCAGTTGCCGCTTTTGAATCAAAAGAAAAGCGCATTTACGGCGTGCAGTGGCACCCCGAGGTCAAGCACTCCGAGCAGGGGCAACAGGTTCTTAAGAACTTCCTTTATGAGGGCGCAGGAATCTCTCCGACCTGGAATTCAGGAAATGTAATTGCCGAACAGGTTGAGAAGATTCGCGCGCAGGTTGGTGACGCCCGGGTGATCTGTGGCCTCTCCGGTGGCGTTGACTCGGCAGTGGCTGCTGCGCTTGTTCACAAAGCCGTTGGTGACCAACTGACTGCCGTGTTTGTGGATCACGGTCTGTTGCGCGAGGGTGAAAAAGAGCAGGTGGAGCGCGACTACGTAGCTGCCACTGGAATCAGGCTGGTGACCGAGAGTGCCGAGCATGTTTTCCTTGAGGCCCTCAAGGGAGTAAGCGACCCGGAGCAAAAGCGCAAAATTATCGGGCGCGAATTTATTCGCAGTTTCGAGCAGGCTGAGGCAAAACTGGTTGCCGAGGCCGAGGCGGACAACAGGCCAATCAAGTTTTTGGTGCAGGGAACTCTCTATCCGGACGTTGTTGAATCTGGCGGCGGTGCCACCGCCGGCATCAAGAGTCACCACAACGTCGGAGGGCTGCCGGAGGACTTGCAGTTTGAGTTGGTCGAACCCCTCCGCGAGCTTTTCAAAGACGAGGTCAGAGCAATCGGTGCTGAGCTCGGGCTTCCGGACGAAATTGTTTCTAGGCAGCCGTTCCCCGGACCTGGCCTTGGCATCAGAATCGTTGGCGAGGTCACCAAGGAGCGCCTGGATCTATTGAGGCAGGCAGATGCGATTGCCCGCGAGGAGCTAACAAAGGCTGGCCAGGATAAAGAGATTTGGCAGTGCCCGGTTGTGCTTCTTGCAGAGGTGAGGTCGGTTGGTGTTCAGGGCGACGGCCGAAGCTACGGACACCCAATCGTGCTTCGACCAGTTTCGTCTGAGGATGCGATGACCGCTGACTGGTCAAGGCTGCCCTATGACTTGCTCGCAAAGATCTCAAACCGAATCACAAATGAGGTTCACGATGTGAACCGAGTGGTGCTGGATATAACTTCGAAGCCTCCCGGCACGATTGAATGGGAATAACGTGTTAGTTTTTGGCCACCGTGGGGCGTGCGGCTACCTGCCGGAAAACACCATGGAGTCACTGGAATTAGCTTTTGATCAGGGTGCAGATGCGGTTGAGTTTGACGTGGTCTTTACAAAAGACGGACACCCAGTCATTCGTCACGATCTAGACCTTGTCAGCACTACCGACATCGGCAATCACAGTTTTCTTTCGACCAAGGTAGATGAACTAACACTTGAGGACCTGCAGCGACTTCGGGCCAAAGAGCGTTACCCGGATGGCAGGACCGAGTCGGCCGCCTTCGATGGCAGATTCTTTATTCCAACCTTGAAACAAGTGCTTCAGAACCCGGCTTTTGATAACAAGCACCTGATCATTGAGTTCAAGCACGGGGCTCACTTTGAACAGCTTGGCCTGGATCCGATTGGCGCAGTCTCAAAGTTGCTTGCCGAGAGCAACTTTGTTGAACGCGGAATGAAGATAACCCTGGAGTGCTTTGAGTTTGACTTTCTGGCGAGGGTTCGAAAGCAGATGCCAGAGTCAGTCGACTGCGTTTTCCTCAGCGCGAGGGACACTCTTCCAGCTGGTGAGTCAAGCCTCACCGATGAGCTTCTTGCAGAAATTGCTCGGGAGTTTGATGGTCTTTCGGTTGCGATGTCGATGGTTTTGTCTGGTGATCTAGTTCAGCGGGTTCGCGCAACCGGCCTGCCTCTCTATTCCTTCACTGCCAGGGCCGAGACAGCTGAGGGCAATTTAGAAAAGTGGTTTGAACGCTTGGTTGCAACCGGAGTTGACGGAATCTTTGCCGACCAGCCCGACTTGCTACTCAAAACAGTCGCAGACCTCACCTAGGCTACGAGGCGATGTCCTTAGAGATTTTTGATAATACGAACCCGGATGACTTGCTGATTGGGTTGAATCCGCAGCAGCAGGAGGCGGTTCAGTACCGCGGTCGAGCACTTCTGATAGTTGCTGGAGCGGGATCCGGAAAAACCAGAGTGCTGACCCACCGCATGGCCCACCTCTTGGCCAATAAGGAAATCTGGCCCTCGCAGATTTTGGCAATCACTTTTACCAATAAGGCTGCAGCTGAGATGCGCGAGCGAGTCGAGCAGTTGATTGGACAGGCGGGACAGGGGATGTGGCTGAAGACCTTCCACTCGGCCTGTTTGCAGATTTTGAGGCGCGAAGCTGACCGGCTCGGCCACGATTCCAACTTCAGCGTTTACGACACCGGTGACACCAGAGCGCTACTCAGGCGGCTGCTTCGCGAGGCAGGGGCGGAGGATGCTGACATCAAGCCGGCGCAAGCTGCAGCCATCATCTCGAATGCCAAGAACGAACTGAAGGATGCAGAGGACTTCGCTCGCAATGCCGATCGATCCAATCCCAAGGAGCGCATCGTTGCCGATGTGTTTCAGGCATATACCAATGAGCTTCGACGCAATAACGCGTTCGATTTTGATGACCTGATATCAGAAACGGTCGGGCTGCTGCAGGCTTTCCCAGAGCTGAGGGCAAGGTACCAGAAGCGCTTTCGGCACATCCTGGTTGATGAGTATCAGGACACCAACCACGCCCAATATGCGCTGATTCGCGAGTTCACGAAACCACTGCCTGACGAATACGCGAATTACGATGACAAGACCGGTGAGCAATTGGGGCCATCAGACTTGACGGTCGTTGGTGACTCGGATCAGTCGATCTATGCATTCCGTGGCGCGGACATCAGAAACATCACCGAATTTGAGCGTGATTTTCCTGGGGCCAAGACGATTCTGTTGGAGCAAAACTACCGGTCAACCCAGAACATTCTGTCGGCTGCAAACTCCGTCATTTCGCAGAACCCGTATCGTCCGGCTAAGAACCTGTGGACCGACTCTGGAGCTGGTAACAAGGTCGTGTTATTCACCGGCTACGACGAGCGCAACGAGGCAGCTTTTGTGGTGGATAGAGTCAAAAAGCTCCACGAGGAGGGCGTGAATTACCGAGACATGGCGGTGCTCTACCGAACCAACTCATTGACGCCACCCCTGGAAGCCGAACTAAAGAGTCAGCTAATTCCCTATGCCGTTATCGGTGGTTTGAAGTTCTTTGAGCGCAAGGAAATCAAGGACGCGCTTGGCTACCTTTCAGCGATTTCAAACGGCAGAGATGATGAAGCGGTCAGACGAGTTATCAACACTCCGGCCCGCGGCATTGGGCAAAAAACAGAGCTAAAGATTGCTCAGCTAGCGCGCGACAACCAAATTAGTTTCAGGCAGGCGCTGCTCTACTCAAGTGACATGGGTCTAGGTCCTAAGCTAACTGCAGCGGTGCAGGGCTTTGGCGAGCTGCTGAACGAGCTCGAGGCAATGACTGCCACCGATGGACCAGCTGATGTGCTGAAGGTCGCTCTGACCCGGTCTGGCTATCGAAATGAGTTAGAGATTTCCAGAGATCCTCAAGACGAGGCCCGGGTCGAAAACCTCGATGCACTGCTGGGGCAACTCTACGAATGGCAAGCGATGTATCCGGAGGGAACCGTAGCCGACTACTTGGCTGAGGTGACGCTGGCTGCAGCCGCAGATGAGATTGAAGACGAATCCGGAAGCTTGTCTCTGATGACCCTGCACACGGCAAAGGGACTCGAATACCAGGTCGTGTTCATGATTGGGCTTGAGCAGGGAACCCTGCCTCACATTCGCGCATTCGATGAACCGGGTGGACTGCAGGAAGAGCGCAGGCTGATGTACGTGGGAATGACCAGGGCCAGGGAGCAGCTCTTCATCTCTCATGCGCTGCAGCGCACTCTTTTTGGCAATACCTCCGGGTTCATGGCCTCAATGTTCTTGGCGGACATTCCCCAAGAGCTTGTGGAGGCTGAAGGAACTGAGCGTTCGATTTCCAGCACCGCGAGCCGTCCGGATCGGCCATCGCCTAGTTGGAAGGGCGCCATCAATACCCCAAGTGCGCTTCGGGATAATAAGGACCTTGAATTGGCGGTCGGTGACAAGGTCAATCACGACACTTTTGGCAACGGGCAAGTCATCACCGTTTCTGGAACAAACCCTAGACAAACAGCCGAGGTTCGGTTTGATTCTGGCGTGACCAAGCGGCTCTTGGTGAAAATGGCACCAATAACCAAGCTCTAAGTTCAAATTAGGTTTTTTGAATCGCTAGACTTGTGTGGTTGAACGTTGGCTCAAGAACTGAAAGACCACTGTGGATCTATTTGAATATCAAGCCCGCGACCTTTTTGAAAACTACGGAGTTCCAGTTTTACAAGGTCGAATCGCCGATACACCTGAAGAAGCTGAAGCTGCAGCTGCCGCAATTGGCGGCACCGTTGTTGTCAAAGCCCAGGTAAAAACTGGAGGACGCGGCAAGGCCGGTGGCGTTAAAGTCGCTCACAGTCCCCAGGAAGCAAAAGAAAAGGCCGAGGAAATCCTCGGGCTGGACATCAAGGGTCACGTCGTCAAGCGCGTAATGATTGCTCAGGGAGCGAAGATTGCTCAGGAGTTCTACTTTTCAGTCTTGCTAGACCGCTCAAACAGAACCTACCTGTCGCTTTGCTCGGTAGAGGGTGGTATGGAGATTGAGCAGCTTGCAGTTGAGCGCCCAGAGGCGCTGGCTCGGATTCCAGTTTCTGCGGTAAGTGGAATCGACAAGGCCAAGGCCGTCGAGATCACCAAAGCCGGTGGCTTCCCAGACGAACTGGTTGATGCCGTGAGCGATGTGATCGTGAAGCTTTATGAAGTCTTTGAAAAAGAAGACGCGACTCTAGTTGAGGTGAACCCACTGGTTCTAACCGAGGACGGCCAAATTCTTGCCCTGGACGGCAAGGTCACTCTGGATGAGAACGCTGACTTCCGTCACGAGCGCGATCAGATGGAGCGCGATGCTTTGGATCCATTGGAGGCCAAGGCCAAGGCAATGGACTTGAACTACGTGAAGCTTGATGGCGAAGTTGGAATCATTGGAAACGGTGCCGGACTTGTGATGTCGACCTTGGATGTCGTTGCCTATGCCGGCGAAAGCCACGGTGGCGTAAAGCCAGCTAACTTCCTTGACATCGGTGGTGGAGCATCAGCCGAGGTAATGGCAGCAGGACTCGACGTGATCTTGAATGACCCACAAGTCAAGAGCGTGTTCGTAAACGTATTCGGTGGAATCACCGCCTGTGACGCCGTTGCAAACGGAATCGTTGGTGCGCTGAACACTCTTGGTTCAAAGGCATCCAAGCCATTGGTCGTCCGGCTCGACGGCAACAATGTCGACGAAGGTCGAACCATTCTGAAGGAATTCAACCACCCACTGGTGGCGCTGGCAGACACCATGGATGGTGGCGCGAGCACCGCAGCCGAGCTGGCGAACAGGTAAGAAAGTAAATCATGGCAATTTTTCTAAACTCAGATTCCCGCATCATCGTTCAGGGCATGACTGGTGCTGAAGGAATGAAGCACACCCAGCGCATGCTGGCAGGTGGCTCAAACATCGTCGGCGGTGTAAACCCAAGAAAAGCGGGAGAGACCGTAGCGGTTGAGGGCAAGTCACTGCCGGTCTTCGGCACAGTTCAAGAGGCGATGGCTGAAACCGGGGCAAACGTCTCTGTTATTTTCGTGCCACCAGCTTTTGCAAAGGCGGCGATTATCGAAGCAATTGATGCCGAGATTCCGTTGGCCGTTGCAATCACCGAGGGCATTCCAGTTCACGACTCAGCATCTGCTTGGGCCTACAACGTTGAGAAGGGGCTAAAGACCAGGCTTATTGGTCCTAACTGCCCTGGAATCATCAGCCCGGGCCAGTCAAATGCTGGAATTACTCCATGGAACATCACCGGACAGGGTCCAATTGGGCTTGTTTCCAAGTCTGGAACTCTGACCTATCAGATGATGTTTGAGCTTCGCGACATCGGATTCACAACCGGTATCGGAATCGGTGGCGACCCAGTCATCGGTACCACCCACATCGATGCGCTTGAGGCCTTTGAGAATGATCCAGAGACCAAGGCGATTGTGTTGATTGGTGAAATCGGTGGTGACAGCGAGGAAAAGGCTGCTGAGTATATTTCCAAGCACGTTACCAAGCCAGTCGTTGCATACGTTGCCGGGTTTACAGCTCCAGAGGGCAAGACCATGGGTCACGCCGGTGCGATTGTTTCTGGGTCTGCTGGAACTGCTCAGGCAAAGAAAGAAGCATTTGAGGCCGTTGGCGTAAAGGTTGGAAAGACTCCTTCAGAGACCGCCAGCTTGATGCGCGATATCATCGCAAACCTATAGCGAGCCGTGAATCGGGGGCTTAGTTTCGCCATAGCCGCACTGCAGGCACTGATTATCATTGCCACGGTGGTCGGCATCATTGTTGCCCCGCTAACACTTGCCTGGTTCATTGAGGGCGACGGCCAAATTGAATGGATCGTTGCTCTGAAAGTGGCGGTCTACGCCTTCTTGCTTGCTTGCGGCGTCCCGATTGGTTTCGCTAGCGGTCAGATAGTCGGTTTTAGTTTTGATGCCTTCTACATGACAGCGTTGCCGCTTGGCCTGACAATGGTCATCGCCATGATGGCGATCAGAATTGGTCACCGCCTCTCAGCTTCAAGCTCGCTCTGGCCAGCATGGTTAGGCGGTGCTGTTGCATTTGGCGGAATCAGTTACGGGCTGAGCGCTCTGGCGGCAGACCCCGCGGTTTTGGTCGATCAGTACGCCCCCATTTACATCCCAGCGCTTCTGTTTGGATCACTGCTCGTGATTGCTTCAGTTTCTGGACCTAGATTCGAGCTCTTCGAAGGAGCAAACGGCCCAGAGGCCAAGGAACGAATTTGGCTTAGATCGCTGGCTGCCGGCGCCTACTCAAAACTCCACTGGTCCATTAGGACTGCGCTCAACCCTGGCGTTCGGGTTGGCCTGTCAGTTGTTGCGACTCTGATCTTGACTAGCTCGGTGTTGATTGCGCTGGCGCTTGGATTCGGCTGGGTGCAGGTGATCGGCTTCTATCAGGGGTTGGGCTTGAGCGTTCTTGGCGGCGTAATGCTGACCCTTGGGCAATTGGCGGTGCTGCCAAACCTGATTGTCTACGGGGCTGCTTGGATTTCTGGAGCAGGATTCGCAATCGGCAACGGCTCCTACGTCTCGCCATTTGCAACTGAACTTGGGCCGATCCCGGCACTGCCGGTATTCGCAGCAGTTCCGGTCGGCGGTTCCGAACGCGGCCTGCTGTTTATTTTGGTCCCAATAATCGCATCGCTTTTGGCAACTCTGTTTGTTGCAAAGCACGCCGATCAGTTGCGCTGGGAGTACGGCACAAGGCTCACCGGTGCATTGTCACTGTCCTTTGTCGCAGCACTCTCGGCAAGCATTGTAACCTTCCTGATCAGCTCGCTGGCATCTGGAAGCTTTGGTCCCGGCAGGCTCGGTCTAGTTGGGGCCGATTCTGTGGTGTTCTCGGCAGTGATATTCGTGGAGGTCTTGATTCCAAGCTTCATTGCGGCCCTTGTTATCGCTAAGCCTTACACCGATGCATCTGAGCGAAAGTAGACTTTAGCGATGCTCTCGGTTGTTGTTCTCGTTTCTGGTTCTGGCTCGAACCTTCAGGCGCTGCTTAAGCAAGCGGCAAACCCTCTTTTCCCCGCCAAAGTCCTCGCAGTCGGCTCAGACCGTGCCTGCGCGGGGCTTGAGCATGCTGAGCAGTTTGGTGTCCCAACCTTTGTGGTCGAACCCTCGCAGTTCGATTCCAAGCAGGCCTGGGGCGATGTGTTGCTTCAAAGCATTGAGTTTCAAAAGCCAGACCTTGTGATTTTGGCAGGGTTCATGAAAATTCTTCCCGCGAATGTTGTGAAGGCTTTGAGCCCGAGGCTGATAAACATGCACCCATCGCTGCTCCCAGAATTTCCTGGAGCGCATGCGGTCAGAGACGCTCTGGCTGCCGGCGCTACTAAGACTGGGGCGACAATTCATTTTGTTGACGAAGGCGTCGACACCGGCAAAGTAATTGTTCAAGAGGAGCTCGTGATTCCCGCGGGGATCAGCGAAGTCGATTTGCACGAGCAAATCAAAACCATTGAGCGCAAGCAGTTGGTCCAGCTTGTCAGCGACATCGCAACTGGCAAGGTAAAGATAATTGGAGAAGCAAGTAATGTATGACAACGTCAAAATCAACCGGGCGCTGATTTCGGTATCTGACAAGACTGGACTCATTGAATTGGCTACCGCGCTGAATGCGGCAGGCGTGCAAATGGTTTCGACTGGTTCAACGGCTAAGCAGATTGCTGCGGCAGGCTTCGACGTGACCGAAGTCAAAGAGGTCACCGGGTTTCCAGAATCGCTTGATGGCAGGGTCAAGACCCTGCATCCAGCCATTCACGGCGGAATTCTTGCCGACCTCAGGAGTGAAAAGCACCAGCAAGAGCTGCGCGAGCACTCAATCAAGCCATTCGAGCTGGTCGTAGTGAATCTTTATCCATTTGTGGAGACAGTCGCCGCCGGCGCCCAGGGCGAAGCTGTGATTGAGCAGATTGATATCGGGGGACCGGCGATGGTTCGCGCCAGCGCCAAGAACCACGCAAATGTTGCAATTGTTGTTGATCCATCCGATTACGCAACGGTTATCGAAGCTGTCAATGGCGCAGGAACGCCTCTGTCACTGCGCAGGCAGCTCGCGCATAAGGCGTTTGCTCACACTGCCAGCTACGACTCGGCGGTAGCCAACTGGTTCGCTCAAGAATTGGCTGGAGAGCAGGCCCCCACGACAGTGAACCTAAGCCTCGAAAAACTGCAGGATCTTAGATACGGGGAGAACTCCCACCAGTCCGCTGCCATCTACGCCGACTCAACTGCCGCTGGAATTGCAGCTGCGACTCAGCACTCTGGCAAAGACATGAGCTACAACAATTTTGTTGATGCAGATGCCGCGTTGCGCGCTGCGCATGACTTCTCAAGTCCTGCTGTTGCGATCATTAAGCACGCAAACCCCTGTGGAGTGGCGGTCGGGACCAACATTGCCAGGGCCTATTCGGGAGCTCACGCAACCGACCCTGTTTCTGCATTCGGTGGGGTTATCGCAGCGAACCAAGAAGTGAGCCTAGAAATGGCCGAGGCTGTTGCTGAGGTGTTCACGGAGGTGATCATTGCACCCGGCTACCAAGCTGATGCCCTAGAGGTTTTAAAGAAGAAAAAGAACCTACGAATCCTAGAGTTGGCAGGTCCATACCTTCGACCAGAACAGGAATATCGCCAGGTCTCAGGCGGCATGCTTATTCAGCAGTCGGACGGGTTCGATCAGTTCAGCTCCGATAGCTGGCAGCTAGTTTCTGGCGAACCGGTTGACGCTGAAACAATGCGCGATCTTGAGTTTGCTTGGATCGCCTGTCGGTCGGTGAAGTCCAATGCCATTTTGCTGGCAAAGAACTTGGCTGCGGTTGGAATCGGCATGGGGCAGGTCAACAGGCTCGACTCCTGCCGGCTAGCGGTTAGCCGTGCCGGGGAGAGGATAACTGGTTCAGTTGCGGCGTCGGACGCCTTTTTCCCGTTCGCCGACGGTCTCCAGGTTTTGCTTGATGCTGGAATCTCGGCTGTTGTTCAGCCTGGCGGAAGCGTTAGGGACGAAGAGGTAATTGCTGCTGCGAATGCAGCTGGTATCAGCATGTATTTCACGGGTGAGCGACACTTTTTCCACTAGAAATTATTGTTGCCTGGACGGTGTTATTCTGTAGGGCTGCCCGAAATCCAAAGGTGGCGGAGGATTGAATGCAGCATTCAGAATTGGGAACCGTCAGGACTCTCTGGCGTCTTGTCCCATTTGCGAGAAGAGCGCTAGGGCGAATCTCGCTTGGCATTATCGCGGCTATCGCCGCGCACCTGGTCGCGCTTTCAATTCCACAATTTCTCCAAAGCTTGGTGAACTCACTCGTGGATGGCGGTATTGATGCACTGCTGCCCGCCGTCGGTCTGATCCTGCTGTTGGGTGTGCTGGAAGCCTTGTTTGTTTTGCTCAGGCGCTGGCTGGTGCTAACTCCCGGCACGTTCGTAGAGGCGGACATGCGCAACACGCTGTTTGCTAAGTTGCAGGATTTGCCGGTGGCATTTCATGACCGCTGGCCATCAGGGCAGCTGCTCTCTAGGGCTATTGCAGACCTTGGGCTGATCAGGCGCTGGTTGAGCTTTGGAATTGTGCTGCTAATTGCAAACTTCATCACTCTGGTTGTGGGCCTAATCATCCTGTTCACCTACAACTTTTACCTCGGCTTAATCTTCACCGTGGCATCAGTGCCTATTTGGATAGTGGGCTTCAAGTTTGAGCGCAAGTTCGGCACTATTGCCAGGCTTGCGCAGGACCAGTCCGGTGACTTAGCGACCAGGGTTGAGGAGTCGGTTCACGGTGTTCGAGTCCTGAAGTCCTTTGGTCGCGGTGGCTTCGCTGCGGATCAGTTCGCCTCTCAGGCCTCGGAGCTGAAAACTACGGAAATCACCAAGGCCAAGGCGATCGCAAACATCTGGCTTTACTTGATCCTGATCCCTGAGGTAGCACTTGGATTGGCGCTATTTGCGGGTGTCTGGTTTGCCGCCAATGACCAAATGAGTGTTGGAACCCTGGTGGCGTTTGTGGCAACAGCGATGGTGCTGCGCTGGCCCACCGAGTCTCTTGGCTTCCTGCTCGGCATGACTCTTGAGGCAAAAACCGCTACCGCTCGCTTTTACGAAGTGCTGGACGAGCCAGATTTGATTGCAGACCCCAAGAGCCCTAAGACCATCGCAGAACCCAAGGGGCTACTCGAGTTTCACGATGTTCACTTCCGTTATCCGGACGCGTCGGCTGATTCACAGGACCTAATCAATGGCGTGAACCTGCGGCTGGAGCCTGGCCAATCAGTTGCCCTGATCGGGTTGACCGGTTGTGGCAAGAGCACCCTGACCGCACTGACCACAAGACTCTATGAGGTTTCCTCGGGTTCGATCACGATTGATGGCGTGGACATCCGAGACCTAACCAGGTGGGACCTCAGAAGCCAGATAGCCATGGCCTTTGAAGAAGCGACACTCTTTTCTTCCTCCGTGCGTGACAACGTGCTGCTGGGAAGTAACGAGAAAAGCGAAAATGACCTGCTGCAGGCCATTGAGATTGCTCAGGCCCAATTCGTGTATGAGCTCCCAAATGGCCTGGACACCGCTATCGGTGAAGAGGGCCTAAGTCTTTCCGGAGGTCAGCGTCAGCGGCTGGCCCTAGCCAGGGCGGTTGCTGCCAACCCGCGGATTCTAGTTCTAGATGACCCACTATCTGCTGTGGATGTTGACACCGAAGCAATGGTGGAAGAAGCCCTTAGGCATGTTCTAACAAAAACCACTGCTCTAATTGTTGCCCACCGTCCCTCAACTGTGATGTTGGCGGACAAGGTGGCACTTATGCAGGACGGAAAAATATCGGCTTTTGGAACACACAAGGAGCTGCTGGCATCCAGCGCTCACTATCGCCATGTGATCACTTCACTGGACGAAGAGAATAAGCAGCGGGAGGTGAACCTGTGAGCCTCTATGGAACTAACAACGAAGAGAAGTCCGATCTAAACAAGGAAGAGTCAAGGTTTATCAGGCAGCGCTCCAGAAAGCTCCTTGGTTCGCTGCTGTTGCCACTTCGAGCAAGACTGTGGCTGGCAGTAATAATGATCTTGTTTTCGACCGCACTTCGAGTTGCCGGGCCGGCCCTGATTGCCGTTGGAATTGACTGGGCCCTGCCGCGGGCAATCAATAACGACCTGATGCCACTTTGGATGGTGGTCGGCGCCTACCTGTTGGCGGCGGCAGTTGGAGCAGTCACGGTCTACTTCTTCCTGACCCTGACGGCCAAGATTGCCCAGGCAATGCTCCTTGACCTTCGTAATCGGATGTTTGTTCACACCCAAAAACTGTCGGTTGAATTCCATGAGCGCTACACCGCTGGCCGAGTTATCGCCAGGCAGACTTCGGATCTGGAGTCAATTTCTGAGTTGCTTTCAGGTGGCCTGTCAGAGCTCGTGGTCGGCTTGATCTTCATGATCTTCACCGCCGGAGCATTGTTGGTGCTTGACCCTATTAGCTTCCTGGTGTTGGCGTGTGCCCTGGTGCCACTTCTGATTTTGACCAGGTGGTTCCAGGTGAATACCAACCGCGGCTTTAGAGCGCAGCGAGTTGCGTCTTCAACCCTGATTCAAAACTTTGTAGAGACCATGACCGGTGTTAGAGCAGTCAAGGCCTTCCGAAAGGAAAAGGACAACGAGCAACACTTTGGTGGGCTGGTGGAGACCTATCGCAAACTAAATGCACGCTTGATCCAGCTGTTCGGTATCTATGACCCCGGACTAATCCTGATCGGAAACGCCACAGTGGCTGCAGTGCTTTTGGTTGGCGGCTTCCGGGTGCTGGACGGGACGCTGGGAATCGGTGTCCTAACAGCTGCGATTCTCTATGCCAGAAGGTTCTTTGACCCAATGGAGCAGATTGCAATCTTCTACAACTCTTACCAGTCGGCGTCTTCGGCACTGGAGAAAATTTCCGGCGTGCTGCAAGAGGAGCCATCGGTTCCCGAGCCAGAGAGCCCGGTACTGATTCACCAGGCACAAGGGAAGGTCAGCTTTGACTCGGTTCACTTCCAGTATGCGACTGGGGACCAGGTTCTCAAGCCCTTTAGCCTGGAGATTCCAGCCGGTCAAACCATTGCGCTGGTTGGTACAACCGGTGCTGGTAAGTCAACGCTGGCGAAGTTGATTTCGAGGTTCTATGACCCAACTGAGGGCGTTGTGAAACTTGATGACACGGACCTGCGGGACATATCAAATGGTGACCTCCGCCGAGAGATAGTCATGGTTACCCAAGAGGCCTACCTCTTCACTGGCTCGGTAGCCGAGAACATCCAGCTCGGAAAGCCCGGTGCGTCGATGGAGGAAGTTGAGCAGGCAGCCAAGGCTGTTGGGGCTCATGATTTTATCTTGAAGCTTCCAAATGGCTACGACACCGACGTGAACAAGCGCGGCGGCAGGGTCAGCAGCGGCCAAAGGCAGCTGATTTCCTTCGCTCGAGCATTCCTGGCTAACCCAGCCGTGTTGATCTTGGATGAGGCAACTAGTTCGCTGGACATTCCATCTGAGGCAATGGTTCAGAAGGGACTAAAGACATTGCTGTCAGGTCGAACTGCTGTGATTATCGCCCACCGGCTTTCAACGGTTGCGATTGCCGACCGGGTGCTGGTTATGGAACACGGCTCAATCATTGAGGATGGAACCCCGGAGCAACTGGTTGCCGCCGGCGGCAAGTTTTCGAAGCTTTATAAGGCCTGGCGCGAGTCGCTGGTTTGACCCAAATTACCTAAGTGGCCCGCACGCTGTAGGCTAGGGGCGGCTATTTAGCGCAGTTGGCGCAGGTTTATCAGGAGAATAATGAGCAAAATAAAAGTTATAGGAAAAGTTGTTGAGCTAGACGGCGATGAGATGACTCGCATCATCTGGCAAGACATCAAGGACAAGCTGATCATGCCGTTCATTGATGTAGACATCGAGTACTTTGACCTTTCCGTTGAGAACCGTGACGCTACCGATGACCAGGTCACAATTGACGCAGCTCACGCAATTCGCGAGCACGGTGTTGGCGTTAAGTGCGCAACAATCACCCCTGACGAAGCCAGGGTAGAAGAATTTGAACTGAAGAAAATGTGGCGATCGCCAAACGGCACCATTCGAAACATTCTTGATGGTGTTGTGTTCAGGGAGCCAATCATCATCTCGAACGTGCCGCGCCTGGTTCCTGGCTGGACCAAGCCAATCATCATTGGACGTCACGCACACGGAGACCAGTACAAGGCAACTGACATCAAGATTCCGGGCAAGGGGACCGTGACCATGACCTGGACCCCAGCTGATGGTTCCGAGCCACAGACCATGACAATCGCTGACTTCCCTGAAAACGGCGGTGTTGCGATGGGTATGTACAACTACATGGATTCAATCCGTGACTTCGCAAGGGCATCTTTCAACTATGGCCTTGCTAGAAACTACCCGGTCTACATGTCGACCAAGAACACCATCCTTAAGGCCTACGACGGAGCATTCAAGGATGCCTTCGAAGAGGTTTTCCAGGCTGAGTATGCAGATCGTTTTGCTGCTGCTGGCCTCACCTACGAGCACCGCCTGATCGACGACATGGTTGCTGCTGCTTTGAAGTGGGAAGGTGGCTACGTTTGGGCCTGTAAGAACTATGACGGAGACGTCCAGTCCGACACTGTTGCCCAGGGGTTTGGATCTCTTGGTCTGATGACTTCGGTATTGACCACACCAGATGGCAAGGTTGCTCTAGCTGAGGCGGCTCACGGAACGGTTACCCGCCACTACCGTGCACACCAGCGCGGCGAGAAGACCTCGACCAACCCAATTGCATCCATCTTTGCTTGGACCAGGGGTCTCATGCACCGTGCCAAGCTAGATAACAGCCCAGAGGTCGCAAAGTTTGCTCAGACCCTCGAGGACGTAATTATCGAGACCGTGGAGAGCGGCAAGATGACCAAGGACCTGGCCGCGCTTGTTGGCAAGGAACAGGCTTGGCAGTCCACTGAAGAGTTCATGGCATCACTTGCCGAGAACCTTCAGGCAAAAATGGCCTAAAACTAACCCGCCGCTTCGGCTGTGGAAAACTCCCTGCAGGAAACTGCGGGGAGTTTTAGTTTGTGCGGATGAAACTTCAATCATTTATCTCGCTTTCTCTGTCCATGCTGCTAGCGCTTTCTGTCAGCCCTGCAATTGCTGAGGAGTGCCCCAACGGCATTTGCGAAGTCGTCTTCGAATCAACCGGCAATGGCGTCTACTTTGAGACTCCGGCCAATGCCCAAAACCTCACGTTTGTGGTTTCAGGTGCAGCCGGCGGTCGCGGAGGTAACGGCGGCCGGGTGACTGGCTCGTTTCTAGAGACTCCAGTTGGTTTTTGGGTTTACGTTGGCGGTGAGGGCCTGATTGGGGCCGGAAACCGACTTGGTGCTTAGCTTTCTAAGAGATACCATTCCGCCTTCGGCAATCTGGGGCGATCCGGTTGTCGAGTTGCTAGATGCCGGTTACAACGTGTCCCTTGAGCTGATTTTCGATGGCGAGCTTTTGGAAGGCGCGGGAGTTGAGTTCGCAGCGGACCCCATTGGTTGCTTGCCGGTAACGACCTTTACAGAGTCCGGAATCTTGTTCCAACACACTCAGTGCGCTCCGAGCCTAATTTCCTGGGTGCTGCCGCCGCTTTCCTTGGTTGATTCCGCTGGAAACCTGGGGCCAGCCACAGAGCTGTCCTTGGCACTTACTCTGGATGCGATCCCAGAACCAGAACCAGAACCAGAGCCAGAACCAGAACCAGAACCAGAGCCCGCGGCTCAGCCTGAACCAGTTCAAAACCCAATCCCTGAACCGGAAGTTCAGGAGCCAGTCCAAAGCCCAGTATTGCCTGAGAGCAATGTGTCAGAGCCCACTGAAGAGCAGGCAGTAACTGAAGATCCACAGTTACAACTGGAAGATGAGCTGGAGAGAATCTTGGAAGAGGAGATTATCCAGGAAGCACCCTCAGGTAGCGCCGAAGAATTGGTTATTGAGGTTGCTCCTTTGCCGGTTCCGTTAGTTCAGGCCGAGGAAGACCCGAGCCCTGTGATTGAGATTGAACCGCCAGTGGTTGAGCCCGAGGTTCAGATTCTGGATGAACTGGAGCCAGTTGGTTCTGAGTTACCAGTGGCTACCGCTACTCCTATCGCGCAACTTGCTTCACTAGAAACGGATGCGGCAAGTCGGGAAAGCTTCGTTGGGGCAATCGCACCGTGGTTGACAGGGGGCGTTGTGATTGGAGCGCTGGTGTTTCTTGGCTACCGGAAAATGATGGTTCGTTGACCATCAAGGAGCACTCGGTGCTCGGCAAACCAGCGAACGGCTTGAGTGAGAGTCTTCGACTCCACATCCTGACCAATCTGGACCAGGTGCTGTTTGCTCGCCGAGTGCTCAACCCGAGTAACGTTCTGCTCAATAATCGGGCCCTCATCCAGGTCTTCGGTGACGAAGTGTGCCGTGGCGCCGATTAGCTTGACACCTCGAGCATGGGCTTGTGCATAAGGGTTTGCGCCCTTGAAGCCGGGCAGGAATGAGTGGTGAATGTTGATGATTTTGCCCGCAAACTCCTCACAGAACTCCTGCGACAGAATCTGCATGTAACGCGCTAGCACAATCAGTTCAATCTGCTCCTCGTAGATAAACTCGCGCAGCCGCTGTTCAAAGGCTGCCTTGTCAGCAGCATTGTTGATCGGGTGGGATTCGAAGTCGACCTGAAAAAATGATGCCAACTCAGAAAGGTCATCGCGGTTTCCAAAGATCTTGGGAACGGTGATTGGCAACTGGCCCGCTCGCTGCCTGTAAAGAAGGTCGTTTAGGCAGTGGTCTGCCTTGGTTACTAGAACCAGCGTGCGCATGGGCCTGTCTACAAAGTCCAGAACGTATTCCAGCTGGAATGCCTCGGCAATTTTTTCAAACTGCTTTTCAAAGTCGCTCTTGGTGATACTCGCCTCAATTTGAAGCCTCATGAAAAAGCGGCCGGTGTCCTCAGAGGTGAACTGCTGACTCTCGGTTATGTTTCCGCCAGCATCGACAACAGCTCCAGAAATCGCATGAACGATACCTTTCTGGTCCGGGCACACAAACGTGAGGACCCAGTGCTCTGTGCTTGTTGTCATGGCACAATCCTATTGTTTGACTGACCGGCTCTGGTTCGAATCACTGGTAAACTGCCCCTATGCCAAATCAATCTGCCAGCTTTATGTCGCCACTTTCCGAGGTCGATCCAGAGGTTGCTGCTGTTTTGCAGCAAGAGTTGGATCGCCAGCGCCACACACTTGAGATGATCGCCAGCGAGAACTTTGTTTCCAAGGCAATCCTCGAAACTCAAGGTTCGGTACTAACCAACAAGTACGCCGAGGGCTATCCCGGCAAGCGTTACTACGGTGGTTGTGAGGCGGTTGACATAGTCGAGGACCTAGCTAGAGAGCGAGCGAAAGAGCTTTTTGGAGCAGAGCACGCGAACGTTCAGCCACACTCCGGTGCAACTGCAAACGCTGCTGTGATGATGGCATTGGCTAACCCGGGTGACCGCATCCTCGGATTGAGTCTGGCTCACGGAGGTCACCTAACCCACGGCATGAAGTTGAATTTCTCCGGGCGCATGTATGAGGGACACGCATATGAATTGGACCCAGAGACTCACCTAATCGACATGGAGACTGTTCGCCAGCGCGCGCTAGAGGTCAAGCCTGCTGTGCTGATCGCAGGCTGGTCAGCCTATTCCCGCCACTTGGACTTTGCGGCTTTCAGGGCTATCGCCGATGAGGTTGGCGCAAAGCTTTGGGTAGACATGGCGCACTTTGCCGGCCTGGTTGCAGCTGGACTGCACCCAAACCCAGTTCCTTACGCTGACGTGGTTTCCTCAACGGTTCACAAAACTCTTGCCGGTCCTCGCTCAGGAGTGATTCTGTGCAAGCAGGAGTGGGCCAAGAAGATTGATTCCGCTGTGTTCCCAGGTCAGCAGGGTGGGCCACTGATGCACGTGATTGCTGGTAAGGCAGTTGCCTTCAAAGCTGCCATGCAGCCTGAGTTCAAGGAGCGCCAGCAGCGCACCATTTCAGGCGCAAAGATCATTGCCGAGCGCCTGAACCAGGCTGATGTAGCCGCGGCGGGGGTTTCCGTACTGGCCGGTGGCACCGATGTCCACTTGGTTCTGGTTGACCTGCGAAACGCTGAAATTGACGGTCAAACTGCCGAGAACCTTCTGCACGAGGCAGGGGTTACCGTGAACAAGAACTCGGTTCCGAACGACCCTAGGCCACCAATGGTTACCTCGGGCGTGCGCATTGGCACAGCCGCCCTTGCCACGCGCGGTTTTGGCGACAAGGAATTTGTTGAAGTTGCAGACATAATTGCTCACGCGCTAATCCCCGGTGCTGATTTGGCCGCGTTGAAGCAGCGAGTGCATGAGCTAACCGAGGACTTCCCGCTTTATGAAGGCCTAGAGGGCTAGGGGCGTCTTGAGCGCTGTAATTCTTGATGGCAAGCTCACTGCTGGAGCCATCAAGACCGAGCTTGCCAGCAAGGTTGCCGAACTAAAACAGAGGAACATCCACCCCGGTCTCGGCACTCTGTTAGTTGGCCAGGATCCTGGTTCCCTGTCTTATGTTGCCGGAAAGCATCGCGACTGTGAACAGGTCGGAGTTCAGTCAATTCGAATCGACCTTCCCGAATCAGCCTCAGAGGCTGACATCAGGAAGGCCATCGAAGACCTCAACAGCGCGAAAGAGGTCACTGGGTTTATCGTTCAGTTGCCGCTTCCTGCTGGAATTGACGGCAACAGCATGCTTGAGTTGATAGACCCAGCTAAGGATGCTGACGGACTTCACCCAATGAACTTGGGAAAGCTAGTGATGAATGTTTCTGGTGAAATTAACTCTCCAATGCCCTGCACGCCAAGCGGCATCATCGAACTTTTGCGCCGCTACGACGTGCCACTGCGAGGGGCCAAAGTTGCAGTCATCGGCAGAGGGCTAACGGTTGGACGACCTCTTGGTCTCATGCTTACCCGAAAGGGTATTGATGCAACTCCAACTCTTTTGCACAGCGCTTCTAAGAACATCGAGGCATCGATTGCACAAGCTGACATTGTGGTTGCTGCCTTGGGTAGCCCTCACTTTGTAAAGCCAGAGTGGATTAAGCCGGGCGCGGCGGTGCTCGATGTTGGAATCACGAGATCTAATGGCAAGCTGCTTGGCGATGTGGATCCAGCGGTTTCAAACGTTGCCGGATACCTGTCGCCAAACCCAGGCGGAGTTGGCCCAATGACCAGGGCGATGCTGGTCAAAAACGTTGTTGAAGCTGCTTCCTAAAATCTGCTTCTGATGGCCCAAAGATCAGGAAATACTGGATTGAACAGGGTGCTTGCTAGGTAGCCAGCTCCAGACGATCCGCCGCTTCCCATTTTGCGCCCAATGGTTCTTTCAACCATCTTGACGTGGCGATAGCGCCACTCCTGAAGCCCCTCATCAAAGTCAATTAGCGCTTCGCCAATCATCGAGACTTCCGGATCGTTTCGGTGCAGGTCAATCAGCACTTCCTGGAGCTCCTCGTGCGGCTCCCAGGCCAGAGTCACATCTCTAGTCAGAAGAAGTGCGGGGATGGGCTTTCTGGAATTGAAAAAGTGCAGGGCCGAGTCCCACAGCGACTTTCTGCCCATGGCGTTTTCGACACGCTGCCTTGCTGGTGAGCCTTCAATTAGGTGCTCAGCCATTCCCATTCCTGACTTTCCGTCAGCGGTTGCCCCTGCTTGATCGCGTCTTCCAAGCACTGCCTCTAGCTCGCGGAACTGAGCTGATTGGAAGCCACTGGCTGAGGTCAGGCGCTCTCGGAATGAATTGAATTGCAGCGGCGTCATGGTCTCAAGGATGTCCAATTGAGAAACGCAGGTCTTCATGATGGTTCGGATGCGGCCCAAGAGTGCCATCGACCGGTGGGTTTTGCCTTGCTCAAGCGAGACTTGCAGGGCGGCCACCTCGTGCAGAATTTGCTTGAACCAAAGTTCATAGACCTGGTGAATGGTTATAAACAGCAGTTCGTCGTGTTCCGGCCCGTCACTCAAGGGTTGTTGCAATTCGAGCAGCTCATCAACCTTTAGGTATGAGATGTAGGTGACGTGTTTGTTGTTATCCATTATTTTCCATTTCGGTTGAACATAAAATTTTGGCTCTAGCCCCTAGGTGACTCGGTTGCCATCCTGGGACACTGTCAGGTAGTCGCCAGAGGCCACCAGGTCTCGAAGCCTGTCAAAGCCCTCATAAACCTCGCTGTAGCTGGTTGCCAAAGGCGATATGGCCAAGCGGATTGCATTGGGTTCGCGATAATCAGGGACCACCTTGGAAATCTTGCGCATCGCATAGGCGATTTGCTTGGCTTCTGGGTGGGTCAAGATAATGTGGCCACCGCGCTTGGCTGCTTCGGAAGGTGTCGCCAACTCGAAGCCGAGCGGCTGCAGCCACTGCCTATGAAGTTTGATCATCAGTTCGGTGCCGATCGCTGCCTTGGCCTCAATTCGATCGATGCCTGCTCTTTCAATCATTTCGAAGGCAACTTCGACCCCGCGAATTCCAATGATGGAGGGGCTAGCAATCTGAAACCTTCGAATGGTGTCGGCAGGCTCGAAGTCAGGGCCCATCTCAAACTGCTTATCTTGGGCAAACCAGCCTTGAATTGGAACTCTTAGCTCGGTCTGGATGCGTTTAGAAACATACAGCCAGGCCGGCGAACCAGGGCCGGAGTTTCCGTATTTGTAGGTGCAGCCAACTGCGAGGTCGACACCATTGTTATCGAGGTCTAGTTTGATCGAGCCAGTTGCGTGAGAGCAGTCCCAGACAACCAAGCCGCCATGGCTTCTAACCAGATCGGTGATGGCCTTGAGGTCTTGTCTCACGCCTGATCGGTAGTTGATGGCCTGCAGCGTAACAAGTGCAACATCATCGTTTAGGTGCTTAGCCAGCTCTAGCGCTGTTACCTCTTCAAATTCAGAGTCAATCGCCACAGCTCCCGGCCCACCAGAACCGTCGGTGTCAAGGGTGACTAGCTTCAGTCCCATGGCCTCAGCAATTCCGGCAATCACATAGCGATCGGTGGGGAAGTTGGATGAGTCGATAATCACGGTCTTACGACCGGGCCTGGCGTTGATTGCGGCGACGCAGAGTTGGTAAAAGTTCACGCTGGTGGTGTCGCAAACCAAAGTCTGTCCAGCCGATGCGCCAAGGGCGGCTCGGGCCAGAAGATCGCCAGCAGGTTGAGCCTGATCGATCCAGTGCGACCAGCCGTCCACTAGCTCTGGGCCCCACTCGTTCAGCAGGAAGCTTTGGACCTCGTCAACGGTCTTCTTTGGGAGTCTTCCCAGCGAGTTGCCGTCTAGGTAGCAAACACTCGGGTCTGTAATTAGAAACTCGGACTTGAAGGCCTTTAGTGGGTCTTCGGCGTCTAATTTGGAGGCAAAATCTTCATTGATTACTGTGATGCTCATGCCTCTTACTCTATTGCTAAACCAGCAGCTGATGTTTCGCTAGGTCGGCATAAAGCGGAGTCGACTTCACAAGCTCTGAGTGCGTGCCAACTCCCACAATTTCGCCGTGCTCGAGCACGATGATCTGATCGGAGTCAACCACGGTTGAGAGTCGATGTGCGATCACCAACAGTGTGCGATCGTGTGCCACTGCATCGATTGCCTCACGCATTCGCTGCTCGTTTGGACCGTCGAGCGCACTGGTTGACTCATCAAGCAGCAAGATCTCCGGAGAAGCCAGCAATGCCCTTGCGATTGCAAGTCGTTGACGCTCGCCGCCGGAGAGCATGATGCCATCCTCACCGACTTCCGCTGACAAGCCTTTGCTATCGCGCTTGAGCACCTCGGCCAGGTTCACCTGGTTCAGGACATGCTCAAGTTCCTGGTCGGTCGCATCAGCTTTACCCAGCAGCAGGTTATCTTTCAGCGACCCAGCCAAGACCGGGGCATCCTGTTCAACATAACCAAGTTGCTGCCTAAGTGATTGGCGTGAAAACTCAGTCACTGGCTGTCCATCCAGCAAAATTTGGCCGCCGGTTGGCTCATAGAAGCGCTCGATTAGCGAAAACACCGTCGACTTACCAGCGCCAGATGGTCCCACCAGAGCAACGCGAGATCCGCGAGCGATTTTCAGGTTGAGTTTTTTCAAGATGACTTGCGGCTCTTCACCGTCTTCGGTTTCATAGTGAAACTCGACTTCCTTGAATTCAATGGCTGTCTTGTTGGCTGCCTTTCTTGGCAGTCTTTCAGCTCCCGGCTCCTCCTCGTCCAGGTCCATGATCTCCTTGATCCTCGCAAGAGCTCCCAGAGCGCCCATTACAGATGTGTAGGCACCAAATGCAGAGATCAATGGTCCAATCATGAAAAACAACAGAATTACGAAGGTCACCAGTGACGCAATAGTCGTTGCCCCAGTTGCTACCCGCAGGCCGCCGAGACCAAGGACGATGATGAAAGCCGAGTTGAAGGCAACCTGTGCGATCGGGGCAACAATGGCAGACAGCCTGGCAATGCTCAATCCCTGGTCGTAGGCAGCCTCGGCATTCTTGTGAATCTCCTCGGTTTCGCGCACTTCGGCACGGGATGCCTTGATGGTTCGAATCGCACTCAGAGCGCGTTCAACAGCAGCGCTCATTTCGCCCACTCGCATTTGGGCCTTGGTGGTCGCCGACCGGATTCTCCGACCGGTCAGAGCGATAGCCCCAACGGCAGCAAACACCACGAGCAGGGTTGTGCCAAGCAAGAGCGGGTCGATAAAGGCCATCACGATGATTGCTCCGGTGAACTGCAATAGGCCACCAAGAGCATCCACTAGACCTTGAGTCAATACAGCCTTGAGCAAGGTTGAGTCGGAACCAACGCGTGAAACAAGGTCACCGATTCTTCTTCGGTCATACTGTGAAATTGGGAGCCTAAGGAGTCTTGCAACCAGTGCTTTTCTGGTGGTCAGAACAACACCTTCACCGGTCTTGTAGAGCAGGTAGTACTGGAACGCATTGACCAATGCGGAGGTGATAACTAGGCCCACGATCACCGATGCCAGCAAGGTGGTGTCGAGGTTTTCCTGAACGGCTGTTATAAGTTGGCCAATCACCAGTGGTTGGCCAAGAGCCAGCAAAGAACCCAGCACTGACAGAATCAGGGCAAGAAAAAGAGTCTTTCTGTGGTCTGCTAGATAGGGCAGCAGGTCCTTCAGCTTCGCCCGCGGACCCCGGTATTCCCGGCTCTTTGGGTTCTGGGTGGGGTCCTGGTAGTACTCGCTCAATTTCTTCCTAACCTCATGATTTCAAAAAACCACTTCCAAATAACTCTTCGTTTAGTAGAAAGTTGATTTCTTGAAACGACAGCGCTTTTGTGTATGCGGTGTTGATTGCAAACCGTTCATAATCTAAGCCTTTAATCACCCTTTTGACACGATTATCCAGAATTCTCAGGAACATCAAGGTGGTGTTTTCCACTCGCGGAAAATCTTCCATGACGCTGCCGCAACCGTAGCCAAAAACCCTGATCGCGAGGTCAGCTTCAGCGGGTGTGGATTTGGCAATCAACTGATTATCTGGAACCTGAACTTTGGCACGGAGTGTTTCCTGTTTCTCCCAAATTTGAAAGCAGGTTCGTAGGTCATTTTGCTTGGCTATTTTCTCGCCGTTTTCGTCCTCGTACTGAACCCTTACTTCCTGGTCCAAAACCAAGTGAAATCTAAGATCCAGCCGATTTTGAACAGACCACTTGCGCCACGATCTTGGCACCAGGAATGCAATGTAGTCAGAGAAGTCCGCTGCTTTATTAAAGAAGGGAACCGACAGGGCATTGTTTCTTCCAAAGGGAGGGTTTGAAATGGTCACGAAGTTGTTTCCAGAGGGTTGCCAATCCAAAAAGTCCTGACGCAGCACCGCTTCGTGCTTTGGGTATTTGTCGAGGGCCACCAGGTTACTAATGCCGCTGTTTCTAAGTGCATCCACGAAGCTGCCGGTGCCACCGGCCGGTTCCAGGAAGCTGCGATTATTGGCGTTTGGAATTGTCGCGAGCGTGGTTATTACAAGCTCATGAGCTAGACCAGTGGGGGTGTAGTACTGCTCGGTGCCGGTGACGCGAGTGTTCCCGAGCTTGATAGTCATTGGGCAACAATATCAATTGCCGCCGGGCAAATGGCTAAAGGACCACAGCCAAAATAATGTTGGTGATGCTGAGCGCCCCAATGGCGCCCACGATCCCGGAAGAGACCCTCGGCTTTTTTCTGTTTTTCAGTACAAGCACCAAGATCACTAGCAATACAACTAACTTGATTCCCACCTTTGCGTGGTTCACTTCAAAGTCAGCGCCATTAGCAACTCGGTATTCGGCAACCGCAACCAGGGCCAGGCCGGTTAGCAACATGGTCCAAGCGCCGTGAACCATTGCCGGGACAACGGTGGCGGTGGAGGTTTTTAGGGACCTCATTTGGGTTAGGAAGCCGCCCAGCAGCGAAGCCACTCCAATGAAGTGAAGAATGAGGGTGGTGTTTCTCGTGATGTCGATGGCTAAGTCCATGAGGTCTCCTTCTGCTTGCCCACCCTAGCGCGATTAAATCGCTGGCTGTTTAAACTCAGCTTTTGGAGACGAGGGAAGCCATAGCGAGGGCGGCCTGCACGGCCTCTGCACCCTTGTCTTCTTTGGATCCTTCGATTCCAGCCCGAGCAAGGGCCTCAGACTCGTTATTGACAGTCAGTAAGCCAAACCCGACAGGGATTGAGGTGTCCAACTGCACGCGGGTCAAGCCGTCGGTCGCCGCAGAACAGACGTAATCAAAGTGAGGCGTCTCGCCCTGGATGACGACCCCAAGGGCGATTATTGCGTCAGGGTTGAATTTGGCAGCAGCCTGAGCTGCCAGCGGAAGTTCGAAGGCGCCTGGTATTTGCCAATAGGTAATGTCTTCGCAGCCCGATTTTTCTAGTTCCGCCTTTGCTCCGGCAACCAGCCCATCCATGATCTGGGTGTGCCAAGAGGTGGAAATAACAACGACCTTCTTGCCCTGGCCTGAAACTTGAATTACTGGTGCTCCGGAACCGCTCATTTACCTAGGTTAGTGGGAATCTCATGTCCCATGCGAGCGCGCTTTGCCTCCAAGTAGCCCAGGTTCTGATCAGCCAGTCCAACAATTAGTGGAACAGTCTCAGTCACGGCGATTCCAGCTTCCTCCAGGAAGTTGCGCTTTGCTGGGTTGTTGGATAGCAGCCTGACACTTGTGATGCCAAGGTCCTTCAAAATTGCAACAGCAGCGCCATACTCCCTGGCTTCGCTTGGGAAACCCAAGGCTAGGTTCGCGTCTACAGTGTCAAGACCCTCTTCTTGCAGGGCGTAAGCCTTTAGTTTGTTCAGAAGGCCGATTCCACGACCCTCCTGACCTCTCAGGTAAACAACTACTCCACCATTAGGGTCTTTAGCGATCGCATCTAGCGCGCCGTCCAGCTGCGGTCCACACTCGCACTTGAGTGAGCCGAAGGCTTCGCCGGTGATGCACTCTGAGTGCATGCGGACAAGTACGTCCTTGCCGGTAGGGTTACCAGCGATGATTGCCACGTGGTCAGCGGTTGTCTGCACGTCGTAGTAGCCGCGGACGCGGAAGTCTCCGTGGCTGGTCGGGAGCTTGGCTTCAGCTTCGAAGCGAATCCTGTTTCCACTCTTGGAAACCTCAGGGGACTTCCTTGCGATGTGCTCTTTAATCTGAGAGATGCTTGTCATAGGTAAGTCAAACCTTAAAGAGGTCTCAAATAATTCCTCCCCGCGCATCATTGTTCCGTCGTCGTTGACCATTTCGGCCATCATCGCAACTGGCTCTAGGCCAGCTAGCTTCATCAAATCAACCGCGGCTTCGGTGTGGCCAGGGCGCTCCAGCACTCCGCCGTCCTTAGCTCGAAGCGGGATCACGTGGCCTGGGCGCATCAGTGAACCGGGTGAAGATTTTGGGTCAGCAAGCACTCGACCAGTGAGGGCACGGTCATAGGCCGAGATTCCGGTTGACTCTCGCTCCATGGCATCCACGCTAACGGTATAGGCGGTGTGGTGTGGGTCTTGGGTGTTCACATACATCAGCGGCAAATCAAGGTCGTTTGCCCGTGCTTCGGTCATCGGGGCACAGATGTAGCCCGAGGTGTAGCGAATCATCCAAGCCAGCCACTCCGGTGTTGCAAATTCGGCTGCGATTATCGCGTCACCTTCGTTCTCGCGGTCCTCAGCGTCGGTGACCAGTACAGGCTTCCCCTGCCGAAGGGCCTCAAGGACCTCTTCGATGGTCGAATGTTTAATTTGCATTTATCTGAACTCCAGCAATCTCTCGATGTGTTTTGCCATCACGTCAACCTCAACGTTGACCTTGTTGCCTGGAACTTTTCGGCCCAGAGTGGTCACGGCCAGGGTCTCAGGGATCAGTGACAGGCCAATCACGTCATCATTGAGCTCGTTGACGGTGAGTGAAATGCCGTCGAAAGTGATTGAGCCCTTCATCACCACATAGCGCAGCAGTTCCTTTGGGATTCTGATTCTGACCCAATCCCAGTTGTCGCTTTTCTCGCGCGACACAAATTCGCCTACGCCGTCAACGTGCCCCTGAACGACGTGACCGCCGTAGCGAGTCTGCGCGTTCATCGCGCGCTCTAGATTGATTGGGTCACCAACTTTGACCTCGCTCAGGCTGGTGAGTCTGATTGATTCCATCATCACGTCGGCAGTGAAACCATGTTCGTCAATCTCGATTGCCGTCAGGCAGGTGCCGGAGCAGGAGATCGAATCGCCGCGCTTTAGATCCTCAAGCACCTTTGAGCACTTGATAGTGAGCCTTAGAGCGTCGGGCTGCTGCTCAATTCCAGTTACCTCACCAAGCTCTTCGATAATTCCAGTAAACATCATGCGCTCCTTGCTCTAATAAAGATGTCTTTCCCGATACGGGTTGTTTCCAAAATCTCAAGCTCTAATGCCTGGTCCATGTTGGTGATTCCAATGTCGCCAATGGCACTGTTGTTTCCACCCAGCAGCATTGGGGCCATGTAAACCAAGAACTCGTCAACCAGACCCGCCGCAACCAGAGCGCTAGCTAGGGTCGAACCGGCCTCAACAAAGACGTGCTTGAGCTCCCGGCTCCATAGTTCAGCCAGCACCAGATTCAGATCTCGGGTCGGAATCTCAACAGTCGGGGCCTGGTCGTTGAAGATCTTTAGGTTTCTTGGCAATTCAGTCTCACCAATTACGATTCGCACCGGTTGGTGCTCGAAGTAGCCACCGTCCGGCTTCCTGGCTGTCAGCTCAGGATCATCAGCAAGAACGGTCGCAGTTCCCACCAAAATGGCATCTGCCTCGGATCTTCTCAAATGAGTATCGGCTCGAGACTCAGCACCGCTTATCCACTTGCTAGAGCCATCTTGAGCGGCACTGCGGCCATCAAGGGTGCTTGCCCACTTCAGGGTTACAAACGGTCGCTTTAGTCGGTTAGCAGTCAACCAGACACGGTTCTGATCCTCGGCCTGATGCATCATGAGTCCCGTTGAAACTTCGATGCCGGCATCAGTCAGGGTCTTGGCCCCCGAGCCAGATTCGAGGCCAGGGTCGCTGACTGCAAAGACAACGCTGGAAATTCCTGCATCGACCAACGCCTTTGCACACGGGCCGGTTTTCCCGGTGTGGTTGCAGGGCTCTAGGGTCACCACAGCAGTGTGATTGGTAAGGGGTGTGTCATGAAAAGCCTGAGCAAAATTCTTCAAAGCCATCACTTCGGCGTGGTCGGTACCCGCGCCCTTGTGATAACCCTCGGCAACAATTTCGCCGTCGGGGTTCAGAATCACGGAGCCCACCTGAGGATTGACCCCGAAGGCCGGCCCCGCTAGCGAGATCGCCAGAGCACGCCGCATCGCAGCTTCTAGTTGCTCTTGCGTTGGCATCTTGCCCTCTCGGTTCTGTTTCACACAGACCGCGGGCGCGGAAAGAAAGCGGGCGCAAGTAGCGCCCAAGTTCTTCTACCATCCGGACTTTAACCGTCGGTCTTGGAATTTCACCAAGTCAACCGACAGAAACTGCATCGCTGGTTGCGATGTTTCCGGTCGGGTCGCGGACTTTAACCGCCGGCTCAGATTTTCACTGACCCCGAAGAACTGTGCTAATTAGAACAATACTCTTTTTGCCTGAGAAATTCCTTTAGACCGCAGCCACTAGACCCAGGCGCTCGTAAACCAGCTTCAAAGTTTGCTCTGCCTGGCTGTTTGCCCGTTCGGCTCCAATGGCCAGTAGCCTGTCAAGTTCAGCCGGATCCTCAAGTAATTCATTGGTTCTCACTCTGATCGGCTCAAGCGACGAGACCACGACTTCTGCAACTTCCTTTTTCAGGTCCCCATAGCCTGAAGACTCAAAGCTGGCTTCTAGGTCCTTGATGGTTTTGCCGGAAAGCGCCGAGTGAATCCCAAGCAGGTTCGATACTCCCGGCTTGTTTTCTGGGTCAAAAATAACCTGACCGTCGGTGTCTGTGACTGCCGATTTGATCTTTTTGGTAATCAACTCAGGCGCGTCCATGATGTTGATCAAACCCTTTGGTTCAGCAGTGGACTTTGACATTTTTGCCGTCGGAAGTTGTAAGTCGTAAATCTTGGCGGTTTCCTTGAGAATCTCGGCCTTTGGGATCACGAAGGTCTCACCAAAGCGCGAGTTGAATCGCATGGCCAGGTCCCTTGTGAGTTCCAGGTGCTGACGCTGGTCCTCCCCAACCGGAACCGCCTCAGGCTGATAAAGCAAAATGTCAGCGGCCTGCAAAATTGGGTAGGTAAATAGACCAACCGAGGAGGCGTCCGCGCCGCCCTTCTGGCTCTTGTCCTTGAATTGCGTCATTCTCGAGGCTTCGCCGAAACCGGTGATGCAGTTCAGCACCCAGGCAAGCTGAGCATGAGCTGGAACATGGGACTGGACAAACAGCGCACTCTTTGTCGGGTCAATTCCAGCTCCCAAGTACTGAGCGGCGGTTCTTCTGGTGTTGTCTCGAAGTGTTTTTGGGTCCTGCGGAACAGTGATTGCGTGAAGGTCAACAATGACGTAATAGGCATTGAACTTATCCTGCATCGCAACCCACTGCTTGAGCGCGCCAAGGTAATTTCCAAGGTGCAGGCTGGAAGCCGAAGGCTGCATGCCTGAAAGTAAATTGGGTTTAGTCATTTCTACCCCTAAAGGTCATATTCCACTACCACTGGAGAGTGGTCGCTCCAACGGGTGTCATAGCTTGGCGCTCTATCAACTCGATAATTCTGCCCGAGTTTGGCAAGTTCTGGGGTGGCCAGCTGATAATCAATTCTCCAACCGGCGTCATTATCGAAGGCCTGGCCTCGATAGGACCACCAGGTGTAGGGGCCGGGAGTGCCCGGGTGAGCCACTCTTCCCATGTCTACCCAACCCATGGTCTGAAAGCCATCGAAGTAGGCACGCTCTTCTGGAAGGAACCCAGCGTTTTTCAGGTTTCCCTTCCAGTTTTTAATGTCCAGCTCGGTGTGACCAACGTTCAAGTCACCCACGACTACGGCGTGCTTGCCGCTGTCAATAAGCTCCTGCATCCGCAAGGTCATCGCGTCCAAGAATTTGTATTTCTCAACCTGCTTTGGGGTGTCAGCCTCACCAGAGTGCACGTAGCAGCTGATCACGGTGACAGTGGTGCCGGAGAAATCTATCTCTGCTTCGAGCCATCGACCGGCCGAATCAAAATCCGCTGGGCCCAGGTTCGTGCTGGTTGCAAGAACCTTGTGTCTCGACAAAACAGCGACACCGGCCCGTCCCTTTGCCGAGGCTTCATCGTCATAAATTTCCCATGGCTTGTCGGCTGCCAGTGGCCCGGTTGTTGACAGTTCAACAAGGTCGGCCCTTGGAGCTCGAACTTCCTGGAGGCAGAGCACATCCGGTTTTGTTTCTAAGACCCAGGAGCCCATGTCTTTTCTGGCGGCGGCTCGAACGCCGTTTACGTTTACGCTTGCAATCTGGATCATTAACACCAATCTATGAGCTAGATCAGGGCATAGAGGTCTGCACCGCGGACCTCCAGCAATATTTTGCCCAGTGCTGACTTGGCTGGCCCAGCTTCTGGCTCTCCAGACTCGGGGTTAAACCTCGCACCGTGGCAACCGCAGGCGATCTGGTTGTCCTTCACTCCAGTGACTATGCAGCCAGCATGGGTGCAGGTGGCATTGAACGCACGAAAAACATCAGCCGTGGGTCTAGTAACCAGGATGGTCAAGCTGCTAGAGATCTCAAATTTCTTGCCGCTGCCTATCATGATTTCATCAACGGTGCCCAACAGCTGGTCATTGCTAACGACCTCACCCGCCATGGCCTCAGAAGTCTCAACGGTTGCGCTGGGGGGAGTGGTAGCAGCAGGCTCGGGTTCTTGGGCACAAGCTGCCAAAGTCAAGGTTCCCGTTGCTGCAAGAGCGCCGGTAAGCGCAGTTCTGCGATCTAGATTCATAAAAAGCTAAACAACAACTATGTCTAGACTCTTCCGCGCAAGATGGCCTGCTTCACCTCGGCAATTGCCTTGGTCACCTCAATGCCTCGAGGGCAGGCCTCGGTGCAGTTGAAGGTAGTGCGGCAACGCCAAACACCCTCTTTGTCGTTCAAGATGTCTAGTCGAACCTGGGCCTCTTCGTCGCGAGAGTCAAAGATGAAGCGGTGTGCATTCACAATCGCAGCAGGACCGAAGTACTGGCCATCAGTCCAGAACACTGGGCAGCTGGTGGTGCAGGCGGCACACAGGATGCACTTGGTGGTGTCGTCATAGCGAGCGCGGTCCTCAGGAGACTGTAGGCGCTCCTTCTCAGGCTTGTCGTTGGCAACTAGGAACGGGTTGATGTCCCTATAAGCCTGGTAGAAGGGGTTCATGTCGACAATCAGGTCCTTCTCCACAGGAAGGCCCTTGATTGGCTCCACGTAGATTGGCTGAGAGATGTCGAGGTCCTTGATCAATGTCTTGCAGGCAAGTCGGTTACGACCGTTGATGCGCATGGCATCCGAACCACAAACACCGTGGGCGCAGGAGCGCCTAAAGGTCAGTGAACCATCCTGTTCCCACTTGATTTTGTGGAGAGCATCCAGCACTCGATCAGTGCCAAACATCTCTACGTCGTAGTCGACCCACTTCGGCTCTTGATCGGTCTCAGGGTCAAATCGTCTGATAAATAGTGTGACGGTGAAGGAGTCAACCGTTGGGACTGCCTGATCTGCCATTAGTACTTACGCTCCATCGGCTGGTAGTTGGTGATAACGACTGGCTTCCAGTCAATTTTCATGTTGGTGCCAGTTTTCTTATCGGTCTTGTCACTCTTATAAACCATTGAGTGAACCATGAACTTCTTGTCGTCACGGTTCGGGAAGTCCTCACGCAAGTGTGCTCCACGAGACTCGCGGCGCTCGCGGCAGGCAACCACGGTCACCTCGGCAAGGTCAAGCAAGAATCCAAGCTCGATTGCCTCCAGTAGGTCGGTGTTGAAGCGCTTACCCTGATCTTGGATCGCGATGTTCTCATACCTCTTGCGAAGCTCCTGGATCTTGTCCATTGCCTCTTGAAGTGTCTCTTCTGTTCTAAAGACCTGGGCATTCTTGTCCATGGAATCCTGCAGCTCTTTGCGAAGCTGGGCGATTTTTTCCTTGCCCTTTGACTTGCGGACCTTCTCGATCATTGCAAGCACATCGTGAGCTGCATTTTCTGGAAGCGGAACCTGCTTGGCGGTTTTGGCGTATTCGACCGAGTACTGGCCGGCTCGTTTTCCAAAGACGTTGATGTCCAAGAGCGAGTTGGTTCCAAGGCGGTTTGCTCCGTGAACTGAAACACAGGCACATTCACCTGCTGCATACAGACCAGGGATTACGGTGTCGTTATCAGAGAGCACCTCAGCCTTGATGTTGGTCGGAATACCACCCATTGCATAGTGGGCAGTTGGGAACACCGGAACTGGCTCCGTGTATGGTTCAACGCCCAGGTAGGTTCTGGCAAACTCGGTGATGTCCGGAAGCTTGGCATCAATCACAGCAGGCTCTAGGTGGGTTAGGTCCAGCAGAACGTAATCCTTGTTTGGACCAGCTCCACGGCCTTCGCGAACCTCATTGGCCATTGCTCTGGCGACCATGTCTCTCGGAGCTAGATCCTTGATGGTTGGCGCGTAACGCTCCATGAATCGTTCACCGGATGCATTTCTGAGGATTCCACCTTCACCTCTGGCTGCCTCAGACAGCAAGATGCCAAGACCGGCAAGGCCGGTTGGGTGGAACTGGTAAAACTCCATGTCCTCGAGCGGGATTCCTCGCCTGTATGCAATCGCAACGCCGTCACCGGTCAGGGTGTGCGCATTCGAGGTGGTTTTGTAGATCTTTCCGAAACCACCGGTTGCAAAGACAATTGACTTTGCGGCAAATACGTGAATGTCTCCCGTTGCCAAATCGTAGGCAACGACACCGGCTGGCTTGCCCTCGTTCATGACCAAGTCCAGAACATAGAACTCGTTGAAGAAGTTGATTCCAAGCTTTACGCAGTTTTGGTAAAGAGTCTGCAGGATCATGTGGCCAGTGCGGTCGGCTGCGTAGCAACTGCGTCGAACCGGTGCTTTTCCGTGATCTCTGGTGTGGCCACCGAAACGACGCTGGTCAATCTTGCCCTCAGGGGTCCTGTTAAACGGCAATCCCATGTTCTCGAGGTCGATTACTGCCTGAACCGATTCCTTCGCCAGAATTTCAGCCGCATCCTGGTCAACCAGGTAGTCGCCACCCTTTACAGTGTCGAAGGTGTGCCATTCCCAGCTGTCTTCCTCAACGTTGGCAAGAGCTGCAGCCATGCCACCCTGAGCGGCACCGGTGTGGGAACGGGTTGGAAAGAGTTTTGAAATAACAGCAACATTGGCATCGGAGCCAGCCTCAATGGCAGCTCTCATGCCGGCACCACCGGCACCGACTATCAGTACGTCAAACGAGTGATAGGTGATGTTGTCGTTGGCGGTCGTGTTCTCCGGCAATGTTTTTCCTTTACTTATGCTGCTGGGCAAAATGAGGCTAGAAGGTCAGCCGAGGCTCCGGCTGGACATGGATCAAAAGTGAAAATTACTAGGGTTCCAAGAAGAATCAGCAGCGCACAAACCGCCCAAAGGGTCGTGGTTAGTGCCCTTCGCACCTTCACCTTCTCGGTGTAGTCGTTCACGATGGTGCGCATGCCGTTGGTGCCGTGAATAAGTGCCAGCCACAGCATTGCAAGATCCCAGACCTGCCAGAACGGGTCTGCCCATTTGCCGGCAACAAAGGCGAAGTCAATTGCCTTGATTCCGTCGCCCAGTACCAGATTCACAACCAGGTGAGTGAAGACCAAAACAACCAGCAGTGGTCCGCTGACTCGCATGAACAGCCAGCCATATTTTTCCCAGTTGGCTTGCTTGCGGCTTCTTGGTCTATTAGGTGTCTCGATTGATACGCTCATTTTCGACCTCCTAGTGACCAAATACGCGGGCAAGGTGCAGCGGCGCAAACCCTGCAACTGCGATGACTGTGATAGCAATTACTGCCCAGAACATAAAGTTTTGGTATTTCGTTCCCTTGGACCAGAAGTCAATGGCGATTACGCGCAAGCCGTTTAGACCGTGGAACAGAATTGCACCAACTAGGCCAAGCTCAGCCAATCCAACAATTGGGGTTTTGTAAGACTCGATGACCACGTTGTAGGCCTCCGGGCTCACTCGCACCAGAGCGGTGTCTAGAACGTGTACAAGCAAAAAGAAAAAGATTCCTACACCGCTAATACGGTGAAGTACCCAGGACCACATTCCGACTTTGCCTCGGTAAAGGGTTCCTGCTGGCCGAATTGCCAAGCTAGCCTCCATGGATAGAAGAGTTGATTTGTATAAGTGTAACCCAGCGACCCGGCTGCTTTTGGAATCTAAGCAAGAACATCTAGTGTTTAGATGTGGACACTAATCAGATTGATCCAACCGAGAACTTCTTCGCAATTATCCCGGCCGGTGGAGTTGGCTCCAGGCTATGGCCCTTATCTCGAGCCAGCGCACCAAAGTTTCTTCATGACCTGACTGGAAGCGGTCAAACTCTGCTTCAGGACACCTGGGATCGTTTGGCACCGATTACCAAGAACAAGCTAATGGTCGTGACCGGCGATGTTCATGCCAGGCTGGTTGCGGAGCAACTTCCTGGGCTTTCCAAGGAGAATCTAATTCTCGAGCCCTCGCCCAAAGATTCAACTGCGGCGATAGCGCTGGCTGCAGCAGTTTTGTATAAGCGAAACCCAGATGTGATTATTGGCTCATTCGCCGCCGACCATGTGATCACCGATCAGCAGAAATTTGAGGCAGCGATTTCGGCCTCCATCAAGATTGCCGCCACCAACAAGATTGTCACAATCGGGATCGTCCCAACTGAAGCATCGGCCGCATTTGGTTACATCAAAAAAGGCCAGGCCCTAAAGCAAGGGCCGGGATTCGAGGTTGCGGAATTCGTTGAGAAGCCCGAGATGAAGAAGGCCAAGAAGTTTGTGGCCAACGGCAAGTACCTGTGGAACGCGGGAATGTTCATTGCTCCAGCAAAACTCTTGCTAGAGGTTTTGGCTAAGACCCAGCCCCAGCTTCACGCTGGAATTATGCGATTGGCCGAGTACTGGGACACCGATCAGCAAGAGCAGAAGCTGCACGAGATTTGGCCCGAGCTCACTCGCATCGCCATCGACTACGCGATTGCCGAGCCAGCGGCGAAGCTCGGACTGGTTGCGGTGGTGCCGGCGGCATTTGAGTGGCACGATGTCGGCGACTTTGCCGCCATTGCCGAGCTACAGTCGCAGGGCAAGAGCAATAATCTGGCAGTCCTAGGTTCGGCCCGCGTGCTGTCCGATTCTTCCAGCGGAATTTTGGTGAGTGACACGAATCGGCTGGTGGCATTGATCGGCCTGGAAGACGTGATTGTGGTGGATACTCCCGATGCTTTATTGGTAACCACCAAGCAGCATGCGCAGAAGGTTAAAGCTCTAGTTGAGGCCTTGAAGCAAACCGGCCACTCCGATTTGCTGTAGGAATTGTTCCAATCTTATAAAGCTCAATTTTTTGTTCTTTCGGTTTCGTTTCTCCCACTAAAATAAGTGTCAAACAGGCGCCATTCGCGCCTTCCAAAAAATTCAGGAGGAACCTTGAAGTTAAGAAATGCATCTGCTGCATTCGCCCTAATGGGCGTTTCGGCTCTCGTGCTTTCCGGATGTGCTGCGGCACCTGAGGAAGAGGCAGCGGAGACTACTGCTGCTGCAACACAGACCGAAGAAGCAGCACCAGCGATTGATTACCTAGCATGTGCTGTATCTGACGAGGGAAGCTGGAACGACAAGTCTTTCAACGAGTCGGTATACGACGGACTTGAGAAGGCTCAGGCTGAACTAGGGTCCGAGATTGCTGACGCAGAGTCAAACTCTGCTGAGGACTTCGCACCAAACTTGCAGGCAATGATTGACCAGGGCTGTGACGTAACCTTCGCAGTCGGCTTCAACCTAGTAGCTGACGTAAACGCCGCCGCTGCCGCAAACCCAGACATGAACTTCGTAACAATCGATGGTTGGTCAGAGGGCAATCCAAACCTAAAGCCAGTTGGCTACACAATGAACCAGTCAAGCTACCTCGCTGGCTATGTAGCTGCTGCTTACTCAACAACCAAGGTTGTTGGAACCTACGGTGGAGTTCAGATTCCTGCTGTTACTGACTTCATGGATGGCTTCTACTACGGAGCAATGGCTTACGCTGCTGACTCTGGCGAGATGGTAACCGTTGTTGGCTGGGACGCAATTGCTCAGACCGGTCAGTTCACCGGTGACTTTGTTCCTAACTCTGGAACCTCAAAGGCGATTGCTGCAGCTCTGGTAAACGACGGCGCTGACGTTATTTTCCCAGTGGGTGGAGATCAGTTCGGTGCAGTTTCTGAGGCAATCAAGGAAGCTGGAATCGATGGCGTAATGATTGGTGTTGACAAGGACGTAGCCCTTAGCAGCCCAGAGTACGCCCCATACGTTCTAACTTCAGCCGAGAAGCGCATGACCAATGCCGTCTACGACATCATTGCTGAGCTTTCATCTGGCGGAGCGTTCTCAGGCGATGCATACACCGGAACCTTGGCTAACGGTGGAACTGGCCTAAGCCCGTTCTATGACTTCGACGCCAAGCTATCTGACGAGGTTAAGGCTCGACTAGTCGAGCTAGAAGCTGGAATTATTTCCGGCGAAATTGACCCACTTAGCTAGTAAGTAACTCGGGGGCCGCAGGAGAAATCCTGCGGCCCTTTAGTTTTTGCATTTATCAAATAGAGTGTTTGCACAAAGGAGTGCCAAGTGAAATTAGAGCTTCGCGGAATAACCAAGCGCTTTGGCCAGGTAACGGCTAATGATTCAATTGATTTAGTTATAGAGCCTGGAGAGATTCACGCACTTCTGGGCGAGAATGGCGCCGGCAAATCCACCCTCATGAACGTGCTCTACGGTCTTTACACCGCGGACGAGGGAGTCATTGAACTCGATGGCGTCGTTCAGAAGTTCTCCGGCCCCGGCGATGCAATGGCCGCCGGTATCGGAATGGTCCACCAGCACTTCATGCTGATTCCCGTTTTCACGGTTGCCGAAAACGTCGCACTTGGTCACGAACCCACCAAGGCACTTGGTGTTATTGACCTGGCCAAGGCCAAGCAACAAGTTATAGAAATTTCAGAGCGCTTCGGTTTCAATGTTGACCCCGATGCGCTGATTGCTGACCTGCCAGTTGGCGTGCAGCAACGAGTGGAAATCATCAAGGCGCTTTCCAGAGATGCCAAAGTTTTGGTTTTGGATGAACCAACTGCAGTTCTTACTCCTCAGGAAACCGATGAGCTAATGGAGATCATGAGGCAGCTTGCTGCGACCGGTACTTCCATCGTCTTCATCACTCACAAGCTGCGTGAGGTAAAGGCCGTTGCCGACAAGATCACTGTCATCCGGCTTGGCAAAGTGGTTGGAGCGGCGAAACCCGATGCCTCCACCTCGGAACTTGCCTCGCTCATGGTTGGCCGAGAGGTGATTCTGACCATTGACAAAAAGCCAGCAGAACCGGGCAAGGCTGTTCTCGAAGTTAGCCACGTGTCGGTGCTGGATGACCGTTCCCAGCGCATGGTAAACGACGTCAGTTTTGAAGTGAAGGCAGGAGAGATCCTTGCCCTGGCGGGAGTTCAAGGAAATGGGCAGACCGAACTGGCCGAGTATCTGCTTGGGCTGAGAAAGTCGATTGACCCCGAAGCCAAGACCACAATCAACGGAATCGATATCTCCACAGCTAGCGTTCGCGAGGTTCTCGAGAGCGGGGTTGGTTTTATCCCTGAGGACCGCAAGACCGATGGCCTAGTCTCAGAATTCACAATTGCCGAGAACCTGATGCTGAATTCGTCCTTTAAGTCTCGCTTCACAAGGGGACTGTCCATAAATTTTGGTGCTCGTAAGAAAATCGCTGATGAGCTAGTTGAGCAGTTCGATGTTCGAACACCTAGTTCCGAGACGCTCGCCTCAAAACTCTCTGGTGGAAACCAGCAGAAGGTGGTTGTGGCAAGGGAGCTGTCCAGGGATGTCAGCTTGCTGATTGCCTCCCAACCAACCCGCGGAGTGGATGTCGGTTCAATCGAATTCATTCATGAGCAGATTATTGCCGAGCGTGATGCGGGCAAGGCTGTAGTACTGATTTCAACTGAGCTTGATGAAGTGCTGGCACTAGCCGATCGGATCGCGGTTATGTATCGAGGCAAAATTGTAGGAATTGTTAGCCCTGAAACCTCCAGGGAAGATCTGGGCAAGCTAATGGCTGGAGTTACCGCATGAGTGATGTAAAAAAGAACGAAGAATCCATGGCTCAGGCCGTGAAAGAGATTCTCTCAGGCGGCCTGACCAGAACAGTTCTATCGGTGCTCCTGGGCTTCCTGGTTGGTGCGCTGTTCATGATTGGCTCCAACAAGGAGTTCATTGAGGCGCTGGGTTACCTTTTTTCAAGACCGAGCGACGCCCTCGGCGCAGCCGCCCAGGTCGTGAGTGAAGGCTATGGTGCCCTGTTTAGGGGTGCAATTTATAACGCGGATGCTGACACATTCGAAAAGGCGATTCGTCCGCTCACCGAAACCCTGAGGCTTGGCGCTCCACTAATTGCTGCGGGTCTTGGAATTGGTCTGACTTTCCGAGTCGGGCTTTTCAACATCGGTGGCACCGGCCAGTTGATTTTTGGAATGATCTTTGCCACCTTCGTGGCAACCCGCTTAGAGCTGCCATTTGTTCTGCACACAATCGTTGCCCTAATTGCCGGAATCGTAGGAGCCGCGCTACTTGGGGCGCTGGTGGGTTTCCTAAAGGCCAGAACCGGGGCTCATGAGGTGATCTTGACGATCATGCTCAACTACATCGCCCTTTACTTCTTCACCTTCCTCATGCGCAATCCAGCGTTGCTGCAGGAGAGCCGTGCCACTGGAAACCCAAAGGCTGATCCAGCTGCCGAAACAGCACTGTTGCCAAAGTTGATCGGGGACAACTATTCGCTTCACTGGGGATTGATCTTCGCACTGCTTGCAGTTGTGGTTTTCTGGTGGCTGATGGAGCGCAGCACTATTGGTTTCAGGCTGCGGATGGTCGGGTTCAATCCCGATGCAGCCAGGGCAGCGGGAATCAATGTTGAGAAAACGTACATCTTGGCGATGGCGCTGTCCGCCGGGTTTGTTGGAGTGGCGGCAGCTAACCAGTCGCTTGGTGTCTCGGTTGGAGTCACCCCTTCGGCACATGCCAACATAGGCTTTGATGCCATTACCGTGGCACTCTTGGGTGGATCGTCCGGACCTGGAATCCTGCTTGCAGGACTGCTGTTCGGCGCCTTCAAGGCAGGAGCCCCCTCGATGCAGGTGATCGGGGTATCTCCAGAAGTTCTGGGCATTGTGCAGGGAGCAATCGTTTTGTTTATTGCAGCACCGCCACTAATTAGGGCAATCTTCAGGTTGCCCGCGGTTCAGAACTCCAATGCTCTGGGCGCTATTCGAAAACGACTCTTTAGCAAAGGAGGTGCCAAATGAGCATGAGCATTGAGACTGAAGAAAAAGTAGGCTTCAAGGCACCGATTGTCATGAGCTCACTGGGACTGTTGGTTCTGGTCTTCCTTGGCTTGCTGGGAAGAGAAGGCATGGTTGCCTTTGAAATATCACGTAGAACTGACGTTGTGCAGTTGCCTGCGATTGATGTTGACTCCAGCACGCTCGGCATTTTCTCTGGAGTAGCAATGATCGCTATTTCAGGCTTTGCGCTGTGGCGTTCGATGCAAAACAAGCGCACACCAATTTGGGTCCTGACTGTCTACGGTGCGGTCGGAATAACCGTGCTACTGGGCTGGCTCGCAGCGGGAGCAACAGTTCCTGTGACCTTCATTGCCGGAACGGCTTTGGTTCTGGCGGTGCCGATCATCCTTGGAGCCATGGGCGGCGTGATGAGTGAGCGCGTTGGTATCACCAACATTGCCATCGAAGGACAGCTGCTCTCGGGCGCTTTTATGGCGGCCGTGGTGAGCTCAATCACCGGCAGCTTCACTCTCGGCATTATTGCGGCCATGGTTACCGCTGCTCTGATGTCGATGGTGCTGGCCACCTTCTCAATTGTGTTCTTGGCGCAGCAGATCATTGTTGGAGTCGTGTTGAACGTTCTGGTGATCGGAATAACCAACTTCCTTTACCAGCAGTGGCTGACTGAGGACGGCGAGAATGTGAACTTCCCGGGCACCTTGGAAATCATCAAGATTCCAGTGCTGAGCGACATCCCGCTGATTGGTCCGATTCTCTTTGAGAACCGAATCACTGTCTTCTTGGCGCTGGTGATTGTCCCGGTTTTATGGTTCATTCTTTTCAAAACCCGCCTGGGATTGCGGGCTAGGGCAGTTGGTGAGCATCCGCTGGCCGCTGACACTGTCGGCGTGAATGTTGCCAGAACCAGGTTCTGGTGGGTCACGATCGGCGGTGCCATTGCTGGCCTTGGAGGAGCAGCGTTGACAATTGGCAACGCGGGCGCCTTCGGCAGAGAGATGTCCGGCGGATTTGGATTTATTGCCTTGGCGGTTGTGATCTTGGGTCGCTGGCACCCAATCTCTGCTGCTCTTGCGGCTTTGCTGTTTGGATTCTCAATCATTTTGAGGGTTTGGGCGAATCAGGTTAGCCCGGGTATCCCAACTGACTTCATCACCATGGTTCCGTATTTGGTGACCATCATTGCCGTGGTCGGATTCGTCGGTAAGTCGATACCGCCGAAGGCGCTGGCAGTTCCATATACGAAGGGCTAATCATGAGCATTGACTGGGAGTCGCTTACTAATGCCGCGCGCCAGGTGCTGGGGGATTCGTATTCACCGTATTCAAAGTTCCCGGTCGCAGCCGCTGCTATCTGTGATGATGGCCGTGTAATTACTGGAGTCAATGTTGAGAATGCCTCCTACGGCCTAGGCCTTTGCGCAGAGTGCTCTCTTGTCAGTGAGCTGTTTCGTACTGGCGGCGGAAAGCTAGTTGCATTTGCATGCGTTGATGGCAAGGGCAATCCACTGATGCCATGTGGCAGATGCCGACAATTGCTTTATGAGCACAGTGCCGAGGGCATGCTGCTGCAAACAATTTCTGGAATAAAAACAATAGCCGAGGTGCTCCCGGACGCCTTCGGACCAAAGGACCTTGAAACCTCATGAGCTATAGCGCAGTAGAACTGATCATCAAAAAACGTGAGCACCAGGTGCTTGACACCAAGGAAATCAATTGGTTGGTGGAGAACTACACCTCCGGCATAGTTGCGGACGAGCAGATGTCGGCAATGGCAATGGCAATCCTTCTCAATGGCATGAACCGCGAGGAAATCAGAGACCTCACCATGGCGATGATCGCTTCTGGCGAGCGACTGGACTTCTCTGGCCTATCTGCCAAGACCGCCGACAAGCACTCCACTGGCGGAGTGGGAGACAAGATCACGCTGCCCTTGGCACCATTGGTTGCTTCCTATGGAATTGCCGTGCCGCAGCTAAGCGGTCGCGGTCTCGGTCACACCGGCGGCACGCTGGACAAGCTAGAGGCCATTCCGGGTTGGCAGGCAACCATGTCGAACACCGAGCTCTACAGCCAACTGGCTGAAGTCGGCGCTGTTATTTGTGCTGCCGGTAAGGGCCTAGCCCCAGCCGATCGCAAGCTCTACTCGCTACGAGATGTCACGGGAACCGTGGAGGCTATTCCGCTGATTGCCTCTTCAATCATGAGCAAGAAGATTGCAGAGGGCACCCAGTCGCTGGTGCTGGATGTAAAGGTTGGTTCCGGAGCATTTATGAAGACCTTGGATCGCGCCAATGAGTTGGCAAAGGTTTTGGTGCAGTTGGGCAAGGACGCTGGAGTCAATACCTCAGCACTGCTCACCGACATGTCTACCCCGCTTGGAAAAAAGATTGGAAACGCGCTCGAGGTTGAGGAATCAATCGAGGTGCTCTCTGGCGGCGGCCCCGAAGATGTGATTGAGATAACGGTGGAGCTAGCCAAGGAAATGCTAAAGCTCAGCGGAATTACCGATGTTGACCCTCGCGAGAATCTTTCCAACGGGAAAGCCTTGGAAAAGTGGCGAGAAATGATCAAGGCGCAGGGCGGAGACCCTGACGCAGCGCTACCGAAGGCTGAGCACTGGCACGTAGTCAGGGCCAAAGAATCCGGTTACGTGTCTTCACTGGAGGCAATTTCAGTTGGTGTGGCTTCCTGGCGACTCGGTGCAGGGCGCGAGCGCAAGGAAGATGCGGTTCAGTTTGGCGCTGGCATTGAAATACATGCGCAGGTTGGAACTGCCGTCAAGGCTGGTGACCCGGTGATGACCCTCTATACCGAAACTCCCGAGCGATTTGAGAGGGCGATTGCCCTTGCGGAAGAGGCAATCGGCATTTCTGAAAGAGAGCCTGCTGCTCGTAAGCTGGTGCTTGGCCGAGTCAGTTAGGACCAACATGGACATCCAAGCACTTCCAAAGATTTCTCTCCACGATCATCTAGATGGCGGACTGAGACCGCAGACAATCATTGAATTGGCGAGCGAGGTCGGACACGCACTTCCGAGAGACAACGCCCTCGAGCTTGCGGATTGGTTCATGGAAAATGCGAACTCGGGTTCGCTAGTTCGCTATTTGGAAACCTTCAGTCACACCGTTGGAGTAATGCAGACAAAAGTTGCTCTGCAACGGGTGGCATACGAGGCTGTTTTAGATTTGGCCGCCGAGAACGTTATTTATGCGGAGCTGCGCTGGGCACCAGAGCTGCACCTGCAAAACGGTTTGTCTCTGGATGATGCGGTTGAAGCCGTGCAGGATGGCCTGGAGCAGGGCATGGAGGATGTATCGGGCCGCGGTGGATCGATTAGAACCGGGCAGGTTCTGATAGCAATGCGCCAGGCAGACCGCGCCCTGGAAATTGCTGAGCTGGCAGTTAGCCATCGTAACGATGGCGTTGTTGGCTTTGACATTGCCGGCCCCGAAGATGGCTTCCTGCCCTCACGTCACAAGGTTGCCTTTGATTACCTGGCAGAACAGCTATTTCCAGTTACGGTCCACGCCGGTGAAGCCGGTGGTGTGGATTCGATAAAGGACGCCATAGTTTCTGGCCGGGCCCTGAGGCTTGGTCACGGAGTGAGGCTGGTAGAGGACATCATGTTTTCCAGGACTGACGGCGACACTGATCTTGTGGTGCTCGGTGATCTAGCGCAGTGGGTTTACGACCGGCACATCGCTCTAGAGATTTCTCCAAGCTCCAACCTCCAAACCGGAGCCTTTGCAATGCTTGGCGACAAGATGGCCGATCATCCCATCGACATCCTTTATGACCTTGGCTTCACCGTGACCGTCAGTACCGACAACCGTTTGATGTCGGGGACAAATCTGACCCGAGAGCTTGAGATCCTGGTCGACACCTTTGGCTATCAGCTTGGAGATCTTGAGCAGTTCCAGCTAAACGCGGCCGAGGCATCCTTCCAGGGACTCACCGAACGCGAAGAACTGATTGATCTGGTTGAGCAGGGCTTTGCTAGGGCCTCGGGTGCTCTCTAGTTACTTTGATAAGCACTCGATTCGGGTAGCCGCTCAAGAACTCAGTTTCGCAGAAGCGGTAGCAGAAGCCACCGGCCTGCTGGTCAGTGCCGGTCAAGCTAAACCCGAATACCTCGCTGAGGTGCTAGCTAACCTTGAGGCACTGGGCCCGTATTTTGTCGTTGCTCCTGGCGTTGCTATTGCCCACGCACCACCTTCAGTGGCCACTATCAAGCCCGGCATGGCACTTTTGAAGTTGGCCACCCCTTGCGAATCCGGCAGCGCCAATGACCCGGTTACGTTGGTATTCGCGCTTTGCTCACCAGACTCAGAAAGCCATCTGGATTTGCTGGCTGCCTTCGCAGAGAAGTTGAGCAACAGCCAGGTTATGAACAGTTTGTTAAATGCTTCCGCTGAAAGCGTTATAAGCGCAATTTTGTTCGAAAATCAGCTTTAATCAAACCATGCTCATTTATGCGGTGTGTGGTGCCGGAATCGGAACCAGTGTCCTTCTCAAGGCCAACGCTGAGCGCGCCCTGTCGATGCTTGGCATCGAGGCTGAAGTCAAAGCGGTTTCGCTAGAGGATGCCCGCGGCACTAACCAGATGGCGCAGGTGATTCTGGCAACTCCGGAATTGGTGGAAAAACTGGGTGGAATACCCTCCGAAGTTATCTCCATTAACAACATTTTTGACCTGGCAGAGCTTGGCGAGAAGCTGCAGGCAACCCTTAGCTAGTATTGGCTAGATGTCCACTCCAACACCGCCAGGGTCCTCAGACAAGACAACTCTCAAGCGCCTCAGCTACAAAGCATCAGGCAGCACGAGCGACCTCTACGACATTCTCGACCTGAACATGGTTGCTCACGTTGGGTTTGTTATTGATGGAGCACCAATGGTTATTCCGATGGCATATGGTCGATCCGGGGAGAAGATTTATCTTCACGGCTCAAGCGGCTCAAGGCTGATGAGGCACCTGGATAGCCAGCCGCAGGTTTGCATCTCGATCACCGAACTCAATGCCCTGAAGGTCTCGAGGAGCACTTTCAACAGCGGCATGCACTATCGCTCTGTCGTAATTTTTGGAAAAGCTGAGCTGGTTGCCGAGGACCAGAAAATGCAAGCGCTGGACATTGTTAGTGATGCCTTGATTCCGGGTCGAGTGCCAGAGGCTAGGCCGATGACCAAGAAGGAAGCAGCCGCAACCATAATCGTTAGCGTCGACCTGAATGAGACCTCGGTAAAGATCGCAACGAACGAGGTTGATGATCCAGAAGAGGACATGAATCGTGGCTTTTGGGCGGGAACAATCCCGCTAGCGTCGGTTGCTCAACCAGCCGTCCCAGCAGACGAGGAATCAGCTGGATTGCCAGTCCCAAAGAGCGTGCGCGACTTTATTGCAAAGCGTTCAAGGTAGCGCTAGCAAACTCTTTGAGGGCTTTCAGAAGGTGATGAGCCTGGTCCTTGGTGTCACCGGATGCCTGAAGGTAGCACTTTAGTTTTGGCTCGGTACCAGAGGGCCTCACGATGACCTTCACCTGAGCTCCCTTGAAAATCAAGGCATCGGTCTTCATGGCGTCCGTTCTTGCCAGGTAATCCTCGAAGGTCACAGCGTCGCCGGCCACAAGGGCAGGGGGTGCTTCCCGGAGTCCACTCATGATCTTTGCGATTGTCTCGGTGCTGGTTACCCGAATCGAGACTTGACCGGTTGCAACGTGCCCAAACTGGTCGGCAATCCTGTCAAGCTCGTCTACCAGGCTCAAGTTCTTGAGGGCCAGCTTGGACGCCATCTCGGCAATCACCAGGGCGGCGGTGATTCCATCTTTGTCAGGCGTATAGTCCGGATCCACGCAGTAACCAAGAGCCTCTTCGTAGCCGTATCCAAGGTCTCGCACTTTTGAAATCCACTTAAATCCAGTTAACGTTTGCTGATAGTCAACGCCGTGGAATTCGGCTAGCGCACCAAGGTCAGCTGAAACAATTGAATTGGCGATCACCTTTGAGGTTGGGGCCAAGTGATCGGCAAGCAAGATTCCAACCTCATCACCTGTCAGCATTCGGTAGTGACCGTCCTGCAGCACACCAACTGCCAACCGGTCGGCATCGGGGTCGTTGGCAAGGATCAGATCGCTGTGCAGCTTTTTGGCGGTGTCAAAACTCAAATCCATGGCGCCTTGTTCCTCGGGGTTAGGAAAACTAACTGTTGGAAACAAGCCATCTGGTTCTGCTTGAGCTGATACCGGCGAACAACTAAAACCTGCTCTAATCATCAGCTGATTCACCACAGACCAGCCGACCCCGTGCAGGGAGGTGTGAGTGATGGAAATGTTCCGACGCCTTGCAAATTCTGACTCCGCACCAGGAATCAGCTCCATTGCTCGCTCCAAATAGGCGTCGATTTCTCTCTGACCGATGAGGCTGTAGTCGCCAGATTTTTCGATGCCATCGAAGGTCGTGTGTTCCGCAATGTTGTCTATCAGGCTAGCGATTTGGGCATCCTGCGGGGGAGTGAGCTGACTTTGGCCAGTTGGACCACCCAGATAAACCTTGTAGCCATTGTCTCTTGGTGGGTTGTGGCTGGCTGTAACCACAATCGTGGCACTTGAGGACATTCGTCGACCGGTGAAGGCCGCTACCGGTGTTGGCACGGCTCGGTCAAACAGGAAGGTTTGAATTCCGCTCGCCTGGAAAATTTCTGCACTATCGCGAGCGAAGATATCTGAGTTCACTCGGCCGTCATAGCCAATAACAACGCTCAGTCTGCCAGCGCGGTCTTGGTAGGTGTCGTGGTTTTGATTCAGAAATTCGGCGAGGCCTTTTGCGGTTTGGGCAACAACAATTCTGTTCATTCGATTTGGGCCCGCGCCCAGTTCGCCCCTGAGTCCGGCCGTTCCAAATTCAAGGCGCTGGGAAAAGCGAGAGGCTATTTCGGCGACGCTCTCGGTTTCCATCAATTCAGCTAGCTCAGCACTAGTGACCGGGTCGGGGTCCTGGGCCAGCCAGGATCTGGCTGATTCCAAATAATCCATTAGAAACGAACCACTATCTCGGCCAGCAGTTTGGAGATCCTAGCCTCTGCTTTTTGCCCTGCCTCGATCACCTCGGCGTGACTGAGGGGAGTCTTTTGGATGCCAGCGGCGAGGTTTGTGATCAGCGACATCCCAAGAATTTCCATTCCTGATTCCCTGGCCGCAATTGCCTCAAGTGCTGTCGACATTCCGACAATGTCACCGCCGATGGTCTTTGCCATTTGAACCTCTGCTGGCGTCTCGTAGTGAGGGCCGCGAAACTGAACATAAACACCCTCCTCCAGGCTTGCGTCAACCTCTTTGGCAATCGAGCGCAGTCGAGGGGAGTACAGGTCGGTGAGGTCCACAAAGTTTGCACCTTCCAGCGGGCTGGAAGCAGTCAGATTGATGTGGTCTGAGATCAGAACGGCTGCGCCGCCCGCCCACTGGGGCTGGATTCCGCCTGCTCCATTGGTGAGCACCATTACCTGGGCGCCAGTTTTGGCCGCGGTTCTAACCGAGTGGACGACGGCCCGCACACCATGGTTCTCGTAAAAGTGTGTCCTGGCCCCGATAACTAGCGCATGCTTGCCATTTGAGAGGCGCACTGAACGCAGCGAACCGACGTGACCTTGCACTGCTGGCTTTGAAAAACCAATGATGTCGGAGGCCGGTATTTCACAAACCGTTTCACCCAAAAGGTCGGCAGCTTTTGACCAACCAGACCCCAGGGTCAGTGCGATGTCGTGCTTTTCAATGCCGGAAATACTCCGGATTTGATCGGCGGCCTGCTGGGCTATTTCGAATGGGTCAACATTGTCTTGGTTCAACGGATGCGTCATGAAAATCAGTTTAGCCAAGTAATTGGGTGTGAAGTTGGTGGAGAATAGGGGCGTGATCGAATCAAAAATGACCAAGCATCGAATCGTCATCATTGGCGGCGGCCCAGGTGGCTATGAAGCAGCACGAGCCGGCGTTCAACTGGGTGCCGAAGTGGTTTTGATCGAGGAAAACGGGATTGGTGGAAACGCAGTCCTAACCGACGTGGTTCCATCTAAGACCCTGATTGCAACAGCGGAAACCGCGCAGCGGGTTGCCCAGGCCAAGACCTTTGGGGTGAGCCTTGCAGTCGACGGCAAGGAAGTAACGCCTGAGATAAAGATTGACTTCGAGGCAATAAATAAGCGACTTCTGGATCTTGCCGCGTCCCAGTCAGAGGACATGCTGGAAACCCTTATTGCCGAGGGTGTAATTGTTATTTCTGGCCGCGGAAAACTTGATGGCAATCACCACGTGGTGATTACTCCCACCGATGGCAAGCCACAAAAAATTCAAGCAAAAACAATCATCGTTGCAACCGGCGCCAGGCCGCGCGACCTTCCAAATGCAGCTTGCGATGGGAAGCGAATTCTGAACTGGAAGCAGCTTTACAGCATCGACGAGCTCCCGGAACACATGATCGTGGTCGGGTCTGGTGTAACCGGGGCTGAGTTCGCTTCTGCGTACCTTGATCTTGGAAGCCAAGTGACGCTCGTTTCCTCCAGAGACAAGGTGTTGCCTGGAAACGACGAGGACGCTGCCCTGTTGATCGAAGAAGTATTTGCCCGCAAGGGAATGAAGCTTCTGAGCAAGTCTCGCGCAGCAGCTGTTGAAAACCTGGGGGACAGCGTGAAGGTAACACTGGAGGACGGCTCAGTTGTAACCGGTTCGCACTGCCTGATGGCGGTTGGCGCTATTCCCAACACCAAGGATCTTGGGCTTGAGGAAGCGGACGTTGCGCTGAATGAAACCGGGCACGTGATTTCAAACAAGGTCGCCAGAACTTCCAGGGCGAACGTTTATGCCGTTGGTGACTGCTCCACAGCCTTGCCACTGGCCTCTGTGTCTGCGATGCAGGGCAGGACTGCTGTCTACCACACCATGGGTGACGTTTCAGCCCCAACCAGGCTCAGAAACGTAGCCTCGAATGTCTTTACTGCTCCGGAAATTGCTTCGGTTGGATGGAGCCAGGCTGAGATCGAACAGGGCCTAGTTCGCGGAGAAATTCACAAGGTCATGCTTGAAACAAACCCCAGGGCCAAGATGGAGGGTGTGGACGAGGGCTTTATCAAGCTGTTTGCATCGGTTGGCTCCGGAACGGTGATCGGTGGCGTGGTTGTTGCGCCTCGGGCCTCAGACTTGATTTATCCAATTGCAGTGGCAATCGAAAACAGGTTGACCGTAGACCAGCTGGCCAGAACCTACACTGTTTACCCGTCGCTATCCGGGTCTATTTCTGAAGCTGCTAGTGCCCTGCACCAGCCAATTGACTAGTCGGTAATTTCTAGAATTAGCGTTCCAGCCGAAATAGTTGCTCCGACCTCAACGCCTATTTTTGAAATCACACCAGCGCGGTGCGCGGTAAGCGGCTGTTCCATCTTCATGGCTTCAAGTACTGCGACCAAGTCACCCTCTGCGACCTGAGCTCCAACTTCGACGGCCAGCTTCACAACGGTTGCCTGCATCGGTGCAAGAAGCACATTGCCCTTAGCTCCGGTGTGGCCAGAGCTGTGGGCGCTGGCCTTACGTTTTGGAGCGTGTCCCTGGGCAGAGCCGATCTCGCCAACTAGCAGTCGCTTTGGAACCGTTACCGAGAGCCGCTTGTCAGCAACCTCAACAATCACCTCATGCCTTGCTTCAGGCTGCGGAAGCGGTTCCTGAGCTCCACTCCACGGTTCAATGTTGTTTTCCCATTCGGTTTCGATCCACCTGGTGAAGACCTTGAATGTCTTACCGTCACCAATGAATGCGTCATGGTCAACAATCGCGCGGTGAAACGGAAGGACCGTCGGAAGGCCGAGCACCTGCATCTCGGCCAGAGCGCGCCTGGACCTAGCAAGGGCTTCGGTGCGGTCCTTCCCGGTGACAATTAGCTTCGCCATCATCGAGTCAAAGTTTCCAGAGATTACATCCCCGCTAACAACACCGGAGTCAACTCGAACCCCGGGTCCCGATGGCGCCAAAAATTGGTGAATCGGACCGGGCGATGGCAAGAAGCCAGTGCCAGCATCCTCGCCGTTGATTCGGAATTCAAATGAGTGGCCCTTTACCTCTGGGTCTGAGTAGTCAAGAGTGCCACCCTCGGCGATTGCGAATTGTTCTCTGACTAGGTCGATCCCGGTTACTTCCTCAGAAACTGGGTGCTCCACCTGAAGGCGGGTGTTTACCTCCAGGAAGGAAATGGTGCCGTCGGCAGAAATTAGGAATTCGCAGGTGCCGGCGCCAACATAGTTTGCCTTTTTTAGGATCGCCTTCGAGGACTCGTACAGGCTTGCAACTTGCAGATCGGTTAGGAATGGCGCGGGGGCTTCCTCCACCAACTTTTGGTGACGGCGCTGTAGAGAGCAATCCCTGGTTGAAACCACCACCACGTTGCCATGCTCATCTGCGAGGCACTGAGTTTCAACATGTCGAGGCTTTTCAAGGTATTTCTCCAAGAAGCACTCACCGCGACCAAAGGCAGCGATTGCTTCTCTGGTAGCAGACTCAAAGAGTTCTTTGATTTCGGAAGCCTCGCGCACGATCTTAATGCCACGGCCACCTCCGCCATAGGCGGCCTTGATTGCTACCGGGAGTCCGTGCTTGGCAACAAACTGCTCAACTTCCTCGACGGTTTCAACCGGATCAATTGTGCCAGGAGCTAGTGGCGCCCCCACTGACTCTGCAATCTTCCTCGCAGAAACCTTGTCGCCCAGTGCAGCAATGGCTGCCGCAGGTGGACCAATCCAGATAAATCCCGCGTCCACAACCGCCTGCGCAAAATCAGCATTTTCGGAAAGGAAGCCATAGCCCGGGTGGACAGCGTTTGCTCCAGAGCGCTTTGCAACCGAGAGAATCTTGTCGATTACCAGGTAGGTCTCAGCCGCAGTTTCTCCAGCTAGGTTGTAGGCCTCATCGGCGAGCTTCGCGTGCTGCGCGTTCCGGTCCCCATCTGCATAAACAGCGACGGTTTGGATGCCGGAGTCTTTGGCTGCTCGAATGATTCGGATGGCTATCTCACCACGGTTGGCAATCAGCAGCTTGGAGATCTTGCGGTTGGTCATAATCCGATAGCTTATTGGCAGATTAGGCCTTGGATTTATAACCAACCTACAAAAAATCTAAATATCCGTGTGGGTTATCTCCAGAAGTCCTGGTAATCGTGACCCAGTTCAGTAATCATTTTTCGTAGGCCAACCAGCGACAGTCCGACCACTGTGTGGTAATCGCCACTAATCGATTCGATGAAGGCTCCACCGAGCCCGTCAATGGTGAAGGCGCCGGCCACCTGGAGTGGCTCTCCGGTTGCCACATACCTTGCAATTTGGTCATCGCTCAGGTCAGAAAAATTCACTTCAGTTTTTGTCACCAGGGAGGTGACTTGCTTGCTCTCGGTGTCGATTAAGTGATGGCCAGAATAGAGAGTGCCAGAGTTACCGCGGAGCTTGCCCCACCTGGCTATCGCGACCTCAGCCGTTAGCGGCTTGCCGAGAATTTCGCCATCTAGCAGCAGAGCGGAGTCACACCCGAGAACGATCGCATTGGCTGCAGTGGCAGCCACTGCTTCAGCCTTTTTTCTAGCGAGCAACTCAGTGAGTTGCTCAGCAGTTTCGGGTTTGTAAAGCTCAACTTCAAGATCCTCATCGACCCCGGGAGACCTGGCGGTAAAGCAAATGCCAGCTTCGGCGAGGAGTTTTTTTCTGGCAGGCGAGGTGGAGGCAAGAATTAATTCGGTCACGCTAAGAGGTTAGCTGTGGAACACTTAGCCTGTGATGTTAAAGCTGAAAATTGAAAAAGTCGCCCACGGAGGCGTTTTTATTGCCCGCCACGATAACAAGGTGGTGTTTGTATCAGGGGCGCTGCCAGGTGAAGTGGTGAATGCGAAGGTTGTCCAAGACACCAAGAGCTTCCTTCGAGCCGAGACCTTGGAGGTCATCGAGCCATCAGAGCACCGGGTCAAGCATTTCTGGAAGGCAGCTTTGCGGGGAGCCGGTGGCGCAGAGTTTGGGCACATCACCCTTGATTACCAGAGAGTACTCAAAACGGAGGTCTTGCGAGAGGCGCTTAGCCGCATGGCGGGCCTAGAAAGCGATGTTGAAGTCGAGGCAGCTCCCGGAGATGACAAAGCCAATGGCTTGCGCTACCGAACACGGGTTCAGCTAAATGTCGATGAGTCTGGAACGGCAGGGCCTTCAAAGGTTCGCACCAACGAGATCGTATTCACCAGAGACCTACCACTGGCAGTGCTCGAAATTGAAGAGCTGGGACTGCATCTAAAGAACTTCAACGGCGTTGAAAAAATAAAGATTGCAGCCAGCAACACTGGCAATCTCCAGTGGTCAATTGACAAGAAACTAAACGGAGACGCCCAGCTGATTGAGCGGGTTGCGGGCCGGACATTTCGGCTAAGCCCCGGTTCGTTTTGGCAGTCGCATAAGGCAGCACCGGAACTGCTAACCGGCTGCGTCAAGGAATTTGCCGATCTACTGGGGTTCGAATCTGAAAAGCAAAACTTAGACCTGTACTCCGGGGTTGGGTTGTTCAGTGCCACTCTCAGTAACAGCTATCCGGGCTCGAAGTTCCTGGCGGTTGAGTCTGCAAAACAGGCAATTGAGGACGGCGAGCGCTCCACTCAAGATTTACCGAATCTAAAGTTTCACAGGGCAGATGTTTTGAAGTTCTTGCGCTCTCAATCAGCGGGGTCTTTTGACACTATCGTGCTTGACCCGCCACGCTCTGGAGCGGCAAATAAGGTAGTGGAACAGTTAATTCGACTTCAGCCAAGAAACCTGATTTATGTTGCGTGTGATCCGGTTGCTCTTGCCAGAGACCTGAGAACTTTGGGCGAGGCGGGCTATAGCCTGAAGGCAATCAAGGCTTTTGACATCTTCCCGCACACTCATCATTTTGAGACTGTTGTCGCATTATCCCGATAGCCTTGAATGATGGAGCAGGTAAAAGTAGCGATTGTTGATGACCACGAGGCGGTTCGACTTGGGTTTGCCGAGAGTTGCAGAGCAGAGGGTCTGAACCTCGTTGCATCCTCACCCACGGTTGATGAGCTGATTGCGAGCCTTGGGAGTAACGACTGCGAGGTCGTAGTCATGGACCTATCGCTGGACGATGGCTCATCGGTAACGGACAACGTTGAAAAGCTGATTGCAACCGGCAGTGCCGTTTTGATCTTCAGCATTGCCGACAAGCCAGTTTTGATGCGAGCAGCCCTTAGGTCTGGCGCTTTGGCAATTGTTCCAAAGTCGCAACCGATGTCGCATTTGGCAGAGGCGATCAAGTTAGCGGCCGAAGGTGCGATTATCAATAATCCGGAGACCTCGGCAATGATCGATGCAGATTCAAACTTCAAAGAGGCCAACCTCTCAGCTCGTGAGCGGGAGGTGCTCTCACTCTATGCATCCGGGCTCAGCCTAAAACAGGTTGCATTTCAACTTGAAATAAAGCAGAGTTCAGCAAAAGAGCACATTGACCGAGTGCGAGTGAAGTATGCGAAGCTCGGCCGAGAGGCCGGCACAAAGGTTGACCTTTACCGGCGCGCCATAGAAGACGGCATCATTTCTGGAGACCTTCTCTAAATGACCACAGTGTTGCCTGCTGCGGCACGCTCCAAGCTTGAGTCGCGCATGCGACAGGTTTTTGGCCTGGTGCTTGGGCTCAGCCACCTGGAAGTGGTAGCAAATTACTTTCAGCAAGAAGCAGTGTTCTTGCCGATTGCGGCCAGCTTCTTTTATCTGATCACGCTCTCAGTGTTATCCGTGATTGTGACGGCGCTGATCGGAAAGTTCAACAACACTGCCCTTGTGGCGCATGCCGCTGCAACACTTTTCACCCTCGCAGTCCTCCCGCAATTGATTCAACCGGCCGGCTCGCTAGCCGATAGCTTTCATCATGCATGGGTCTGGTGGGCAGTGGGCCCAGCGGGATTCTGCATCGCGGTTGTGGGGAAGAATTTTTTGACCGCATCCTTCCTGCCGGTTTTGTCCGTTGCCTGGGTGGTGACAGAACTCCAAATCCAGTGGAGCGATGCGCCCCTGCTGTATGGGATTCAAGACGGGCTATACGTATTTTTGTTTGCCGGAGCGGTTGCAGGACTCCTGTCGCTCACCAGGGATTGGTCAGATCGGGTTGACTCAGCTAACCAACAACTGGCTGCTTCCAGCATCGCAATGGCCCGCACCGAGGCCATGGAGCTTGAAGACCAACGGCTAGATGCATTGATTCACGACTCTGTCTTGCATACGATGCTCTTTGCTGCTTCAGCGCAGTCAAAGTCTGAGCAGCTTGCCAGCGCCAAGCTGGCTGGAGAGACTGTTGCAAAGCTGGAGACGGCAAAGGCAGGATCACCAAAGACCTCCCTGGTTACTCGCCGGGCCCTCTTCCTGGCCCTGGAAAAGCTTGCGATTCAGGCCTATCCGGGGCTCACTCTAAACGTTGAACAGGGAGGCCTAGAGCGGGTGCCGCTTGAAGTTGCGCAGGCAATCACCGAGGCCACCTTGCAGGCGCTTGATAATGCCAAAAACCACTCGGAAGCTGAGCATGTGACTCTCCACTTGGGAATTCTTGAGGGGGCTGGAATCCAGGCCCGTGTTGTCGATGATGGAATTGGGTTCAAGCTGAATCGAATTCCGCGGGATCGAATTGGAATCCAGGTGTCGATTCTTGGCCGAATGGCGAGTGCTGGTGGCCATGCTGAAATCGACACTGCTCCAGGGGCAGGAACTGCCGTCGTAATTAGGTGGGAAAAATGAGGTTCATCCGGAGAGCGCCCCTGACCTTATTTACCCTTGCGTTTGGTTACTATCACGCAGCTATTGGACTGCTCGCATGGCAGGACTATGATCGGAAGCTTCCGGAAATCCTGACTCTTCAGCTGTACTTGGTCGCGATCACCTGGGCGATGCTGGATCGAAAAAGCTTGAAGTTATCTGTGGCACCTACCGCGTTAGCCTTAGTGGCCGCGGCCTTGATGCCGCTGCTCGGCGCAGCGGCCATTGGGGATGAGGTCCAAACCGGTTCTGAGACTTGGTATGTGGTTGGAGTTGCTACGCTCATGGCGATTCTCGCGGTCCGTCAGCGACCTGTTGTCGCATTCATCGGCACTGGGGTAATGATTCTTGAAGTTGGGCTCTGGGGCGGCATCGGCGGCCTACTTGGCAGCGGAATCGTGGGGGCGATTTTGATCGTTACAACCGCCCAGGCGGCATCCAGGGCGATTTCGCAGAGCGAAGCGGCTGCCAGCACCTACTTAGCGAGGGCAATTTTTCAAAATGCAAGCCAGGAGGCCGAATCCGCTGCCCGGCAATTAGCCAAAAAGCGCATTGAGCAGACTTTGGCCACCGCTCTTCCAGTGCTTGAGCTGATTGGTTCGAAAGCAGGGAAGCTAACCAAGGCCGAAAAGCAATTGGCCAGACTCACCGAAGCTGGAATTCGTGATCAAATTCGCGCCCGAGCATTCCAGCAAAAAGCTCTCGTGGTAGCTGTACGTGAAGCAAGATCGCGCGGGGTCGAGGTGCAACTTTTGGACGACGGTGGACTTGAGGAAATCAGTTCCAGCGAGAAGTCAAAGATATTTGCCACTCTGGTGGAAGAGCTGGGACGGGTGCGAACCGGAAAAGTTGTGATTCGCAGTGTTGATCAAGAGCAATGGAAAGTGACGATGGTTGCTCTCCAACCTGGGGCTGAGGCTCCAGATGTCTTCCTGCGGCTTTAGTAGTTACAAAAAAACAGGATTGGCGCTTGCCAATCCTGTTCCCCCCATTTGCTTTTCTGATTCCAAAATAGCAACGAACGCCTCAGTTCGAAACCAGAAAATGTAATTAGTTTGGGGGACAGGCTACGTCCGGAACTGGTTCACCCAACCATTGACGTGGTTTCCTCTTAGCTGAGCTTCGCCCCGGTTCCAAGATGTCCGAGGTTTTCTGGTTGCGATGCGACCGAGCCTGCGTGATTCAATGATTGCCTGAGTGACAACCGCAATAGCGGCCGCCTGGTCGCTCTCATCGCCACCGGTAACCTCAATAAGTTCGGCGATCTCTTTCCCGCTGTATTGACGCATTAGAGCGGGATGTTTCCATGCTTTTTCGGTGGAAGATTCGCACGCTTGGTTTTCAGTGCCCTGAGTGCTCTAATCACGGAGGACCTAGTTGCCGCTGGCTCAATGATGCCGTCGAGTTCACCACGTTCTGCGGCCAGGAAAGGGCTCGCAACGTTGTAGGTGTATTCCTTGGCGAGCTGGTCTCTAACCTGAGCAATATCAAGGCCCTGTTCCTCGGCCTGCTTGAGCTTGTCGCGGAACAAGATATTGATGGCTCCTTGACCTCCCATCACGGCGATTTCGGCGGTTGGCCAGGCAAGGTTTATGTCGGCTCCAAGCTGCTTTGAGCCCATCACAATGTAAGCACCGCCATAGGCCTTTCGGGTGATTACAGTAACCAGAGGAACCGTGGCTTCGGCGTAGGCATAAAGCAGCTTCGCGCCGCGCCTAATTACGCCAGCCCACTCCTGGTCGGTTCCCGGAAGATAACCAGGCACGTCTACGAGAGTCAAAATTGGAATTGAGAAGGCATCGCAGAATCGAACAAACCTTGCTGCCTTTTCTCCGGCATCAATGTTGAGCGTTCCAGCCATCTGCATTGGCTGGTTTGCAACGATGCCAACGGAGCTGCCATCAACTCGGGCAAAGCCAATGATGATGTTTGGGGCAAACAGTGGTTGGACCTCCAGAAACTCACCCTCGTCGACCAGCGACTCAATAATCGTGTGCATGTCGTAGGGCTGATTCGGACTGTCCGGAATTATTTCGTTGAGCTTTTTGTCGGCCTCAGTAATTTCCAGTTCGCTCTCGGACTGGTAGGTCACTGACTCCGAAAGGTTATTTTCTGGCAGGTAGCCAACCAATGACTGGACGTAGTCGATGGCGTCCTTCTCATCGTCCGCCAAGTAATGAGCAACTCCAGAGGTCTCATTGTGCGTGCGTGCACCACCCAGGTCCTCCATGCCCACGTCTTCACCGGTAACGGTCTTGATCACGTCGGGGCCGGTAACAAACATGTTTGAGGTCTTATCAACCATCACCACGAAGTCAGTCAGCGCAGGGGAGTAGACAGCACCGCCGGCAGCAGGTCCCATAATGATTGAAATCTGTGGGATGACTCCAGAAGCCATCGTGTTCAGGCGGAAGATCTCACCATATTTACCAAGAGCGATTACCCCCTCTTGGATTCTGGCACCGCCAGAATCAAGAATCCCAATCAGCGGAACGCCGGTTTTGATTGCAAGCTCCATGACCTTGATGATCTTGTTCCCGGCAGCTTCTCCTAGAGAGCCACCAAAGATTGTGAAGTCTTGTGAGTAGACGGCTACCTGTCTGGAGTTGATGGTTCCGATTCCAGTTACAACAGAATCTCCATATGGCCTTTTGGCGTCCATGCCAAATGAGGTTGAGCGATGCCTAGCGTATTCATCCAATTCAACAAAGGAGCCCGGATCAAGCAGCATTGCTATGCGCTCTCTGGCGGTGTTCTTGCCCTTCGCGTGCTGCTTGGTGACCGCGACTGCTTCTGCGTCGTGGACTGCCTCCTGGTAACGATCTCTTAGGTCAGCTAGCCGACCGGCAGTGGTAGATAAATCTGGAATCTCTGACACGTGCGCTCCTTGTATATCTGCCTAACTTTATCGGTCAAATTCGAGTCAGTCTTGAACATTCCATACAAACCAAGGCACCAAACCATCTCGCATTCCTACAAAACCTACCAGTGCGATATCATTAATCAAATGGAGCTAGACAAGGCACACGGCCACTTTCCCGAGCTGATCGCTCTAGCTGAGGTCGACTCCACCAACAAGGAATTGCTTCGTAGGCTAGGGCCCGAAACCCCAGAGTTCTTTGCGGTGACTGCAGCGACACAGCTTGGCGGCCTCGGAAGACTAAGTCGAAACTGGGTTACTGAGCCAGGTAAATCAATGGCGCTGTCCATGCTGTTGCGGCCGAAAACCAGTGCTGCTGCCAATTGGATCACCATCATGGCAGGACTTGCCCTCAGGCAGGTGGTCGTTGACCTCGGAGTGGCCGCAAGCATCAAGTGGCCAAACGATATCCTGGTGGAGGGACGGAAGCTGGCCGGAATACTTGCAGAACTTAGCGGTCCAAATGCCGTGATTTTGGGCATGGGGCTGAATCTGGAGCCACAACAAGGCGCACCTGAGACCGCGACTTCACTGTCAGAGTTGGGTGCTCAGGTCTCGATCGATCACCTGATTTCACTGGTTGCAACAGCAATCAAGGGCTACTGGGAGCCACTAAACGAAAACCCAACAGAGGCGATTGCAATATTCCAGACCGAATTGGCAACGGCCTGTTCCACTCTTGGCACCGAGGTCCGGGCTGAATTGCCCGGTGGCAGAAACCTTTATGGAGTTGCCCGAGCCATTGATACCGAGGGCAGACTGGTAATCGAATGCCCAGAACCGGTCGCTTTGGCAGCCGCAGACGTCTGGCATCTGCGAGACTAGAGACATTCAGGCGGGAGAAAAATGCATCGGGTTGGCGTAATAGGTGGCGGACAGCTGGCCAGAATGATGCATCCGGCCGCAATTGCGCTTGGCATTGAACTCAAGGTCTTCGCCGAACAAGAGCATTCTTCGGCCCACCAGGCGGCCACCAAAATCGGCGACTACACGGACTACCGCCAGCTTCAAGAGTTCGCAAAAACCGTGGATGTCGTGACATTCGATCACGAGCACGTGCCGGTGGCTCTGCTGGAGCAGCTTGAGGCCGAGGGTCTAGGGGTTTACCCCGGACCCAAGTCGCTAATTTTTGCCCAAAACAAGGCCCTGATGCGCCGCCGTCTTGCTGAGCTGGGGTTACCGCTTCCGGCTTGGCAAACAGCTTCCGATGCTGCAGCAATCGAAGCCTTCATCGCTATTCACGGGCCCGAGATCATCGTCAAGACTCCTGTGGGCGGCTACGACGGCAAGGGCGTTCGAGTCGTCTCTGACTCGCAGCAGGTAAGCGACTGGTTGGATCAAATCGAAAAGCTGGGTGGAGAACTCCTGCTGGAGGAGAAGGTCCCGTTTGTCAGGGAGCTCGCGCAGCTAGTTGCAAGAAACCCCAGTGGCGATCTGGCCACCTATGAGGTGGTTCAAACGGTTCAAAAAAATGGGGTTTGTGCCGAGGTCATTGCACCAGCACCAAAGCCAGTTGACAGCATTGCTGCCAGGAAAATTGCTGAAGAGATAGCGGTTGGTTTGAACGTTGTCGGCATGATGGCGGTAGAGCTATTCGAAACTGCGGACGGTCACCTGGTAATAAATGAGCTAGCAATGAGGCCTCACAACTCGGGTCACTACAGCATTGAAGGAACCGCAACCAGCCAATTTGAGCAGCACCTTAGAGCGGTGCTGGATCTACCGTTGGGCAGCACAGAGTTGTTGGCCCCGGCCGCAGTGATGGTGAACCTGTTGGGAGTAGACGACAAAAACACCTTTACCGAGCACTACGACAAGGCCATGAGGGTAGATGCTGCGCTCAAGTTCCACAGTTACGAAAAATCTGCCCGAGTCGGCAGAAAAATGGGGCATATAACCGCCCTTGGCGATCACCCCGCTGAACTATTGAAAAAGGCACACAGCGCTGCCGCTGCGATCTATAACCAGATCTAAGTCCTAGAGTGTTTTTATTACCTGAAGGAGCAAAATGGCTGAAATAGCAATCGTCATGGGTTCAGATTCTGACTGGCGCATCATGCAGCAGGCCCACGACGTCATTCAAGAATTTGGCCTTAGTTGCGAGGTTGAGGTGCTCAGTGCCCATCGAACCCCAGAGAAAATGTTGGGATGGGCAAAACAGGCCAGCCAAAATGGCACGCGCGTGATCATCGCAGGTGCTGGCGGTGCTGCACACCTGCCCGGCATGATTGCTTCGATCACATCGCTTCCCGTAATTGGCGTGCCGGTGAGCCTTGCCAACCTGGAGGGAATGGACTCACTGCTCTCAATCGTCCAGATGCCTGCGGGGGTGCCAGTTGCCACGGTTTCGATTGACGGCGCCAAGAATGCCGGCCTGCTGGCGCTAAGAATTCTGGCGGTATCAAATCCAGCTTTAGAGAAGAAGATGGATGAGTTTCGAACTCAACTTGCTAATCAAGTCGAAACCAAGAACGAAAAGCTGAAATCCAGCCTCTAATCAGCATTCGAATGCCGGTTTCGATTTCCCAAAACACTTGTAACGCTCAGCACTTTTTCAGAATCTCAACCTAAGGTTGAAGGTATCTTGGAGGTGAGTTATGCGCAGGTTTTTGGTGGCTTCTGGCTTTGCCATGACTGCGCTGCTGCTTTCCGGATGTAGCGTGTTCTATCCAAACTGGGGTGCAACCTCGCTCCCCGAAGAGCCAACTGCAGTCGTGGCATCAACTGAAGCGACTGAAGAACCAGTCGCCGAGGAAGTAACCGCTGAGCCCGAGCCGACTGCCAGCGAAGAGCCAACCGAGACCGCGACTCTAGAAATTGTTCGGATCGAAGCTGAAGTTACGATTTTGATCGCCGATGCCTTCTTGGACACCGGCATGCTCGAGGTGGTTGCCCAAATTCAAGGCATTACCGAAGAAAATGGAACCTGCATCATGCGGTTCATTGGCGGTGACACCGAGAAGTCTGTTTCGGTAGCAGCGCAACCCTCGAGCGATTACACCCAGTGCTTCCCAATCGAATTCCCTCTTTCTGACCTACCCAGTGGGTCTGGAATAGTGACTGTGCAGTATGAGTCGGAGTATCACTTCGGAACATCCAAAGCCAGCTCGGTGGTGATTCCCTAAATGCTGAAGAAGTTATTCGGAACACTTTCCGCGGTCGCTCTAGCGGTAGCAGGTTTGGTTGCAATTCCCGCTGCTATTTCGCCGGCTGCCGCAGCGCCGGCCGGAGAAGCCTTCGATCCCGGATTGATTATTAGCGACAGCGTCTTTTTTGACTTTGGTTCGATGGACGTTGCCGGCATCCAGACTTTCTTGGATTCCAGGGTCTCAAATTGTCGCGCAGAGGATCCTGCCATTGATTGCCTGAAGTCAATCAAGGTTGAGATCCCCGAGACTCCTGCCACCACGCCTCAAGAAATTGGCCCCTGTAGTGCAATTCCAGCTAACCCAAACGCTAGCGCAGCGCAGGTCATCTACAGTGTGGCAACCGCGTGTGGAATCAGCCCGAAAGTTTTGATCACAACTTTGCAAAAAGAGCAGGGCCTAGTCACATCAACCAAGCCCACTGAGTACATGTACAGGGCGGCCATGGGATTTGGTTGCCCGGACTCGGACCCAGGCATTTGTGGCAAGGTCTATGTTGGCCTTTTCAACCAGGTCTACCGGGCTGCAAAACAGCTTCGTTGGTATGGAAATCCGGAAGGGTCCTTTACCTACTGGAAGCCGGGCCGAACCGTTTCAATGCGATTCAATCCAAAATCTTCCTGTGGGACTAAGAGTTTTGAACTAAAGAACCAAGCGACCGCAAACCTGTATTACTACACCCCATACACCCCGAACCAGGCCGCGCTTTCTAATCTTTATGGTTCCGGAGACAGCTGCAGTGCTTACGGAAATAGAAACTTCTGGCGGTTCTACCACGACTGGTTCGGCTCCCCAATCGGTGGCGGTTACCTACTTACTGGAACTGGACCAGAGACCTATTTGATCGTGGACGACAAGAAGTACCTTGTCAGCGACTCAAGGCTGTTGGCTGCGCTTCGACCAATGGGTCCAATTGGAGAGATTTCCCAGGCTTACCTCGATAGCTTTGTCACCAGCGGCGAGATGACTCAGTTGGTGAGTGATTCAAGCAGTGGCTTGAAATATCTGCTGGTTGATGGAGTAAAGTACCAGGCCAGTGATTGCTCTGTGGCTCAAGCTTTTGGCGTCAGTTGCGACGCAACCGTATCGCTTACTTCGCTCCAGCTAAACACCTTCGTTGACGGCGGTGCGCTGACAAGACTGGTGAGCACCGAAGACGGCAACCGTTACTGGATTGAAAATGCCAGCTCGCGCGTCGTAGTCGATGACCTTGCACTTCAAACAGTTGGTGGCCAGGCTCTGACTCCAACCCCAATGACCATTGAGCAGGTTGCTTCACTCCAGCCTGGGGCTGCACTGGCGTCGGAGTCGGTTATGTTCCAGATCGCTGGTAGTAACCAGGCTGCAATTGCGGCAGGCGGCAAGACCTTCTTCCTGAACGCATCGCTAGTGAGCACCACGGGTCTTTCCAAGTGGTTTGATCAAGCACCCTCCCCGGTTGACTATCAGGCAATTCAGGCAACCCTGGAACCTGAGATCATCAGGGGTTTTGTGGCATCGCCAACGGGCTCAAGCTACGTAATTACCGCTGCCGGAAAGATGGCTGTGAGCGACCCAGAAAACTGGACTGATTTGGTGGTCACTGTTCCAGAAACCGTGTTGGCAAAAATCCCGACTGTTGATGCAACCCTTGCCTCTCCGGCAGTGGTCACATCGAAGGGCAATAAGTTCACCTACTTTGTTCAGGCTGGAGAGCGCCGCATAACCAGCGATGCCTCGATGGTCAAGAACTTCTTGAAACTGATTGATCAGCCAGCAGTTGTTGAGCTTCCGCAGGCTGCCATCAACTCAGTAGAAAAGGTTGGCCTGGCACTTGCCCCTGGCTCGCTGGTCAAGGAAAGTGGCTCTAGCGCCCTTTACTTGGTCGATGACCTAACAAACAAGATCAAGCTTGCCTCAAGCGCTCAGGCACCTTCGGTGTCCAAGTCAAAGACCTTCACAGTCCCCAAGGCTGACCTGCAGGCCCTCACCACTAGAACTGGCTTTAGCTCAGCCAAGGTTCAGTGCAACGGGGAGACTTATCTCCTAGACAATGGAGTGCTCTACCCAACTTCACCGGCTGCGGCCGCTGAATTCCCGGGTAGCGTTTATCCGCTTGCAAACATCACCTGTGCCTCGATGGAGCTTTCAACCAGGTCCGTTGGTCAATTCATTAGAACCAACAGCGGTGTGCTTTATCTCGTAAGCGATGGCAAGAAGCAGCGCATTTCATCATGGGCTCACTTTGCAACGCTCAGGGCTGATGGGCCAGGCTACATCCAGGCAACCAACTACTTCGCAAACAGCATTCCATCTGCCGGCACTGCTCCGGCCACAGTGCAACTAGCGTCGCTTGATGGCATACCATCAGGAGATTTTGGTGAGCTCACATTTGAGGGCACCATTCCAGAAGTGGTCGAACAAGAGCCTGCTCCGGTTCAAGCTCCTACTCCAGCGCCAGCGCCAACTCCAGCGCCAACTCCTGAGCCTGAGCCCGCCGCAAGTCAGCAGCAGGAATACCGAGTTGTTTCCGGCGACACGTTGAGCAAAATCGCATCGAAATTTGGCGTCAGCAGCTCGTTACTGCAGAGCTTCAACAAAATCTCTGACCCAAATCGAATTCGCATCGGTCAATTGATCTTGATTCCTGGCGTCACTGCATCTGCCCCAGCGGTGGAGCCCGAGCCCACCCCGGCGCCGGCACCAACTCCAGAGCCAGAGCCCACTCCAGAGCCAGTAGTTCCTGCCGGCGACGTGGAGTACCGGGTTCAGTCTGGTGACACTCTGCTTCGAATTGCCTATAAGTTCGGAATTTCAACTGCGGCTCTACAGAGCTACAACTCAATCACCAATCCGAATCGCATCAGCATCGGGCAATTGTTGAAAATTCCAACCGGCACCTCAAACACAAATGTTGAGCAGGCGCAGCCGGAGCCGGAGCCAGAGCCAGCTGCTCCAGCAACTTACAAGGTGGTAGCCGGGGACACCCTCTGGGGAATCGCGCGCAAGCTTGGAGTGAAATCATCAGCCTTGGCCAGCTTGAATGGCATAAATAACGCCAACTTCATTCGGGTTGGTCAGGTCCTTAAGGTGCCGAACTAGTTATTCGCGGCATCCCAGGCGGAGCTGACAATCTGTTCGAGGTCGTGCTCAGCTTTGAAGCCAAAAACCTTTTCGATTCTTGTGGTATCAGCCACAAGTCGAGGTGGATCTCCGGCTCGTCGAGCCTTGATTTCCGGAACGAAGTCGATTCTGGACGCGCTCTTGAGTGCATCAAGAACCTCAAGCACAGAGGCCCCAGATCCAGAGCCAACGTTGAACGTGGCGTATTCGCGAGTGTCGGCATCCAGATAATCAACGGCCATCAAATGTGCCCGGGCAAGATCTCCGACGTGAACATAGTCTCTAATGCAGCTGCCATCCGGTGTCGGATAGTCGTCACCAAAGACAATCGGGTTGTCCCCTCTTTTTAGCTGGGCAATTGCGATTGGAATCAGATTTAGCTCGGCGGTATCTGCCAAGTCTGGGAATTCACAGCCGGCCACGTTGAAGTAGCGAAGGTTCACGCCCTTTAGGCCCCAGACCGCTGCGTTGGCAACCATCCACTCACCAATCAACTTTGTTTGGCCATAGGGGTTTATTGGCTTACCCGGGTAGTCCTCGGAAACGGTTTCTACATCCGGGATTCCGTAGGTTGCTGCGGAGGAGGAAAACACCAATTTGTGAAGGTCGTTTTCGCGCATCGCGATAAGCAGATTGCCCAGACCCCCCAAGTTATCAAGGAAGTACTGCTCTGGAATTTCTACCGACTCGCCAACTTGCTTTCTTGCGGCAAGGTGAATTACGGCGTCAAATCGATGTTTTTGCATGAGAGCAGAAAGCTCGGATTGCGCATCTGGGCTGGCAAGCTGAAGGCTTACCACCTCACACTGGACCCTTTGGCTGAGTCCAGTAGAGAAGTTGTCTACGACTACTACTTCATGTCCAGCTTGTTCCGCGAGCCTCACAACGTGGGCTCCGATGTAGCCAGCACCACCAGTTACGAGAAGTTTCATGGCTAAAGGTTACCTCTAAGGTTTAGTCACATTTGGACCAATTTCCAAATAGTCAAACTTGACAGGAACATACTTACACCAGTGTAATTACACCAGTAGGTTTCTTTAGATAGGGGTAGGCATGGAACAGCGCGGTCAAGTGCCAGTGAATTGGTTCGTTGATGTGCTCAGGCTAGGAGTAGCCGGTGCCTACAGCGATCAGGAAACAAACCCATTGGGCTGGCAAGAGGACGCACTTTGCTCCCAGACAGACCCAGAAGCCTTCTTCCCTGAAAAGGGTGGCTCAACTAGGGACGCCAAAAAGATTTGCTCGCAGTGCTCGGTTAGGTCAGAGTGCTTGGAGTACGCACTGCAAAATGACGAGCGATTTGGAATTTGGGGCGGCTTGTCAGAGCGCGAACGCCGCCGCCTGCGCAAGCGCGCCTAATAAATCGTGTCTTCACTCTCGGTTGCGGCCATTGTCGTTTCCCATGGAGAACCTGAATATCTTGTTCGCTGCCTAAGTGCACTCGACGCACAAACCAAACCAATTTCTCAGGTGGTTGTAGTCGAAACCAGCGCTGATGCTAGCTGTGTGGACATCGCAAGGGGCCACGGCTATTCAGTAATTGAGCCCGGGGATCTAAAGCTAGGTTCAGCCATCGAGGCAGGAATTCAAGCACTCCAGGACCAACCCGGCTGGCTTTGGATTCTGCATGATGACTGCGCTCCCGAGCCACAAGCGCTGCAAATGCTTGCCAGTGCGGCGGAGCTTTCACCAACCGTGGCAATTGTCGGGCCCAAGCTTTTGCAGTGGGACAACGAAATTCAAATTCAACAGCTGGGCATTACCGTCACGGCCACCGGCAAGCCTTTCCTGTTGGTTGAAAAAGAGTATGACCAGGGTCAGCATGATCGCTCCGAGGACACTCTGGCTGTTTCCACAGCAGGCATGCTGGTGAGCGCGGGGCTTTGGCAGAAGCTCGGTGGGCTAAATGACCAGTCACCGGTATTTGCTCAAGACATTGAGTTTTGTGCTCGGGCAAGGGTTGCAGGTTTCAGGGTCGTGGTTGAACCGAAAGCCCGGGTGGTTCACGCGGGTCTGTCAATGAAACAGTATCGAAGTAGAAGGTGGCTTGGGGGAAACCGAGTCCAGGCTCTGTCAAAAGCCCACGTTCACCTTGCAGGCAGCTTGTTGCCGACGCTGCTGCTGCCACTGATGTATCTCGCTCTGCCAATTGCAGCGCTGGTTTCAATTCCGCAAAATCTAATGGCAAAGCGCCCAACCAGAATCTATGGTCAATTTCAGGCCTGGCTCTGGGGCTGGTTTACTATCGGCGCCAGGTTGCGAGCCAGGAAAGCACTTCGCGGTCTAGGCAAGACAAAACCGCTGCGCGACTTTTATGCCACGGCAGCGCAGCGCAAGCGGCGCCGAGAATCAAAGCTCGAGCATTTACCTGAGGCGGCCATAAGGCCAGACAAGGGGTTCTTTGCCAGCGGTTCCGCCTGGCTATCAGTGCTACCGCTTGCAGCAGCTTGGCCGTTTTTTCCTACCGGACCGCTTTACTCCGACCGCCTCGTGCCGCTTGGATCAACCCTCAGAAGTGTCTTTGACGCGACTGGGCTTTCTGAGCTTGGCTTTTTGAATTCGGTGGCGCTGCCATCTGACCCATTCAACTGGGTCCTGTCGTTGTTTGCGCTCTTGGCTCCCAATAACCCGAGCATCGCGCTGGCAATTTTCGTATTTCTTGCACCCACGATCAGCTTCATAGGTTTCTGGCTTCTGTCGGGGGTGGCGACCTCAAAAACCTGGGTCAAGAACTGCGTTAGCTTGTTGTTTGCCCTAAGCCCGCAGGTGCTTATCGTGCAGGCACAGGTTGGGGTAGCCGAGTTGGTAGCCATCAGTCTTAGCCCGTGGGTGGCACTGTTCCTCGTTAGAGCGTTTCAAGCCTTCAATTCTGCTCGCTCCTGGCGCTGGGTCGGTCTTGCTGGAATCTTTGGGGCGATGGTCGCTGTTAGCTCCCCAATAGCCTTTATCGCATCCATTTTGCTGGTCCTCGGTTTTGGGCTTTTTAGAATCCGCAAGCTTCCGATAGTGATCTGGTACCTGGTTCCTGGCGCCGCGCTCATTTACCCGTGGTTGCAACATGCATTGATCGAAGGTCGCCTCGAGCTGCTGACTGTCACGACCACCGCTTACTTGCCTCCGGGTGATCAGTACTCACTTTTGGTTACGTCGGCAGTGCTTGGCTTCGCCCTGGTCGGCTCGATATTGGCTGTTTTCAAAAATTCAATTTGGCTGGTTCTCAGCTGCTGGCTGGTCGCTATCCTGTTTTGGTTTTCTGGTTGGTATCAACCGATTTCTGGAAGCCATGTTGTCACGGCGCTCGCGCTCGCGGCCCTTCTGATTGCAACCGCTGTCTTCCTCGATGGCCTGGCCAGCAAGCTGCTCGTGGCTGCGGTTGCCGTTGTGGGTGTGGCTGCAATTGGTTTGTCGATGCTGCTAATGACCACCATCGATAAGCCTCAGGTCTTTGATGGCAGCCAGCGGCAGGCGCCAGCGCTTGTGGTTGCAGCCAGTGAGGTTGATCCAGGGGTGAGGACTCTGGAAATCCGAGCAACTGAGTCTCAGGTTGTCTCCAGGCTTATTTGGGGAGCTGGTCTAACTCTGGAGCGAAACAGCATCGCCTATCAGCTCAGCTTGCCAGCTAGCGAGATTGATCCACAGCTTGCCCAGCTCACTGGTTCTCTTATCTCCGGAAATCCTGCCGGAGCCCGCGCCCTAATGGATCAACTGGGAATCGACTTCGTGCTTTTGACTGGAGCCGACCAGCAACTTGTTGCCAATGGCAAGGTCGCAATCGATTCGATCACTTCACTTCAGGCAGCTGGTGAGACAAGCTTTGGCTCGCTCTGGCAGGTAGTGGGAAGTCAGTTGGACGAAAGCGCGGTTAGGACCAAGGGAAATCGCATCCTGCCGCTGGGGCTGTTGGCGGCATTTGTGTTGCTAGCGATCCCAACACCGGCATCGGTGCGCGGCTCACGGCGTCAACGGGGTGAAGCATGAAGCTCACAGTGAAAATTCTGCTAGCGGTGCTGCTGCCGATGCTATTTTTATCCCGCTTGTTCATTCCCGGGTTTTCATCGGAACCGGTTAGTTTTCCAACCCCTGAGACCCTTCCAGTATCAGTGGAGCCTTTGCCCCTCAGTGTTTACTGTCCAGGCGCCTTCGCCGAAATCGGCGGCGAGTCGGGCATTGAGTTGGGTGCGATTGAACGGATTGGTGAAGCCAGTATCTACCTGAATACCGGAGACGGTGAATTGTTGGTAGATCCGGGCCTCAGGGCGTCAGAGGGGGCACTGGCAAAAATAACCGGGTCTGATCAGAGCACGAACCTGCTCTCAGCAATTCAGGCTCAGGGCGTTGTTCGAGAGCGTGCCAGTGGCATGATGGCCAGTTACTGCCCACAGCCCGCATTCAGCGGTTGGTTTATTTCCGGAGCGGCTTCGGTTGGCTATGAGAGCGCGCTGCTGGTGGCAAACCCAAACGACCAAGAAGTTCAGATGGAGATCATCATCACTTTCCCGGATGGGCAGGTAAGCGATCAGCTGACTCTGGCAGCCCAAGAAAATCGTGTGGTGCCGCTTTCATCCTTGGTGTTCCAGCAACCAATCTTCGCGCTCTCGTTTCAAACCTCGGGTCAGCCAATCTCGGTTGCCATGCAGCAGCGGGCAACCTTCGGGCTTAGCACAAGGGGCGTTGATCTTCAGTCTCCGGTTGCACAACCGACAACCGTTTCACTGATTACCGGCCTATCAGTGGGCTCAGCTGGATTTGAGCCGGCCGTTGCCAGGCTTTATAACCCCGGCCAGATACCGACAGAAGTTGTTATCACTGCAATTTCTGGCCAGTCCACGCAAGTGGTCAGGGCTCAACTGGCAGCTGGCGAGCTCTCCGAGCTAGAGCTTGATCTGATCGATGGAGAGTACCTAGTCCAGGTTCAGAGTGCACAGCCGATACTTGTCGGAATTAGAAATCCAGTGATCCAGCCCACAATCGACTTTTCTTGGTTGACTGCATCGGAGCTGTTTACCGACCTGACCCTCCCGATTCCCGATTACAAGTCAACGTTGTATTTGGCGAACCCGGGTGCCAGTCCAATCACCCTGAATCTTCAGGTAACCACCGGTGACAAGCAGCAGTATCAAAGCTTTGAGATTCCTGCCTTGGCTCAGATATCTGTGCCGGTTTCGGGAGACAGTTTACGACTGGGCTCAGCCAGTGAATTCGCGGCAAGCCTGGAAATCTTGGATGTGCCCGGCTATGCCGTGATTAGGCCAACCGAAAATCAAAACTTCGGTGATGAACTGCTTGTAAGCGTTCGTTAGTCGCCCCTGGACAGCAGATCCCAAGGGTCCCTGTCAATCAGATTGGCCGCGGCGGAGACGACTGCTTGCTCAATCAGGATTCGCGGATCAGTCAAACGCTGCTTGCCACTGCGCTCGATCGGAATTCGATAGAGCACGATTGTCATTGTCGATTTGCGGGTTGACCAGCGATTTGCAGACTCTGGCAATTCTCTGGAGGGCACATCCTCGATCCGATAGTTCAATGCCCCTAGCTCTTCAGTGAACGAATTGCGGAGGTATTCACAGGTGTCGCCCACGACCTCCTCAAAAAAGCTCGAGCGAGTCAGCCCATGCTTGAAAAGCTTTGAGGGGATTGGCCTGCGCATTCCTCTGCCGTGGCGATCACGGCTGCGCGACACAGAAGGCATGGCTACATTGTATTCTTGGGCTCTTGGATACCGGAGATGGTTATTGATTAGATTTGAAGATTTCGTAAAGACCTATGACGTGCGCGGACTGGTCGGCAGTCAGTTGAACGAAGAGATCGTGGCAGCGTTCGGTGCGGCTTTTGCAGACGAGCTCGAGCTATCCGGCCAAGAGCTGGTAGTTGGTCACGACATGCGAGATTCATCTCCAGGCTTTGCCGAGGCCTTTGCCTTGGGTGCAACCAAGCGCGGTGCGAATGTTGTGATGCTTGGTCTTTGCTCTACTGACATGTCTTACTACGCATCTGGAACCTTGGATGTTCCAGCTGCCATGTTCACCGCAAGCCACAACCCCGCAAGCTATAACGGAATCAAGTTCTCTAGGGCAGGTGCTCGGGGCATTAGCTTGGACACCGGTCTTGCAGCGATTCGCGATCGTGCCAGCGCGTATTTCGAAACGGGGATCGATGAGCTAACTCAGGGCGCAATCAGACAGCTTGATGTCATGCCTGGCTATGTCGAGTACCTAAATCAACTGGTACCGCTGCAGGGGTCAAAGAAGCTCAAGATTGTTGTCGACACCGCCAATGGCATGGGAGGTCTGACTGTTCCAGCGGTGCTTGGCAACAACCCAGGCCTTGAGATTGTGGAGCTTTATTTTGACCTAGACGGCTCCTTCCCAAACCACGAGGCAAACCCGCTCGACCCAAAGAACTTGGTCGATCTGCAGGCAAAGGTGCTGGAGGTTGGGGCGGACTTGGGTCTGGCTTTTGATGGTGATGCTGACCGCTGTTTTGCAATTGACGAGCTGGGCCAAGCGGTTACCCCATCGGCGGTTGCCGCAATAGTGGCGAAGCGCGAAATTGCTAGGGCCCAAGGTTTGGGTGAGACAAGTCCCACAGTGCTGCATAACCTTCTGACCTCGCGTTGCGTTGCAGAGGTCATTGAAGCCGCTGGTGCAAAAGCGGTTCGCACCAAGGTTGGCCACTCGCTGATAAAGGATCGGATGGCTACAACCGGAGCTGTTTTTGGTGGCGAACATTCTGCGCACTATTACTTCAGAGAGTTCTGGGGTGCCGATAATGGAATGCTTGCTGCCATGCACCTGATCAGCGAATTGGCCGAGGCTGGCCAGCCGATGTCAGCAATAGCAAACCACTACA